>OFEZ01001755.1_pt1 | contig 10812 bp, 11 predicted proteins | sample 1521241 | NCBI WGS metagenome assembly OFEZ01 (sample SAMEA3504099, study PRJEB24116) | mouse gut metagenome | biome: mouse gut; feature: mouse-associated habitat; material: faeces | place: Denmark | collected 2011
TGATTATAAGGGGCTGGATTGTTTTATTGAGCTTAGCAGACAGCTTGGACCGAAATTTCAAATTGTATTAGTAGGTATTGACAATGAAAACAGAAGTTTAATGCCTGATTGTATTTTGGGGATTTCCCATACATCTAACCAGAAGGAACTGGCTCAAATATATACAGCGGCGGATGTGTTCGTTAATCCCACAAGAGAAGAGGTACTTGGAATGGTGAATGTAGAATCCTTGGCTTGCGGAACTCCGGTGATTACTTTCAATACTGGAGGATGCCCAGAAATAGTAAATAGCAGTTGTGGTTTTGTCACAAGTGAAAATACGGTTGATAATATAAAATATATTTTGGATAGTCGTTCCTGGATAAAAATAGACAGACGGGCTTGTATCAAACGCGCGGAGGAGTATTGTATGAATGATAAGTATAAGGAGTACGTTAAATTATATGAAAAAATATCTCGTTCTAGGAGTGGCATTTGATTGGGGATATCGAAAGGGTCTTGATGTGTTTTTGGAATTGCGCAGTAAATTTAGTCCTGCATATAAAATAGTCCTTGTTGGAATAGACGACAATACTAAAAAAACAATACCGGATGACATTATATGTATACCAAGAACAAATAATCAATCTGAACTGGCTCAAATATATACAGCGGCGGATGTATTTGTTAATCCCACAAGAGAGGATAATTTCCCGACTGTAAACATGGAAGCAATAGCATGCGGAACACCTGTTATAAGTTTTAATACAGGAGGGAGTCCTGAAATTATTGAGACAGGCTGCGGTCTTGTTGTTGAGAATGAAAATATTGATGATTTAGTTGAAAAGATAAAACAAATTGTAAATGATTCAGAGATAAGGACTAAATGTATCTGTACATCAATAAGTTTTGACCAAAGTAAAAGGTTTCAAGAGTATATCTCGCTATATAAGTGATGAATTTGCTTTTTAAAGCTCCGTCATGGAAAACAAACTTGGGAGGATTGCGTTACTTAGATATATGGGTATTAGAATTCATAATAAAGTTATTAAAAATGCTTCATGGATCATCGTGGGCAGGATTGCGCAGTCCATAGTTGGGATGCTTATAGCTATGATTACTGCCAGATTTCTGGGTCCTTCTAATTATGGTTTAATAAATTATGCTTCGTCAATTGTAGCGTTTGCAGTACCCATCATGCAGCTTGGACTGAGCAATATCCTGGTTCAGGAATTAGTTAATAATAAAGAAAAAGAAGGAGAAATAATCGGAACAGCTATAGGGATGAGCATCATTTCTGGGATTCTTTCCATTTTGGGGATATTAGCCTTTGTTGCGATAGCTAACAAGGGAGAAGCAGAAACGTTTATTGTATGTGCTTTGTCAAGTATTGTGATGGTCTTTTATTCATTGGAAATGATTATTTACTGGTATCAGGCAAAGCTTCTTTCAAAGTATACTTCAATTGTATCGCTGATTGCCTATTTTATAGTTGCATTATATAGGTTATTTTTGTTGATTACCCAAAAAAGTATTTATTGGTTTGCGCTATCGATGACCTTTGACTATGCAATCATTACCATTACTTTAATAGTCTTATATAAAAAATTAGGAGGTCAAATATTCTCCTTTTCTATGTCAACGGCAAGAAGAATGTTTCATAAAAGTAAACACTATATCCTTTCAAGTATGATGGTCACAATTTTTGCACAAACAGACAGAATCATGATCAAATTAATGCTTGGAGATGCAGATACAGGATTTTATTCTGTTGCGGTTACATGTGCTGGAATGACTTCTTTTATTTTTGGAGCCATAATTGATTCTGCAAGACCGTCTATATTCGAGAGTAAAAAGAGTGGAAATGGTCCGTTTGCAAGAAATATTACTCGTCTATACAATATAATCATATACTTTGCCTTGATTCAGAGCATTGTAATTGCCGCGTTCTCCAAAATAATAATAGGAATCCTATATGGCGCTCAGTTTTATCCGGCAGTAGGCGCCCTAAGAATAGTCGTTTGGTATACGACTTTTTCATACATTGGTTCTGTCAGAAATATATGGATACTGGCGGAGAACAAACAAAAGTACTTATGGATTATTAACTTGTGCGGTGCAGCAGCCAATGTCGTTATGAATGCTATGATGATTCCTTTATTGGGTATCAATGGAGCTGCAATAGCCTCCCTTGTGACACAATTTTTCACGAATGTTATTACAGGTTATATATTCAGTCCTATTAGGGAAAACAACAGGCTAATGGTGCATGGATTGAATCCAAATAACTTAAAGGAAATTTTTAAGTTAATGCGCGGAGGGCTTTAGTATGAATGAATTACAAAAATCCATATTAAAGATTTTTAAGCAAATCTCAAAAATATGCGATGATAATGAGATCCCGTATTTTGCTATTGGAGGTACATGCATTGGAGCTGTGAGACATAAGGGATTCATTCCGTGGGATGATGATTTGGATATAGCGATTCCCATAGAATATTTTGATTATTTTATCAAAATGGCAAACACTCAGTTGCCAGGCAGCATGAAAATCTATACCTGCGCTAACCATGAAACGTTTCGATATGTTTTTATAAAGGTCATAGATATAATGACGACCTTTATTGAAGAATCTGAGATATTGTATCCAAAATCTTATAAAGGTGTTTATGTCGATATCATGCCAATCTGCGGTATACCGTGTGATGAAAATAGAAGAAAAAGATTTTATAACATGCAGTTTTACTGTCTGAGAATGAACGAGAAACTTAGAGCTGATAAGTATACTACGAGTCTCAAGGGGAAAATCGCAAATAGTTATTTGAACGTCATGAAAAAAATTTACGGATACAATTACTACTCCAATAAATGGATTAAGATAATGAAAGCGAATCCATTTTATAAATCGAAATATACGGGATATGTCTGGTGGCCATATAGACTGGAAGAGCAAAAGCGGCTGACATTCAAAACAGAATATTTTACAGAAACAACTAATCTGCCTTTTGAAGATACGTTTATAAGATGTCCGAAAAATTATGACGCTTATTTATCTCAACAGTTTGGAAACTATATGGAGTTTCCGCCGGATGTTGAGCGAGAAGGTCATCACAAGGGCTTGATTGACTTAAATAAACCATATGAATATTATCAAAACAATACTGAAATTGTAAAAAAGATGATGGAGTGAGGTAAATGGAAATGATAATAGGTTATACGGCTGGTGTGTATGATCTTTTTCATATAGGCCACCTGAACCTTCTGAAGAATGCCAAAGGCATGTGCGATAAGCTTGTTGTTGGAGTGACAGTTGACGAACTCGTTCAGTACAAAGGCAAGAGCGCAATGATTCCATTTGAGGATCGAATTGAGATAGTACGTTCCTGCAAGTATGTTGACGCAGCGGTTCCACAGTATGATATGGATAAACTCAAAGCCTGTAAGGCGCTTGGAGCTGCAATGCTTTTCGTAGGTGACGACTGGTATGGGACAGAGAAGTGGAAAAAGTATGAGGAAGAATTCGCGAAGGAAGGAATTAAAATAATATACTTCCCATATACCAAAGGTGTTTCCAGTACAAAGATAACTGAGGCATTGAAACAAGTTCGGGGGTGGACAAAATCATACCCTCCGGGCATCCCGTAATTCATGCCCTTCGAGCGGGTGGACTGCGTCCAATAAGGCATACATAAATGGAGGAAATGAAAATGATTAATAAAAAATATTGCATGAATTCCTATATGGCATTCCGTTATATCGAAAAGGAGTATATGGAGTTCTATCCGGGAATGCATCACAGTAATATTCAACCGATTCCTGACGAGCAGCGCATTCTCGTGCATACAAGTGATGACATTGACCGGGAAATTGAAAAGCAGATGGAACAGTTTAAGGATAAGAAGAAAGGCATTCTTCTTTCCGGAGGAATGGATTCTGCTATTGTTGCCTCTTATCTTTCCGGTTCAGATGCGTACACCTTCCGTTTTCTTGGCGGCGAGTATCAGAAAGAGGAACTAGAGAGGGCGAAATACTATGCAAAATATTATGGACTGAATCTTCATTATGTAGATATAAACTGGGATACAGTGGCCTCTCATCTCGAACCGGTTATGAAGGCCAAGGCGGCGCCTGTACATTCTATTGAGCCTCAGATCCTACAGGCCGCTCTTCAAGCCAAGAATGACGGTGTGGAATTGATGTTTATTGGAGAGAGCAGTGACATAATCTTTGGTGGAATGAATGGGCTGCTTGCGAAGGATTGGACTTTTGATGAGTTCATGGACCGCTATATTTTCACAAATCCAGAGGATGTGTTGGCTGAGCCGGAGTCTATGCAGTATGTTTTTGAGAGATATCGTAAGGAAGGAGATAAGATTGACTTTCTGTCCTTTATAGATGAAATCTATGCTATTGAGTCCACCAGTTCTTATCTTAATGCTTTTGCCGTAGCCAGGATGCCTTACTACGATCCGTATGCACGACTAAAGATGGCAGACGAGTTGGATTTGTATCGTGTCAGGCATGGCGAGCCCAAATATCTGATTCGTGCTTTGATGGCGAAGAAATACCCCGAACTTCCTGTACCGAATAAGAATCCGATGCCCCGCCCTGTAGATGATTACTTCAAGAATTGGGAAGGGCCTGTTAGACCAGAGTTTAAGAAGGGGATTGATATGCGCCGGTTCACGGGCAACCAGAAGTGGCAGATGTATTGCTTAGAGAAATTTCTGGAGATGAATGAATAAAAAATGGTGAAGCATTATATTTGGAGCTATAATCCGATTGATATAGATGCATATATGTATGACTATATTGCAAATAAGAATAATTTTTCCTTTGTAAATTTTTATGAAAATGGAATGACGGAAGAGAGAAAGTCCTGTGGGTATTCCCTATGTCTCCAGAATTATACAGCGATTCATACTACATATGATGAGGCAGTTGATGTTGTAAAAAATTGTTCGGATACAATTCATATTTTTTTCGGTTTGTTAACTCCAATGAACCGAAGGTTGTTAAGATATCTTAAAGATTGTAAAAGAGACAATAAAATATTTATCGTCTCCGAACGTTACAATGCTTTCGGGAATTCTCTTGAAAAAAGAGCGAAGGAATTAATCAGATGGTTTGATTATAAGAAACTGTCTAGGGAATTAAATAATGTGATAGATGGATTTTTCGCATACGGAACCAAGGGGGCTGAGTTCTTCAAAAAGCTCGGTTTTACTCATGTATCCCCAACAATGTATGCCACAAATCATCATTATAATATTCGTACATATACCTTATTGGACGCAGTCCACCCGCCCGCAGGGCATGCATTACGGTGTGCCCTTGGGTATACATTGCTGGACGAAGTCCACCCACCCGCAGGGCATACGTCACGGTGTGCCCTTGGGGATAGTTACAGTAATCGAACCGAAAAAACCAGATTTATTTATGTTGGAAGGCTGGAATTTGATTTAAAAGGGGTAGATATACTGCTTAAATCTTTAGATACCATTATTCACAGGGGGGAGGGTAGAAAGGAATGGAGTATTGATTTTGTTGGCAACTATGGAGCTAATTCAGCAGATGTGAATAGATGGATAGATGCTCATTGTGAATATGCCAGACAAGTCGGGAAAATTCCATTCGATCAAATGATTCATTACCTGCATGGTTATGATGTGTGCATCATACCGAGTAGGAAAGAAGGATATCATACACTGCCTGCGCAATGTATCGCGGCTGGAATCGCTTGTATAGTAACTAAGGGATGTGTCAGCGATGAATTAATAGAACGGTATAAGTCGGGAATCGTGGTCAGCAGTGGAGACGGCAAACAACTGTCAGATGCAATTATGTTTTGTATTACGGATAAAGAAGCAATCGATAAAATGAAGCGGTGCGCTGAGCAAGCTGCACCTGACATATCCATGGAAGCGGTTGGTGATTACATGTGGAGCGTAATTCAATGTAGAATCAATAAGAGTTCATCTATACCGGAATGTCCGTGGAGTAAAAAAATTGCGAGAGCAAAAGAACATAGCCGAGAGCTGGAAAGAGAGGAATAGACAAAATGCCCAATATCACAGAAGCATTCAAAGGAAAGACTTTAGTAATCACAGGCGGAACCGGTTCTTTTGGTTCAACCGTCCTCAAGCATTTCCTCACATCTGATATAGGGGAGATAAGGATAATATCTCGTGATGAAAAAAAACAGGACACCATGAGACATACATTACAGGCGAAATACCCGGAACAAGCAGGTAAAGTTCAATTCTACGTGGGCGATGTGCGAAATATTGATTCTGTCCGTAATGTTATGTATGGAGCCAATTATGTGTTCCACGCCGCAGCGCTAAAGGAGGTTCCCTCCTGCGAGTTTTTCCCAATGGAGGCCGTTAGAACCAATGTAATTGGCACAGATAATGTGATTACAGCGGCTGTTGAGAATAAGGTTGAGAAAGTTGTGTTCCTCAGTACTGATAAGGCGGCATATCCGATAAACTCTATGTATGACCAAGGCGATTGGAGAGAAAGTAGTAGCTGCCAGAGCACAGAAAGCATTTGAACGCGGAGGAACCGTGTTGGCATGCACTCGGTACGGTAATGTCATGTGCAGCCGAGGATCAGTAATCCCACTCTTTGTTGACCAGATAAAACGAAAAGCCCCCATCACAATTACCGATCCTAATATGACACGCTTTCTTATGAATCTTGACGAGGCTGTTGACCTTGTTGCGTTCGCCTTTGAACACGCAGAGCCGGGCAATCTGTTTATACAGAAGGCGGATGCAAGCACAATCGGTGTTTTGGCAGACGGTGTCATGAAGGTGTTCGGTCAGACTGAGAAGAAAATCATCGGCACCCGACACGGTGAGAAGCTATATGAAACGTTAATGACCAGAGAGGAGAGACTTAGGTCTACCGACATGGGAAACTACTTTAGAATCAGCCCTGATGGAAGAAGTTTGAACTATGATAAGTTCTATGTGGAAGGCAATGTACTGACCGAAGGTGATGAGGCATATACAAGTCACTATTCTGGACAAGAGCACAAAAGGATAATGTACGCCGGAGGTTAGCCCGTCAGATTTTCCACTCGATTTCTACTTTCTCATTGGTCGCCCGGATAACGGTTATCAGTGCGTCCACTACCTGCCGCTTGTCCTCAAAGCTGACATTTTCCCAATCGTCCAGATAGCCGGAAATGCTTTCTATCTTTTCGGCTGGCACAGCGTCCGCAGACAATTTTGCAATCTCATTGGAAATGCTCTGCCGCTTTGCGTCCAGTTCCTCAATCCTGCTGTTTACGTAGGAGAGCAAAACCGGGCTTGCGCCTGTCAGCGTGTCAAGCAGCTTTTCAATCTCGCTCTCCACCTGCGCCAGTTCCAGCCGCTTCGCTGTCAGCTTTGGGGAGATTTTCGCCGCCTTTTTCCGTCCTGTCAGCGTCTTAAAATCTTTCAGCTTCTTTACTATCGCCCCATAGACAACCGCTTCCAGTTCGTGCAACTTCACACACCCGCAGCCGGGACAAGCCCCGCTGTCCGCATGGACGGTACAGCGCATATAGAGGATACCGTTGGAGTGTGCCGACATGAGCGCATAACCGCATTTTCCGCACTTGATTTTTCCCGCTGTCCAAGTGTTCCGGGCTTTCCTTGCGGGCTGGTAGGTATGGCTGGCAAGCAGCTTCTTTCTGCATTTTAGCCACAGTTCGGAGGGGATAAAGCCCTCGTGGGGAGCAAGCACCAGCGTCTGCCCTTGCAGGTGTTTATGTTTGTCCTCGGTGTTCCCCTTGCCCTGATAGTAATAACAGCCGTTTGTCCCCGCAAAGTCGGCGGCGTTATTGTAAATATCCGTTCCCTGGCTTTTGTAGAACTCGTATATGTCGAGGTCAGCCATGACATAAATCGGGTTGCGTAGGATAACGCTCAAAGTTGCCCTCGACAGCGGCCTGCCATGATAGGTACGCATACCGTCCGCTGTCAGTTTCTTTGTAATGTCATGCAGGGACACCTGCGGGTCTGCGTACATTTCATACATCTGCCGCACAAACGCCGCTTCTGCCGGCTCAATGACCAGCTTCTTTGTCCGCACCCCGTCCATCACATACGGCTCTGTCCGAAACCCGTAGGGTGTTTTCCCTCCCATCTTGAAACCCCGCTGACAGCGGGAGTGCCATGCGTCCTGCACCCGCTTCTGTATGGTTTCCCTTTCAAGCTGGGCGAACACGATACAGATATTCAGCATAGCCCGCCCCATCGGGGTGGAGGTATCAAACTTTTCCGTAGAGGACACAAACTCCACTTCATACTTTTGGAAGTAGTCCATCATCTTCGCAAAGTCGAGAATGGAACGGCTGATACGGTCCAGTTTGTAGACCACTACTTTCCGCACAAGTCCGCTTTCGATGTCCCTCATAAGCTGCTGGAACTCTGGACGCTCCGTATTTTTCCCGGAATACCCTTTGTCTTTGTACTCTTTACAGTTACTGCCTTTTAGTTCATATTTGCAAAACTCAATCTGGCTTTCAATGGAAATGCTGTCCTTTTTGTCCACCGATTGTCTTGCATAGATCGCGTCTATTCGATTATCCATATTGTCGCTCCTTTTCTAAAAAAGAAACGGAGCTACTGACAGTTTCATTATACCGCCAGCAGCCCCGCAAATCAACGATGGCTTCGGAAAACCTTACGCCCCGGCTTCCTCGTTCTGCCGCTTGTCGGCGTACTTGCGGAACACCTCATAAAGCTGCTGTTCCAGCTCCCGGCGTTTCTCCGCTTCCTGCTCCGGCGTGAATATTGGGGAGAGATTTTCCAGCGTGATTTCCTTTCCCTGAAAAGTCACGATTTCGGTTTCTTTCTTGTATCTGATACTGTTACTTATAAAATCACCTTTCCTTTCTGCAATGCTGCTGCCGTTTCAGTTCTGCCAGCACCTCCGGCGGGATACGCTCAACCAGTCTTTGGATATTGTGCAGTTCGCTTTCTAACTTCGCCCGTTCCATACGGTCTTGCATTTTGCCGCTTTCGCTGGCTTTGGCTCTGGCTTCCAACTGCTGATTTTCTTCCAAAAGGCCATTGATTGTGACCTTGTACTTTTTCAGTTGCCCGGAGAAGTTGTCCATCTGCGGGAACCATTTTTTCAGCATAGCGAGGGCTTCCTCTTTCTTCTTTCCGGCGTTCAGTGGGTTAATGCTGTCAAGGGTGACTTCAATGGCTCTTGCCTGTTTGGAGAGGGAAACCGCCTGTTTGAACAGCCGGGTGGGGATATGCTTCCTGCCCGTCTTGCTGGCGCTTTCCCCACGCTCCAAATCTGTGTATTTCTCCACCATGTAGGCGTGAAAATCGTCCTGCCATTTTGTCAAATTCGCCCGGTTGCCTAAAATCTCTTTGGCGCACAGGCGGTTGTCCTGTGTCAGCGGAACAAAGGTCAAATGCAGGTGGGGCGTTTTCTCGTCCATGTGAACCACCGCCGACACGATATTTTCTTTGCCCACTCTTTCAATGAGGAAGTCCGCCGCTCGCTGGAAAAACGCTTGAATTTCCTTTGGGGACTTCTTCTTAAAAAACTCCGGGCTGGCGGTAATCAGCGTATCTACAAACCGGGTGCTGTCCCTGCGAGTGCGGCAGCCAGCCTGTTCAATACGGTTCTGTATAAAGTGGTAGTACCTGCCCTCCGGCTTAACAATGTGGAAATTGTACTTACTTCGGCTGGTGTCAATGTCGGGATTGCTGGCGTACTGTTCCTTTTGCCGTTCGTGATGGGCTTCCAGCGGTCTTGCCGGATTTCCCTTGTGCTTTTCAAATCGCAAAATTGCGTGTTGTGCCATGAAACTCCTTTCCCCATTCCGTTCCTTTCCGGGACTTTTCCACAGGAAAATCCCGCAGAAAATATCTCGGATAGGATAGCAGCGATATCCTCATAGGCGTGGCAAAGGAATTTAAGGTGTCCACCGACTACATACTGGGGTTATCCAATATCAGCGTCCGCAAAAGCTATGATATATCTGAATTGGGCTTGTCTGAGGGGGCAATCAAAGGGCTTGTGACGGGTACTGTGGATGTGCAAATCCTCAACCGGCTGTTGGAACACAAGAATTTCCCGAAACTGATGGACTTGATACGGATTTACTTTCAAGACACCGCAGCAAAGGGTATCATGGCACGAAACCGACTAATCGAGTTGGCAACGGTTTCCCTGTCTGATCTGATGAAAGAACACCCGGAGCATCGAGCAGAAGCAAAACAGGATTTACAATTTTTGAACGCCCAGAAGATGGGAGAACATGAAGCGGAGATTGAGAAAATCAAGAATGTATTCCTTGCTATCCTGCGGGATGTTAAGAAAGATATGGACAATGGAGAACAGCCGGGAGAAGCTGTGACAGCCGCCATGTTCCAAACCATGCAGGAAACCATGAAAGACCACCAGCAGGAACCGCTTTCTATGGACGATGTAACTGCTATGATTGTTGGACAGATTGGGCAGCTTCTTCCGATGGACGAGGAAACCACCAAGCAGTTTCAGGTACTGGCAAAAAAGATGATGGAACAAGCAAAATAATAGGAATTATAAAGGAGTTTTTATGGATATTTACACGATTTTATCAACGATTTTCAAATATTCGCTGCTGGCGTTGGGTGGGATTGCAATCTTGATTCCGCTGTATGCGGCGGGGTTTCTGATTTATAAAAAGGTGTTTCACGGAACGAAAAAATTAAAGATTGGACAGTGGATTGCTCTTGTACTTCTCTCCGGCTGGTTGCTGCTTGTTTTGGGACTGACCACCTTTAGCAGAGGGGCAAACTTCGGCGGTTCCATCAACCTTTCCCTGTTCAGCGG
>OFEZ01001765.1_pt1 | contig 10739 bp, 10 predicted proteins | sample 1521241 | NCBI WGS metagenome assembly OFEZ01 (sample SAMEA3504099, study PRJEB24116) | mouse gut metagenome | biome: mouse gut; feature: mouse-associated habitat; material: faeces | place: Denmark | collected 2011
CAACGCTACCAAAGCAGCGACACGCATGGTGGAGTTCTTGACCAACTGCGACTATCGTCTTGGAACAGTCAATGACGCTGTTAAGGTTGGCGGCGATGTATTCTTCAACTTCGATGATTATGGCAAGAGTCGTACTGCTGTTAGCGCTCTCCGCAAGCATAGCGACTATAATCAGAGTTTCGAGATACAAGCAACTGAATACCTGAACCTCGTGGAAGATTTGCCGGAGGATACGACGCTGTTTTTGGTCAGCACATTCCCTTACCATGACCACTTGGAGAAAATAGCCTCTGTCGGTGACAAGATATTCTACTGCTCCAAAAAGAAGTCGGCGGCTGTGACCTATAAGTCGGTAAAGTTAAGGATGCCGTCGTTCAAAGAGCCGCCGGACGATTTGGTTATTGATGACCCTGCCAAACTTAAGATCCGTCATGTGGCCGCCAATGTGGTATTTCAACTCCAGAAACACTACGTCAAGAAAGTGCAGATTGTGTCGAAAGTGACATTTCCGTTCCTTGTGTTCTATGAGGACTATCTGCTTGGGGCATTCGGGTTCAAGTTCAGCAATCAGGATTACGACATATCCCTTGTAACTGACTTCTGCACCAACAACGCTATTCCGCGAGTCAGCAAACTGATACTCCTATGCGTCAAATCACGCTGGGTTCGGAAATTCCTATCTCGGCGCACCCTTGATGATTTTGTGACCTGTGAGACCAAAGTCTATACGCATAACCCTGTCAGCATGAAGTATCGCGGTCTATTCAAGAAGGTTTCTCAGGAAAAGAACCACCTTGTCTATACCTGCAATCTCGGCACAGAGGGAGATTTTACCGACATTATCGCCAAGTATCAACAGATTATAAGCCGCAAGAAATGAACAAATGGAAATTAGCCACTATTGACATTAGCCAAATAGATGAGGCCAGTGTCAATGCCAATCAGATGTCCGAGCATGATTTCAATAGGCTCGTAGAGAACATCCGTATCAGCGGAGGGTTAAGTAGCGCCATAGGCTGCTATCGTTCCACTGAAACGGGCCGGTACATCATAATCACCGCTACCGTGCCGCAGTCAAACTGCGTTATAGGGAGGTGCCGGTAATCTACGCTGATGAGGCGGATATGACTCCTGACGAAATCGTGGCTCTCCAACTCTCCCATAACTCACTACACGGCGAGGACGACAAAGGTATTCTGAAAAGAATGTTTGCCGAAATCCAAAGTGTGGACTTCAAGAGTTTCGCCCATGTCAACATCGACGAACTGGAGCCTATCACAACTGAGGGAGTAAATTTCTCCGTGGCGAGTGAGCATTACTCTTGCTGTGTGGTATTCTACCATAAGGATATGGAGCTGCTTGATGAACTTGTCGGCATTATCAACGAACAGAACGCTAAGAATGACATCGTAATGGTCGTTGATGGCGATGAGAACGAGGACTTCTATCTCCAACTTATCGGTCAGATCCGTAAGAAATACGAAATCAAGTCAAGTAACATGGCTTTCTGCAAAATCTTGGAACTTGCGAAACGTCAAATGGAAAGCGAGGTGGCCGAATGACACGCATAGGTATTATTAGGGAAACGAAAATCCCCACAGACAACCGCACCCCTCTGACTCCGGCTCAGTGCAAAGAACTACTCTCTACATACTCGGACCTGGAGATATTAGTTCAGCCCTCCGACTTGCGAGTGTTCTCCGATGAGGAATATCGACAGGCCGGCGCCGTAATTTCTGAGGATATGACCACTTGCGACTATCTTTTCGGAGTCAAGGAAGTCAACATCGACGCGCTTATTCCTGATAAGCATTATTTCTTCTTCGCTCATATCGGCAAACAGCAACCCTATAACAAAGAACTCTGCCGGGCGATGATTGAGAAGAAAGTCACGCTAACCGACTACGAATATCTAACTGACCGAGCCAAGAAACGTCTGGTATCGTTCAGTTTTTGGGCGGGAGTGATGGGAGTCTATAACACGCTCCGTCTTTATGGACTGCGCCACCGCCTATTCAAACTCCCTGCTCCTGATAAGAAATTTACGGTGGCGGATATTCTGAACAATGGCCGGCCGGCGATAAACTCAATGAAGTTGAACCCCAAGACAAAGGTCAGAATACTGGTTACCGGTCAGGGCCGGGCTTCACAAGGGGCGCAGTTTATTCTGAAGGAACTCGGGATAAGGCAGCTCTCGGTACCTGCTTACCTCTGCACTGACACCAAAGAGCCAGTTTTTACAGTTGCCTCTACTGCTGACCTCGTAAGAAGAAAGGACGGTAAATTCTATGACCGTGCAGACTTCAAGGCTCACCCCGAAAGTTATACCTCTGATTTCCGAAAGTTCGCATACGCCACAACAATCTTTATCCCCTGCCACTTTTGGGCGCCGGAACACCCAAAGTATTTCACAAGGGATTTATTCTCGACTTCAAACATTGACGTAGTAGGTGATGTGACCTGCGACATCAAGGGGAGCGTAGAGTCAACGATACGCCCCTCCACGCATCAATCTCCATTCTACGGCATAGACGTGAACGGAGGCTTTGAGGAGACCCCATACAGCACTATCGGCACTATCGGTGTAATGGCTGTTGACACTCTCCCCAACGCTATACCGTTTGAGGCTTCAAAGTCTTTCGGAGAAAAGTTGCTCGACCATGTCTTCCCGGCTCTGCTTGGCGAAGATAAGGAGGAGGTAATCGCAAGGGCAACCCTCATTAGCAATGGGGAGTTGACCGAGCCGTTCCGATACCTCAAAGACTTCGCAGGAGTTTGAAAAACCAAAAACTTGTGCATTAGATAAAGAAAAAGTCGTACCCAAATTACCCATAAAAAAATGGCAACGCAAGACACCCCAAAACAGAATGTAGGTGACGGTTATCCGTTGCCTATTTCCTATGAGAAGATAGCGCAGGTTTACGCCAAGAAAGGTGGCAATCTGTCGGCTACGGCCACTGCCCTGAACATCGCTCGAAAGACTCTCTACAACTGGAGGAAAAACCACCCTGAGTTGGACGAGCTGCTGAAAGATGTCGATGAGGCTATGTTGGACTTCTCGGAGTCCAAGTTAATGGAGGCTATTCAAGAAGGCAACCTCACGGCCATAATCTTTCACCTCAAGACCAAAGGCAAGAGCCGAGGTTATATCGAGGGTCAGGAGATTACGGCTACAGTTCACTCTGCAAAACCCATGACACAGCAAGAGGCTAAAGATTTCATTCATGGCCTCGAAAATGAATATTGATGACTGAGTATGCCCCTGACGAAGTATTGCGGAGGTGGCTCCTCGCTGACTCCCTTAATTTTTCCCGATATTTCTTTAAGCATCTGAATAACGGGAAACGCTTTGTCATAGGCAAACATCACCGCCTTATCTGTGACAAACTCAATCAAGTATTGCAGGGCAAGATAAAGCGTTTGATTATCAATATTGCTCCTCGATATGGAAAGACGGAGATAGCGGTAAAGAATTTCATCGCCATGGGACTTGCTCTCAATCCGGCGGCAAAGTTTATCCACCTTTCATACTCTGGGAACCTCGCCCTCGACAACTCAGTCGCAGTTAAGAATATCGTCAACTCTGAGGAATATCAACGGCTGTTCAATGTAAGAGTTGGACGTAGTACAGACACCAAGAGTCGCTGGGATACATACCACGGTGGCGGAGTCTATGCTACGTCCTCTCTCGGTCAGGTAACAGGTTTTGGTGCTGGTGCGGTCGAGAGCGAAGATGAAGAAAATCCCCTCTTTGGAGGAGCAATCGTTATCGACGACCCAATCAAGCCGGACAATGCTCTTAACGACAATGCTCGAGAGCAAGTCAATAACCACTTTGAAACGACTATCCGTAACCGCGTCAACTCCCGAAACACTCCGATAATCATTATCATGCAACGACTCCATGAGCGCGACCTATGCGGCTATCTTATGGGGTTAGAGCCTGATGAGTGGGAGGTGTTAAGTATTCCATGTCTTGAACTCGATGAGGAGGGTAATGAAAGAGCGCTGTGGCCATTCAAGCATACGGTAGACGAGTTGAGAAAGATTGAGGCTGCGAACCAATTTGTGTTCGATACTCAGTATATGCAGAACCCCAAGCCGCTGCAAGGACTGATGTATAATACACTGCGGACTTATGAGATACTGCCGCTTGAACCGGGCCTGCGCAAAAACTATACCGATACGGCCGATACTGGCGCTGACTTCCTCTGCTCTGTCTGCTACTACGAAACTAAGGTCGGAATGTATGTTACCGATGTCCTCTATACTGATAAGCCTATGGAGTACACGGAGCCTGCTACTGCTGAAATGATGATGAGGAATAAAACACAGTTGGCGAAGATTGAGAGCAACAACGGTGGCCGTGGTTTCTCTCGGAATGTTGAGAGGAATGTCCGCATACTTGGCGGTCCCGTGGCGCAGGCTATGAGATTTGTCGCTTTCAGGCAAGGAGCAAATAAGAAAGTCCGCATATTCACTCGATCAGCCGAGGTGCAGAACTTGATATTCTTTCCGGTAGGTTGGGAGTTGAGGTGGCCTAAGTTCGCAAATGCTGTCAAAGGTTATCGTAAGGTTGGAGTGAATGGCCACGATGACGCACCAGACGTATTGACCGGTATGGTTGAGCATTTCCAGAAGGATAGTCCAACTCCAATCACGGCTAAACCGAGTACATTCAGTAATGATAGAAAAGATAATTAACTGACCTCCCAAGTTCACTAAGTATATAGGCATTAGGCCAATCCAAGAATGAATTAGTAAGTAACTTTGAAATATGGCAAAGACACGGACACCCAAGAAAAATCGCGTGAAACTCACCACATACGGCGAGTTTCTTGTGTTGTTTCCATGCTGCACTGAAGAACATCAGGCAGAACTGCTCGACACACTCTCTCATGCAGAACGCCCGGCATTTGTCGCTGGTAAGGAGGTGCCGGCCACTTTGAACATGATAACTTACGGGCAGCTCGATGACCTCAGTAGAATATCGACTGACTCTGACCCTGCGGCCCGCGTGTTCAAGATACTCATGGATATTGAGGCCCCGCTGGTTTATCAGATGAACGTCTTTGACGTGTTCGGCTTTCTGAATTTCGCCAAAGAGGAAGTTAAACGCATTAACAAGTTATTTGCGGATATTGCTCCCTCACATACCACCGAAGAACTTGCCGCCGGCATTGAGGATTTGAATTTTGGCACTTTCGGGGTTATAGACTGGTACGCCCGACGCATGGGAATAACCAACCAAGATGAGGTTTACAGTGTGGCGTGGGTGCGCATATATACCTGCATGAAGAATGACAATGAGCAGAGCGAATATGAGAAACGCCTGAATAAGCAATACATCAATCGACACAAGAAAGGCAAGTAATGGAGAATACTGGATTTGATAACAAAGAAATTTTAGGCACGGTTGAAGGTAAGATCCGTTCAATCGTGGCCACTCTTGGCTCAGACATAGAGTATCGCTTCATGAACTGGGCGCAGGCTAACGTGGAGCTTGACAGCATAGACAAGCCTACGGTGGTCTATGTTCTGCCTCCCTCCGGCACTCTGACTTTCAAGTGGAATGAGGTTAAGGACGCCCCGAACACACAGATTGCCTTTGTGTGCGTCACTGACTTCGATTTTGAAGGCTCGGAGAATGACGGGATAATCGAGGCTATGAAACGTCTGGCTATTCGCTTTGTCAAGGCTCTCAATGAAAGCGGACTTTTTGAGCAGATTGAAGGTGACGTGCTTTACCAAGTGCTGTATGACCACCTCGACCAAAACGTGACAGGTGTAGTGCTGACGCTGACTCTCGAGGAAGTCAAAGGTGTTAGCCTCTGCTCCGAAGTTGTGCGCAATCAATAACTTGCAAATATGATAACGACATGGCTACGATAGAAGAAACATTGCAGATACACTTAGAGAATGTGCGGCAAAAGGTCGCACAGGCTATGGCCGACTATGGGCGCAATGCCAGCGGTCGCTCGGTTGGCTCTCTGACGGTATCTGTGAATGGAAATGTCGGAACGCTCTTTGGTAGTAAGTCTTTCCTTGCTATGGAACGTGGCCGTGCCGGCGGTAAAGTTCCTAAAGGCTTTGTCGCAATCATTAAGCAATGGATTATCGATAAAGGCATATCGGTTGCTCCTATCCCTGCCAAACGCAGGAATACCAAATACACGCCGCATGAGCGTGGTCTGAACTCTTTTGCCGGAGCAATCGCGCACAAGATTATGACGGACGGCACAAAGCTGTTCCGTGACAAGCAGTTCAACGACATATTCACGACTGCCGTAAATGAAGAATTAGAATTGATGAGCAAGGAACTCATGCTCTATACTGCGGAGAGTCTTGCCGAGATAAACAATATACTGGAATGAGACAAACGACATTCAAGATACTCAACGTGGCTGACTCGGTGGCAACGTACCCCGATGAGATGTGCTTCGCTTTCAATCCGAATTTCATTGAGATTGAGTCGGCGTGGCCGTCCGGCGTCATAACTATCGAAGTTAGCAAAATTTCAGGCATGGACACCGTGGATATGCAGAGCATAAAGGTTTCGCTATACAAAGGCAAAGCTCGGGTGTACCTCTCACGTCTGTTCGAGTTGATGTTCGATGACCCACGCAATTCTCGATGTGTTGAAGTAAGCGTCGTGGCTAAGATTGCCTCACTCCAGTTATTCTCATTTACGACCCTCGTTATATGGGGCAATATTGCCGTCGGGGAGCGCTTCGGAAATTTGGGAGTGTATAATCGCGATAATAACCGAAAAGGCTTTGAGAGAAACCTGATATGGTTTAAGCAATTTCCGTTCTCGGTATCTCTATTCCGATACAATCGCGAAGTGGAGTTTTATGGCAGGTCCGACAATGGCCGTTACTCCACCGACCCGATATATCGAGATACAAAGGTGTGTCTTTTCGAGAAGATAGAAAAGTTGACCTCTAAACTTCCAACGCTATCGAATACTAAGGTTGAGTTGCCGTTTGAGGTAGTCTATTATGCGCTCCTGAAACGTTTCGTTGTCAAGAAGGACGGTGTGTATTACTCCAACTGGGAGGGCGATGCCTCTGAGTGGTGGGGAGATACTGCCGACTACTGCGATACTGCCAATGACATGAAACCGTTGGAAAATGTGACGTATCTCTTGGAAACTGAGTCAGGGTTTGCCCGATATCGTTTTATGAACGACAACCTCGTTTACTGCGGCATGTTTACCGACCTCGGCTTTGAGGATATTCCTCCCTCACAAGTATTCCCCACGGCGCAACGGACTGCGACTATCAAATACAAAATCTCTGAGGAGGATAGAACCATGTCCGTGTTTGACCGAACTTTCGACTACACGTTCTTCCAGACTGGGGAGAATGCGGCGTTAATCAATCTGCAAATCAGCAACGACACCGCAGGATACTATTTGCGTTGGGTCGATCGTCACGGCAACTTGCAGTATTTCCTGTTCACTAAGGGGGAAACCCAGTATAAGAACAAACTCGGGACAGACAAGGTGCTGCAAGATGAAGCCATCGGGGGGCTGTACTTTGCTAACCTCATGCGCACACGCAGTCTGGAATGTACGGTAACTATGAAGTGCTGTGCGGTCAACCTCCCCTCCGACATCTTCGATTATGTGGTAACAATCGTGTCGGCACCGATTGTTGACCTCTACTGCGGCAAAGATGAAACGGGGTCTGAAATATGGCTACCGGTGACTATTCAAGCCAGCACGGTAAAGCATCTACCTAAGCAGACCCTGAACGACTTGGAGTTTTCTTTCAATCTTCCCGATGTTAACGCTCAATCGCTCTAACCATGTACGAAGAACTATTCATCATTGACAACGGCAAACGGCTGAGAGTTGACCTCTCAATCCCCTCCGGCATTACGCTTAACTTCAAGAGCAACATCTTCGGCGACCTGTCGAAGATTACTTGCTCGTACACATATACGTTCAAGTTACCCCTGACTGCCAATAATCGTCGCGTGTTCGACAATGCAGATGATGTCCGTTGTATCTCCAACAAGATCCGGCGCCGCTTGAAAGCAGAGTATATTCAGAATGGCATACCGCTGTTTAGTAATGCCAATCTTTATATCGAAAGCACGGATACCTGTTTTAATGCCGTTATGACATGGGGAGTGATAGATGGCTTTCAGAAGTTAAAAGATGATGATATTTCCATACAGAAATTACCATTATCCGCAAAGCCGGTATTCGGCCCTTGCAATTCAAAGATAGAAGACTATAAGAATACCTCTGATTTTGTTCAGCCTCTTTACAACGCTGGACTCCCCTATGTTACTGATACCGGTTGGAAGAACAGATACAATACATGGTCTGTCTTTCCGCTCCCGGTTATTCCTGTATTCCGATTGATACAGTTGATAAACCAGCATTACGGCACTAAGTTTAATCTCGGCTCTGCATACAACTATGGCGATGACTCCAATAACCATAAGATTATAAGTTTGGGAGTTGTGCCATGCGTAAACGTTGATGTTCCTGAAAATACTGAAACCGAGAAAGCGGTTTTAGATACGAATATAGGCTGTTACATGCGAGGGCCTTACGCGAATATCAATAACATTCTGACTGGAGCGACAAATGACTCCGCACCGACTGATAGCCGATTTTCTTTAGTCAAAGATAGTGACGGGTTTACTATTGGTATCAAGATGTCAAGTGATACGGCTCTATCATTCGAGGTTGATGGTTGTTGGAGAATGAAGTTCACACATGAACCTAACCAATATAAGGGGCAGGGTCGCGTTGAGATGGGCGCCCCCGATACTACTGGCTTGACCCCTAAGTTGACGTTTTATTATACGACTAATGGCACAAGCGCGGCTGCTCTTTCATCTGTCGAGGGGCGTTTCTCTTGGGATAACGATTGGTGTTGGGTGTTCGATTTTTCAAAAGAACGCGGAAAAGACCGTATCTCTCTAACAATCCCACCAAACGCAACGTTGTTCTGTGCGATTGAGGTGGAGGCTAACGCCTTGCAGTTGAAGTGGTCTGAGGGTACAAAGATTATTAAATTCTACGAGAAAGTTGACCCCGGAAATATCCAATGGAGCAAGCCGGAGGAAAGCGCCGGCAAAATACCGATGGACTTAATGAGCAATCTCCCTGATGTGAGTTGTATGAACTTGATGAAGGCTGTGTTTTTCATGTTAGGAGCATTCCCGACAATTAACACGTCAGGAGAAATAATTCCGGTATTCTATACAGTCCTCAAAGATAATATCGTCGCAGGTACTGCTGTGGACTGGAGTTCTCGCATGACAACCGACCATGCCACTCTCCCGACCAAAACGACATATAGCATAAGTGGTTTCGGACAAAGGAATTACTATATGATGAAGAATGACAACGCCGATGGTAATGGCAGCGAAGATGAGTCTGATGTATATGCCAACGGGAAAGGGATTATCTATGTGGGTAATGAGATTATTGACCGCAACAAGACAATTATCCAGTTGCCGTTCTATGCTCCATATATCAAGAATAAGAAATCTCCGTTTATTGCTACCGGCAATACGATGAAATTCTGGTATTATGAGGGTGATGAGGTTAAAACCAAAGAGGCCAAGCCATGCTTTGGAATGATAAAGCCTCTCGTGCAAACATCAAGCGGAGAACCGACTGGCGTGGTGTGGATGGGAATGGAAGTCTGGAACGATTTTGTAAATATCAATGCAGACCCTTCGTATTCCTATCTCTCCAGAATAATGGAGAACCCGATTATTATTACAGAAAATCTGCTGCTGAATGAGCATGACTTACGGCATATCAATTATAACGTGCCGGTGTACCTCTCCAAGTATGGAGCATACTTCGCCATTGTCTCGATCACTCGTGACAGCAAAGGTATCAGCAAATGTGAACTCCTTAAACTTCCTGAAGAAGAATAATAGCTATGGCACAGGATAATGTTCAAACCAAGATATTAGAGATTGAGGTAAATTACTCTGAGGCTCTGGAGAAAATCGCCCAGTACCGCATTGAGGTGGAAAAAGTCAAAGCCAAACAGAAGGAACTCAAAGACGCATTGAAAGAAGGTCGTATCTCACAGGAGGAATACCATAAAAGCATGGAGTCCTCCAAGTTGATGATAGGACAGATGAATAATGCAATCTCCACTTTGACCAAGCAGGTTAAGAACCAGTTGAAAGCACAGAATGAGCAGTCCGGCTCTCTCGTTCAGTGGAGGGCCGAACTCTCTAATCTGACTGCCGAATATGACCGATTGAGCAAGGCTGAACGTGAGGGGGCAAAGGGCAAGGAACTCAAAGATAAAATCAACGAAGTCACCACGGCTCTCAAATCTGCCGAGGAGGAAACCCAGCGTTACTACCGCAACGTGGGTAACTACCCTCAGGCTATGGCGCCCATGAAGGAGCAACTGGATATTATCGTTGCCAAGTTGCAGGAAATGAAAGCCGCTGGCCTCGACACAACTCCGGCATTTGAGGAAATGCAGACCAAAGCAGAAAGTCTGCGTGATAGTCTGGCTCAGTCCTCGGAGGAGAATACGACCAGCTTTGACAAGATGAATACCGGTGTAATGAGCCTCGTGGCAGTTTTTGCTACATGGCACACGGCTCTCGAAGGCCTCGGTATCAAGAATGAGGATTTGAATAGAACCCTTACTATCTGCATGACCGGCATAACGGCTTTGGCAACGGCAGGAAAGGTTTGGAACGCTGTACAGAAAGAGTCTGCGTTGATGACAGTA
>OFEZ01001779.1_pt1 | contig 10663 bp, 12 predicted proteins | sample 1521241 | NCBI WGS metagenome assembly OFEZ01 (sample SAMEA3504099, study PRJEB24116) | mouse gut metagenome | biome: mouse gut; feature: mouse-associated habitat; material: faeces | place: Denmark | collected 2011
ATAGGCAGCAGCCGCTTCCGCGAATCACTAAAAGAAAGGAATTGCGTATCCAATCCGGATATTGCAGTTCCTTTTTTACACAAATTTCAATGAAAGGAATTCCAAATGAAAACAAGAAAAACAGAACATAACAGTATCAAGATTATAAGAGCAGCCGCCCTGGTTTTATTCCTGGCCCTGCTGTTTACTCCGGAACAAATGAATCGGACTGTCATTGCCGGCATCGCAATCGCTGGAATCACAGGAAGTCTTCTTTTCCTTATGATTCCCATGCTGCCGCGTATCTCAGTTCCAGCCTTTCTAAGAGATACCCATTCACACATACAGAAGCGTGGGAAAAACCGGCAGAAAAGCCCTGTCTTTGACATGGAAACGCTGTTGATCCGACAGATCAGTTACCAGATCACCGATAAGATCAAAGCAACTTTCCCGGATGCGTCCTGGGAATATACCCGGCCCATCAAGGCGGAGTCCCTGCTGAATTGCGACCTTATCCGCATCCGAACCTTCCATACGGGAGATTATAATTTCGCGGATATTTCCCTGGATCGGTATGGACATCTGAAGCTTTTCATGATGACTATTACAGATTTCACACCCAACCCGGGGAGGACGAATCCGGATAACCCTATGCCTGGTAATCCTGAAAATCCAGCAGAACCTCCCGTCCATGTAGATCCGGAATCCTGGTATTCCCTCATTGGGAAACCACTGCTGACGGAACTGATCGGAGACCTGCAGGCAAGGGGACACCAGAAGCTTTTTATCAATGAAGCCGGGGAAATATTTATTTATACGAACAATACTCCGGAAATAAAAGATACCTTCCAGCATTTCCCACCCAGGGATTACTGGGCAGCCCTCATGGACATCTTTACCCGTGATGAGCTGAAAGCAGCGGAAACCAATGACACCCTGGAAGTATCCTGGGCATAGAAGGGAGAGAATGATTATGGCAAATGGAAATTTATTACCCAACTGGTCCTTTAAGCGAAAGCTGCCGGAACCGTTCGAGGATTATACGGATGACCCGGTATTTAAAAATGTTTATTCCAAGCATTGCATACAGCCCCAGAAGCGTTCCACGCTCCATGCGGCGACGCTCCGGGCAATCCTGGCATATCTGGAACTGGAGTCACCCACAAGCGGGAAACCGCCGGAGGAACTTGGTGCAATCGGAAGCCAGGGAAATAATTTCACGATTGCGGAATATCCGAGCAAGACCGGAGAACTCCACGTAGCAGTTTACAACCGGACAAACGGCAAGTTTACGGCGGGCTGTTACCAGATGCCTCCGGATCCGGAAAGCAATCCGGAAAAATATATGCTGAAGGAAGATGACAAAAGCGGCGCTGCCCTGAGCTTTGCTCTCATCCCAACTGCTATGGCGGATGACGAGTTCAATGAGCATTACCAGAAGCTGAAGGAAGACCGGGATAACGGCTATCCAAACATGGACGAAACGGCAGAGACCGCAGCAATCCTGTGCGATAACCTTTACCGGCGTATCCGCTATGGAACCTCCCTGACAGTCGGCGGGATTCCAAATGATACGCCAACTAACGGTTCCATTCCACAGCTCAAAGCATTTACAGTACAGAAAGGCACTTATTCTCCAACAGATGTCATCCTTGGAACCTTCCAGGTCGTAAAACCCGGTACATCTACCCGAAAAGTAATGGCGAGCGTTTCAAAAAAAGATTTCGCAGGCAAATACATCCTGTCCGAATCTCGGACACTGACTCCCCAGGAAGAACTCACCGTGCCGCAGATCCCCGACTGGTACATCATACCGCCGGAGATCAAACGGATCTGCGAACACGCCAAATTAACCACAAATACCGTGTCACCCATGCGGAACTTCTTATTAAGAGGACCTGCGGGGACGGGAAAGACCGAAGGCGCTAAAGCGATTGCTTCCGGCCTTCATCTCCCTTACCGGTGTATTACCTGTTCTGCAAATACCGAGATTTTCGACCTGCTCGGACAGATCCTGCCCGATGTGGACGGGAAGCTTTCCGCTCTCCAGAGCGAATATCCCACCTTCCAGGACATCATGATGGATCCGGCGACGGCTTACCAGAAGCTGACCGGCACCTATGATGAATCGGTGGATGAGGATACGGTCTACCAGAAGCTGGTGGATACCATTTTCGATGAAATGCACGACCACTACGCAAAGCAGGATTCCCACCAGAAGTTTAAATATGTGGACACACCGTTAGTAGAGGCAATCCGTTACGGCTATCTTGTGGAATTACAGGAGCCCACGGTCATTGCCAATCCCGGCGTGCTGGTAGGCTTAAATTCCCTGCTGGACCGCTGTAACAGCGTGTTCCTGCCTAACGGAGAGGTCATTCACCGCCACCCGGATACCACGATTGTCGTGACTACCAATAATGATTATGCGGGCTGTAAGCAGATGAACCAGTCTGTCATCTCCAGGATGAACCTCGTGATCGACCTGGATGAGCCGGATGAGGATACCTTAGTCAAGCGTGTCCTTGGCATTACCGGCTGTACGGACAAAAAGACCGTAACGACCATGGCAAAGATCGTCAAAGCCGTATCCGAATACTGCCGCGAGAACCTGATCACAGACGGATGCTGCGGAGTCCGGGAGCTGATCTCCTGGGTGCAGTCCTTCATGGTCTGCGGGGATATCCGGGAAGCCGCCCATTACACCATCCTCTCCTCTGTTTCGGCAGACGCGGAGAGCCGTCAGGAAGTGGAGAACGGCTGTCTGGATTCCATCCTTGCGGCGTAAAGGGGGCTTTTTATGAGGGATTATCAGATCACAGAGGAAGAAATGCGGGGAGTGTTAGCCGCCAATCTTTCTTATCTCAGGAAATCCAAACGGTGGAGGCTCTCCCAGAAAACGCTGGCGAAGATCCTGCATGTACCGAGGAAAGCCATCATGAATTACGAATCCGGCAAAGTCCTTCCGCCGACCTATATCACTTACCGTATGGCGCTGTATTTTTGCTGTACCATGGAAGAACTTCTGACGGAGAAAGTGTTTTAGTTGTAATAATTTTACAATTCTGTAGCATCTGCTGCGCTGATAAAAGATGATTGGCCAACGCTCCGCTACAGTTGAAAGGAATTTTTACAAAGCAAAAAATAATGAAAAGAAAGGATGAATGAATTTTGAACAGCAACCAGAAAAAACTACAGCAGATGATCAAGGACCAGACTCTCTCCCTGACGGATGAAGAGCTGTTCCTGTCCTCTGCCTACCAGAAATACCTGTCCTCTATGGCGAAAGCGGCTACCGGCCGCTACCGCCAGGGACTGCAGACGCTGATGGAGTGGGATACTTCTGATGGTGCCGGTCTTGCTTATACGGATAATTATAAGATCCATATCAATGCCGGCAACCACATTACCCAGAGTTTCCCGTCCCGGATGCTGCGCTCGGAAAGCCTGGCAGGGTTAAACGGACACGAAACCGCACACCTGCTGTTTACAGATTTCACAACCCTGGGGTTGTATCTGGGCAGTATGGATAACGGCGCCTTTTATCCGGAACCCCCTTCCTTTGATGACCAGTACCAGACGGGATGTGAAGAGATGCTGGAAGCCATGCAGGAAAAAGATAAGGCGGCATGCCTGACACTCTCCAGATGTGCTTCCCATATCAGTAATATTTTAGAAGACATCTATATTGAGGCCCGTATGTGCGAAGCATTTCCCGGAACCTTTAAGCAGGGAATTGAACTGAACAGTATGCGGATGAATGAATTAATGCCGTCCCTTCAGAGCCAGATTGACAATGGATTCTCGGATTTTGCTATTGTGGCAAACCTTCTCCTGCAATACTGCAGGGCAGGTACAGTGAATAATCTCCACGGTTACACCGGTCCCTATCTGGATTACCTGGAGGACTGCGTACCATATGTGGAGGAATCTATCTACTCGGATGACGTGAAAGACCGGCTCCATGCCTCCAACCATATCCTGGGGATTCTCTGGGAGTATATCAAACCAATGGTGGAGGACACCAGGGACAGGCTTAAAGCTGCTTCGGAGGAAGATGCGAAAAACCTGTTAAATGAGATTCTGGGCGATCAGATCCAGGGCGGCGCCCCTCTGCCCTCCGGCAAAAACGGGGCAATGCCAAAACAGGCGGAAGCCGGAAAGAAAGCACAAAGCTCCAATCCACCTCTGCAGTTTTCTCCACAGGCACACCAAAATATTATGTCCGGTGTGCAGGATGTGGTGACGGAAGAAGGCGACCGGATCCAGCTTGCAAAGACTTCCACAATCTTAGAAGGAAACAATCCGGGTATTACTTATAACCACCAATACCTGGGTTCCGGTTATGAAAAATCCGCCAGTGACCTTTTCCGTATCCTAAACAGTGTGGCAACGGAAAAAGCGGAGGAACAATACCAGCAGGAAATGACGGAGGAACTGCAGAAAGCGGCCAATGATATCCATTACGGCAACGCCCATGCAGGAATCCATGTGACGGTAAACCGGATGTGCAGTGTGCCGGATTATCTGATCAAATCTTACCAGTCCATTGCTCCGCCGCTTCTTCGGGTTTCCAAAAGACTGCAGAAAACCATCGCCCCACTCCTGAAGGAAGAAAGCGAAGGCGGGAAATTAAAGAACCTGCAGTTTGGGAAACGCCTGGATACAAGGGCGCTGCACCATGAAGACGGCACATTTTTTACAAGGACAAGGCTCCCTTCTGAAGATCAGAAGCTGGCTGTGGGACTCCTGATCGATGAAAGCGGCTCTATGAGCTGCGCTGACCGGATTACTTACGCAAGGATGACAGCGATTGTACTTTACGATTTCTGCCAAAGCCTGCAGATTCCGGTCACTATCTACGGACATACCACGCCGGACTGTGAAGCCGGGGTAGCGCTTTATTCTTATGCAGAATTTGATTCCTTAGATACTTCCGACCGCTACCGGCTGATGGACATGTGCGCCAGAAACGGCAACCGGGACGGGGCGGCCTTACGCTATGTGGCAGAACATCTAAGCAGGCGTCCGGAAAACCAGAAGCTGCTCATCATCATTTCCGACGGGCAGCCAGCGGATTACGGATACTACGGTACGGAAGCTGAGGCAGACCTGCGCGGGATCAAGAAGGAATATTCAAAGAAGGGGATCATCCTCTTTGCTGCAGCTATCGGCTCAGATAAGGAGAACATCAAGCGGATCTATCAGGATGGATTCCTGGATATCACAAAGCTCGAAGAACTGCCGAAGAACATGGCGCTTCTTGTAAAGCAGTATTTAAAATAATGACATGTTGAAATTCGTATTGTGCCGTATATTACCTGATGAGATGGTTCCTACGGTACGATACGAAACAGCTTAATAAATATTTAGAAAGAAGGGACATTGATTTATGAATCAGAATTACCAGACCAGGGTTTCCCCTCAGATCTGCAAAGTACAGACCGACCGGAAGCTGATCGCCGTCTATGACCAGTTGAAATGCGCGGCGCTGACACACTATGCACAGATCCATGCCAAAGGTGAATATAAGGAGAATGACCATAAGGCAAATTCCCTGATCAAGCTCACCATCCAGGACTATTCCAACGGCACCGGCGATAAGAATATAATCGCCCAGTTCAACCTGGCTCCCGAACAGATCCAGTTTATCTTAACCCGGATCACTGCAGGGTTCCAGGAATTTGAATGGTCCCAGAGCAAGATCTACGGCGCGCCTGATGCACAGGGGTATTCTACAGCGCAGCAGTTTTCCATCTCGCGACACGCTTGTGATTCCAGCGGGCGGCCGATGAAGAGCCCTTGGAGAATCCAGATTGTAAACGGGAAAGGCGTGAAAGTCCAAAACCAGAAAGGCGGTTCCTATATGAAATCCGGAAGCTTTCTCTCGGAGAAAAATGCGTTTATCCAGCTGACGGATATGGACCTCTATACGCTCCTAAAGCGCACGGAATCCTATATCACCAACTGGGAAGCATGCATGGCACCGTCACTGATCGCAAACGGAAAGCAGGCGTATGAGAAACAGCAGCAGGACTGGCAGTCACAGAATCATAGTCAGGATCAAGGGTACGCTCAGAACGGGCAATACCAAGATCAAACCCAGAATTATGCACAGAACGGACAGTACCAAAACCAGGCTCCGTACTATATGCAAAATAATACACAGAATAACCAGTACCAAAATCAGGGGCAGGGAAACACCTATGCCGCTTAGATTTCAGGCACGATCATTTTTGGAAAAGGAAGCGGCCCTATGGCGGCTTCCTTTCCGTTAGAAAGAAGGTGAATCTATGAAATATACCGATATCTGCACACTGGATGCACAGGGAAGGATCGTAATCCCGACCAAGATGCGTAAGACTTTAAACCTTGTGAACCAGGATGCTTTGGAAGCGGAGCTTTCCGGCCAGGAGATTCATCTTAGGAAATGCGGGGAACTGCCAATAGATACACACAGGCTCGCATCCTTCCTTACCATCCTGTACAACAGCAGCCGGCACACCGTTACCCTCTGCTCCGATACGCAGGTCGTTAGCGCGGTAGGAAGTTTTCTTCCAGACAGAACCCCTGTCTCCAAAGAACTCTCTGCCTGCATTCAGACTGAAAAAGAATATCTCCTGGACACGAGCAGACCAATCTATCTCACCTCTAGTCCAGGAACACCAGTCGCTGCACTTTTCCCTGTCCATGTAGAAAAGCCTCTGGCATTAGCAGTACTTTCTGCAAAGTCGCTTACCGAAGTGGAAATTGGATGTTCAAGATTAGTTGCAGCCACAATCGCACGTGAATTTGATTAGCAAAAACAATCTGGACAGGAAACAGTCACTATCCTATACAGATTTCAATCACGAGAATTACAATCTATACCATTTATTTTAAAGAAAGAATAAAAATACTATGAAAAAAATACATCTATTATCCCCAGAACAGCAAAGATTTGCAGAGCAGAACCATCAGATCGTAGACCGTTTTCTCTCCAGAAAAAGGCTGGATGCAGAAGAGTTTTATGATGTCGTCATCTTTGGCTATCTGTTAGCCGTACAGGAATATCTGGAGAAACCCAGATTATCCGATTATGCCTTCAGTACCATTGCATGGCGCAACATGAATGACTGCCTCATCAATGAATATGCCTACTGGAACTGCGGGAAGCGGTCGGCTGTTACCGCTCCCTTAGAAGAGGAATATCTGTCCATTGACGCGCTTCTCCCCAACCGGATGCAGCGGGCGGCTGAAACTATGGATAACCAGAAACTGCTGGTCAAGCTGCTTGCCTACATCACACCGAAAGAACAGGAAGTGGTCCGGCTGAAAGCGGACGGCTACACCTATCAGGAGATTGCAGAGAAATGCAGCCTCACCGTATATGGCGTGGAAAGCCGTTTCAGCCGGATGCGCCGGCGGTTACGAAGTCTTGCCCTGATGTAGAGGAGGATTCCTATGAACGATTTGCAAATACAACGGGCGGCAGAGCTTCTTCAGAATGAATTTGGCCCGGAATGGCAGACCATTGCCGGAATGCTGGGTACAGAAGGACTACGGAAGCGTGTAGGCAAAGAGCTCACATCCTTTATGGCATTTCCAGAACGTGGAAATGGCGGAGATAACCACTGGAGAGGGAACTGCTCTCCGGAAGTGGTTGCTTCCATCCTGCGCTATGTCCTGGACTGCAAGCGTTATTACGGCAAGGATGTAAGCCAGTTTACCCTGATGGATCCTATGAGCGGTTCCGGAACTTCCCAGGCTGTGGCAGACCAGTTTCAGGTACGGTCATTGCTTTATGACCTGAACCCATCTCCGGCTTACGGATACGGCAACTGGAACGCATTAAGAAATGATGTGGAAGACTCGGCAGACCTGATCTTCTTTCATCCGCCGTACCACGACATCATCAAATACAGTGGAAATATGTGGGGCAGGCCCCACCCGGATGACCTGTCGAGATGTGAGAACTATCAGGATTTCCTGGAAAAGTTAAATTACTGTATCCGGAAGTTCTTCTTTGCGTTACGCAAGGACGGCAGGCTTGCGGTACTGGTTGGGGATATCCGGAAAGAAGGCCATTTTTACAGCATGCAGAACGACCTGATGCGCATGGGCGAATTTGAATCTTTTCTTGTAAAAGGCCAGTTCAACTGCGTATCCGATAACCGCAGGTACAAGAAGCCGTTCATACCGGTCGTCACGGAATATGTGCTGATACTTAAGAAAGCCGATTCCCTGACGGTTCCCTTTTCCTGCAGGCAGGAAGGCTGCCTGTCGGTAATCCAGACGGATCTTCAGACCATTACCTGGCACCATCTGATCCGGATGACCATGGAAAGTATCGGCGGGACAGCCGCATTATCGGATCTGTATGGCCTGCTGCGGGATCATCCCAAAGCACGGAAGAACCCACACTATGAGGACCGGATCCGGGCAACCATCTACGAGCATCCGGACCAGTATCTCAGGACAGCCCAGGGATGCTACCGCTTAAACTATGCTGTGGCATAGAAATATAACACAATCACCCAAAGAAAGGAAGATATCTACCATGAAAAGGCACCGAAAAGAACCATTACAGAATGTCAAGAAAACCATCGTCACCATGACCGGCACCCCGTCCCTGCCCCTCCGTATCGGAGAAAACGCATGGATCCGTACCCGTCATCAGTTCTTTACAACTTCTATGGTCTTAAAGATTATGGAAGTGGCGGAGGACGGCATAAAGTTTGAGACCTGCAACACGATTTACCATCTCAGATACGAAACCGTTTCTGCCGAAAGCGGGGTGATGTGCGCTTGACAAAGATTCAAGAACAGGGAAGCAGCCTCCAAAAGCTGCTTTCCACCCTGAAGAAAAACCGTGAAATGGTTTCCCTTGAAATCCTGAAATCCCATTACCGTCAGCCTTATTATGCCCTGATCCAGCAGATTAACAGAGCTGCATCTGCATTTGTGAAGGAAGTCCTTACCGACCGGCTTATCCTGAATCCGGATATCTCTATCGAAGAGCAGGCGGCGGTCATCAATCAGGTGATTGCAGACTCCGGCATGGAACGGCAGATGAGTTCCTGCATTTCGAGAACCTACAATGTAGACCAGCTTTATCAGATGGCATTGGAGCTTCGGCAAAAGATTGAATGTGCCTTATGGCCATACATCGACCTGAAAACCTGCCTGGTGTTTGATCTGGACAATCCGGAAACAGAACCTGTTACCTATAATACTTTAACCAGACAAATTTTAAGAAACGGAGTCTGGGCGAATCAGGAATTAGATCTTTGGGGCAAATTTTTATTTTACCCGAATACAAGGGTTCGCCCATACAAGATATCATCCAAAGAAGAAAAGGAGAAGAATGACTAATGACTATGATTACTCATATAGAACTGAAAACAACTCCACACCTGCCGGATCAGGAAATGGAGAAAATTTACCGCATACGGCAGCGTTTTTATTGGGAAACTGATTTTATTAGCCGCTGCAGGGAACGGAAATTGGAAGGAACCGGCTTATGCAACCTTCCTTACCAAACGCTTTCCGAGGAGAAAAAGCTTCTTGATCTGGCATATGAACTGTATAACGATATGGAAGATTCCAACACCGCCTATAATGTGACGCTCGATCTTGTCATTGACGCGATTGAACACAGGATTCAGGATATCCAGATTGTCACGGCTACGGAACCTAATGAAAATCCACGGGCGGTCATTATCATTGAGGATGGAATTGTCAGTACAGTGTTGGCATCGGATCCGGATATCCAGATTGACATTATTGAACTGGACCGAAATTATGCGGATTCCGAGCTTCGTTCTTCTACCTATGATGCTGCCCTAAAAGAGCCTGGCCTTCAAAACTACAGCTACTCGCTGCATGTACCAGGTTATGAGCAGGAAATGGGATCGGAGGTGGATAGGTAATGGCAAATATCTGCTGTGATGATGTCTATTTCTATTCGGAATCGCATCCGGAATATCTGACTGCACTATGGGAAGACCTGGAAACATCCATCATTTTCTGCCGCAACGAAGACCTTGCATGGATCGGCAACCTGTTCCGGTTAAAAAATATCTCCACGGATGGTATCTCCTTAAGAGGAACGGTTATCTATATGGAGCGGAATGATGACAATATCCTTCTTGGTACTTCTGCAGCATGGTCCCCGCTTTATGATACGTACCATGCGATTGCCGAAGCCTATCAGGTGGATTTTGTCATGCAAAGCATAGAACCGGGGTGTAATATTTATATCAATACCGACCATTCCGGCCAGTATTTCCCCGACCACTATGCTGTGTCTATCGAAGACGAATCCTATCTGACGCCAGCAGATATTCCCATAGGCAGGAAACTGGAATACGGAGAACTCTTTACTACGAAGGCTGTTCTGCTGGAACGCTTTGCCGAGCTGGGATATCCTGCGAATACACTGGAAATGCTGGATACGCTTTTAGAAGATACAGGAATTGAAATTCACTGCTTTGAAGATCCTTATTCCCTGAATGATTGACAAATGAGGAGGAATGATGTATGAAGATATACATATTATGCAGCTATGGAGACGGTCTGAATGATCCTTCTGTATCTACAGATTATCAGGAATTGTACAAGAAAATGGAGAAAAGCTACCGGATGACTCTGGATCACGTTTCCCAGACAGAAGAAGAACAGGAAAATACCTATCTGAGCGGAT
>OFEZ01001783.1_pt1 | contig 10651 bp, 15 predicted proteins | sample 1521241 | NCBI WGS metagenome assembly OFEZ01 (sample SAMEA3504099, study PRJEB24116) | mouse gut metagenome | biome: mouse gut; feature: mouse-associated habitat; material: faeces | place: Denmark | collected 2011
AAATTTTATAAGAAACGAGGTAAAGCAATATGGAAAAGAAAATTTATATTACAGAGGAAGAACGGGCAAAGTGCCAAAAGGTGGCTGATGTGTTTGCGGAGCTGTACGAAATGGCGGATATTGTAGTGGTTGATGTCGGCAGATACGGTTTTGTGATGCTGAAATACTATACTCCGCCGCATGGATTTGAAGAAGATGCAACATTTACGGACAGCAGAGCGTTATTTGAGGGGTTATGGCAGGAATGGCTTGATATGAAGCTGTATCTTATAGCAAAAGGCACTCCATTGATAGAAAAAGGGTATCAGGGTGTGTTTGAGAGTCTGCCAAAAGAAAAACAGTCGGTAATTATTGGGAGGAAAGCTGACTTCGCGCAAAAGGCGGAAATAAGGTTTAGAATAAGTTTTAAAGAAGAAAACTCCCTAAATTGGAGAATAGAAATGATAGGAAAGGCTCTGTATCATGCAGGGCTTTTCTTGTTTGTGCATGATGATAAAAAGAAAGTATGAATGAGTGGGATTTCCCCGTAGCCGGCATTTGTGGAAATGTGTATAGCTGGTTATTTCACAATGCTCGCCTTAAACACTTGAAACTATTCGGTTGGACGCATATAATTATAGCTGTTAGAAATTTGAGAAGGAGTGAGTAAGAATGTTTGAGTATATTTCTGCGCCAGAAGCCGCAAAAAAATGGGGTATTTCAGAAAGACGGGTACAGAAGCTATGTGAGGATGGACGCATATCTGGAGTGGCAAAATTCAGCCGTATGTGGCTGATTCCGAAAGACGCCTCAAAACCGACAGATGGGAGAATAAAGGGAAGAAAGGAAGGAAATAGCAAATGAAACGGCTGTTTTTACTGGAAGACGATTTGAGCCTGATAAATGGGCTCTCTTTTGCCTTAAAAAAGCAGGGATATGAAATAACAGTTGCCCGAACTACTTTGGAGGCAGATGCATTGTGGGAAAAGGAAGAATATGATCTGGCTGTTTTGGATGTATCACTGCCTGACGGTTCTGGCTTTGATTTCTGCAAAAAGATAAGGCAGACCTCAAAAGCGCCTATTATGTTTCTTACTGCAGCTGATGAAGAAACAGATATTATCATGGGGCTTGACATTGGGGGTGACGATTATATTACGAAACCGTTCAAGCTGGCAGTGTTCCTTTCGAGAATCAACGCCCTGATCCGCAGGAGTGAAAATTTTAACACTGCTGTTACAGAATTAAATTCAGGCGGTGTCAATATCCGGCTTTTAAAAGGTGAAGTATATAAAAGAGGAGAATTGGTTGAACTGACAGCAAGTGAGTATAAGCTGCTATGCCTGTTTATGGAAAACCCTGACCAGATACTTTCTTCAGAGCAGATTTTAAGCAGATTGTGGGATTGTAACGAAAGCTATATAGATAATAATTCCCTTACAGTGTATATCCGCAGGCTTCGTACAAAAATTGAGGATAATCCGGGAGAACCGAAACGGATTGTTACTGTCCGTGGTATGGGGTATAAATGGAACGCTGTGGATTGAGGTGTGGAATGAAAATATTTGCAAACCGGAAAATCAAACTACTTTTTGGAAGGGTTTTGTTATGTATTTGCTTTTTTATGTTGGCTTCGGCGTTGCTTATAGGTTTTGGAGTTAAAAATGCGGCAGCTTTTACGGTGATTTGCTTTTTGCTGATGAGCGCCGCAATACTGGCGCTTTTGTTTGGATATTTTAGAGAACAGCATCAAATTATGGAAAATGCCATATCGCAGATTACAGAATACATATCTGGTAACAAAGATGTTACGATTGAATGTAATGATGAGGGCGAATTATACAGATTGTTCCATGAAGTAAATTCTTTGGTTGCTATCTTAAATGCCCATGCAGAGAACGAAAAAAGCGCAAAGAAATTCCTGCGGAACACAATATCTGATATTTCGCACCAGTTAAAGACACCGCTTGCCGCCCTGAATATTTATATTGGACTGATACAGGGCGAAGCGGAAGAACAGGGGGCAGTTCAGGAGTTTTCCAGACTTTCCGAACAGGAACTTGACCGTATTGAAGGACTTGTACAAAATCTATTGAAAATTACAAAACTGGATGCAGGCGCGATTGTGTTAGATAAGTCTCTGGAGAATGTGTCGGAGATTGTGGAAAGCGTGAAAAAGCATTTCCTGTTTCGCGCCGAGCAGGAAGGAAAGGAAATTTGTCTGTCGGGAAATGGGGAAACAACTCTTTTATGTGACCGTAGCTGGATCATGGAAGCAATCAGCAATCTTGTGAAGAATGCCCTTGACCATACGGAAAAGGGTAATTCCGTCTGTATTGAATGGAAGTCTTTTGCGTCTGTTGTCCAGATTACCGTGAAAGACAACGGTCTCGGCATCTGCCCAGAAGATTTACACCATATTTTTAAGCGGTTTTATAGAAGCCGCTTTTCTAAAGACACACAAGGGATCGGGCTTGGGCTGTCTTTGACAAAAGCAATCGTAGAAGCTCATAATGGGACGATTGAAGTTGACAGCGCATTAGGTATGGGAGCCTCTTTCACGATGAATTTTTTAATTCCAACAAAATTGTAGGGTAATTGTAATATAGGTGTAGGATTTCTCTGTTATATTGGGGCTATCAAAACAGAAAGAGGTGTTTACACATGAATTTATTAGAAGTCAGCAATATCTGTAAAACTTACGGAAACGGAGAAACCGCCGTACACGCTTTGAAAAACGTCAGCTTTTCCGTTCCAAAGGGCGAGTATGTGGCTATTGTCGGGGAATCCGGCTCTGGCAAAAGTACGCTGCTCAATATGATAGGGGCGCTTGACACGCCTACATCTGGTAAAGTCACGATTGGCGGCAAAGAAATTTTTTCCATGAACGACAGCAAACTTACCGTTTTCCGTCGCAGGAATATCGGCTTTATCTTTCAGGCGTTCAATCTTGCGCCGGAGCTTACGGTGGAGCAAAATATCATTTTCCCAGTGCTGCTTGACTATCAAAAGCCGGACAAAAAATATCTGGAAGAACTGCTTGCTGTTCTTAATCTGAAAGAACGCCGCAACCATTTGCCGAGCCAGTTATCCGGCGGACAGCAGCAAAGGGTGGCGATCGGGCGTGCATTGATTACACGCCCATCGTTAATCCTTGCCGATGAGCCGACAGGCAATCTTGATACACAAAACAGCAGCGAAGTAATTACCTTATTGAAAGAAGCGTCAAGGAAATATGAGCAAACCATTATTATGATTACCCATAACAGGAGTATTGCACAGAGCGCAGACCGGATATTGCAGGTATCGGACGGTGTGTTGACCGATTTAGGGAGGTGCCGCGAATGAAAAGCTATTTAAGCCTTATTCCAATTTCCGCAAAGGTACACAGGCGGCAAAGTCGAATGACACGCATTTGTATTATTCTTGCCGTATTCCTTGTAACTGCAATCTTTTCTTTGGTAGAGATGTGGACAGACGGGCAAGTAACCACAATGCGGAGTAATCACGGGGATTGGCATATTGCCCTTCAAAATATGCCAGAAGATAAAGCAGAACAGATTATAGATGACTCTGATGTGGCATATTCCTCATGGTATGATGCAATAAATGCAGATGTAGATTGCGGCTATTATATCAACGGAAAAAATGTTGTGTTGTATGGCGTCGAAGAATCTTATGTCGCAGATATTGTGAATTATCCGTTGGAAGGCTCCTACCCACAAAATAAAAAGGAAATTGCCATTAGTGCAGATGCAAAGGAGCTTTTCAACGTCCAGATAGGCGACAACATTATCTTAAATTCGCCTGCGGGAGATTTTAATTATACTATATCCGGGTTTTATGAAGATGATGAGGAATTTAATGAAATTATTGACGGAACCTGTATGTATATGTGTAGAGCAACGTTTGATGAAGTGAGAAATTTAAATAGCGTAGAACCTACATCTCAATTTTATATTCGGTTTCAAAATGAGAACAATTTGAAAAAAACGATTGCCGGTATAAAAGAACAATATGCACTCACATCTGAAAATATTGATGAAAACACGCCTGTTTTGAGCCTGTTAGGAGCGAGCAGCGACGAAAGAGTAAATGAACTTTATCCTTTGGCGATAGCTTGTTTTGTCATTATACTGATTGCAGGAATCTTTATGATTTCAAGCTGCATGAACAGTAATGTTGCGCAACGGACAAAATTTTTCGGAATGATGCGCTGCATTGGCGCAAGCAAGCAACAGATTGTACGTTTTGTAAGGCTTGAAGCGCTGAATTGGTGTAAGACAGCAATTCCTATTGGTTGCGCGTTGGGAACGGTAACTTGTTGGGTATCGTGTCTGATATTAAAATTTATTGTAAAAGGCGAATGGGTAGATATGCCACTATTTTCAGTAAGTATAAGCGGTATCCTCTGCGGGGCAGCCATAGGTGTCATTTCCGTGTTTATTGCAGCGCAATCCCCGGCTAAACAGGCAGCAAAAGTTTCGCCCATAGCGGCAATATCCGGCAATACAGAAACAAACAAAAAAATCGTCCATGCGGCAAATACAAGGCTTTTCAAAGTAGAAACTTCTCTTGGCATCCACCATGCAACAGGAACTAAGAAAAATTTAATTCTTATGACAGGCTCCTTTGCGCTTACAATCATGCTGTTTTTAACTTTTTCGGCGTGTCTTGATATTGTTCATAAGCTGCTACCCTCAGTGAGTGATTTCACTCCAGACATTACGATTAGCAGTCAAGAGGAATCTAATTCCATAGACAAAAGCATATCAGAAGAAATTTCTGAAATATCGGGGGTAGAGTCTGTTTTTGGCATGATGTACAGCATAGAATATCCCGCAGAAATTAGCGGGAACGCGTCAACGGTTGATTTGTTTTCCTATGTGGATTCCATGATGGACAGCTTCAAGAAATCCGTTGTAAGCGGAAATCTATCAAAAGTGTACGGAAATTCTCAATATGTAATGGCAATTTACAGCGACCGTACAGGACTGGATGTAGGAGATAAAATAAAAATAGGAACAGAAGAACTTGAAGTTGCGTGTGTTATGTCCGAGGGCGTAGGAAGTGTTAGTGGTTCGGCGGTTATAGTATGTTCGGAAGAAACCTACACACGTCTAATGGGCGAACAAGGCTATGCTATGTTAAGTGTTGTATTGGAAAAAGATGTATCTGATACAGCGATAAACAAAATTTATAATCTATCAGAAGGAAATGTAATTGCAGACAATAGAGAGGAAAATGATGAAGTCAGTGGTTCATATTGGGTGTTCCGAATTGCGGCGTACAGTTTTCTTGCTATCATTTCTCTAATAAGCATATTGAACATTATGAACAGCGTTTCAATGGGGGTATCTGCAAGAATTAAACAATATGGGGCTATGCGCGCTGTTGGCATGGGAAGCAAGCAGGTTACAAAAATGATAACTGCTGAAGCCGCTACATACGTTATCTGCGGTACGACTGTTGGAATTATATTTGGACTGCTGCTTCATTATCTGATTTACACGAAGATTGTTATTACTCATTTTGGCGGCGCATGGAATATTCCTTTTAGTACTATTGTCATTGTACTGTTGTTGGTTGTTTTTTCTTGTATTATATCAGTCTATGCGCCGGCAAAACGTATACATAATATGCAGATTACAGCAACGATTAACGAGTTATAAGATTTTATCTTAAATGCTCTGCTCCACGGGTTTATTAAGTATTTGCAATCGTAACAGCAAAATGACTGCATGGTTGAAACATACAGATTGTAGGAGAAATAAAATGGACTTTCTGATAGAATTGATTGCAAATTTCATTGGGAACCTCATAGAAGAAATTCTGATTTCATTACCCTTCACAAATAGAATTGTGGCAAAACGAAAACACAGTAGAAAAAAATAATCTGTTTGTGAAAAGCGAATATTGACTAATCTGCCGCAAGACGGCAAAAGAAAAAAAGCCGTCGTTCAGCAGACATGTTTTAGCGCCTTAATTTTACGGTGGCTTTGGAAAACAAAGCTGCCGTTTTTGTTTGGAAAATTTAAAATGGAATGGGTTAAATCAGGAGGCAAATAATGGGAAAGAGGAAATTGAAAATACCGCTCCATAGAGTAAGGGAAACAAAAAAATTACGGATGGTTTTACACATCAGGGTGTACCGCAAGGAAGAAAGAAACTTCACTGCGGCACACCTTTTTTAATGGCGCGAAATTTGTCTGATTTTAGCTTTTGTTGCAGTTTATCCGTTGCGTATTTGTGTGCAAAATCTGGCTGGAACGGTTCCGCTTTTGGAGGGGGATTACGCTTGGGTTTACTGCTTCATGGAGGGCTGTTTTGAGAGCATGGCTTTCCGTGTTGGATTTTTGAAATGATTTTACACAATCTTCAATCCTGCCGTGGGGGATGTTCGTGCAAAAAGTGAGTGAAAAAACTGAAATCCCGGCAGGGCGTTTCGTGGTCTTTGAGCGCAGAGGGGGCTAGGGAGAAACTTCCCCCTACAAGCAGATTTCCCAGATTCCCGCTCTGGGGGGATTTGGGAAAATCGGAGCTTGTGAGGGAACACAGACAGTGCTTGCTATTACTTCAAAGAGAAAGTTTTGGGGTTTAGCTGCCTGTAAGAAAAAGCAGAAAATTTTTTGAGGAACGTACCCATATACGGGAAGAAGTTGGAAGCGTTCAAAGCGAAGGTGTCTGGAACAGACAAATTGAGTATTGAAAAAGCGAAGGGGAAGGAGGAAACGCTATAACGATTTTATAATATTTGAGATTCCAACTGTTTCTGACATGTCATCTAAAAAGTTCCGATTGATTTAGCGGGAATTTCAAGGTATAATGATTTAGAGGTCATATACCTTTGGGGAATGGCTTTTACATTTCCTGCAAGTGAGCAAAAGGAGGTTATGGCTGTGGATATGTCAATAGACACTGAAATTAAAAATGCGGTCAGCGCAACAGACCAGGACGCACAATATGATGATAAGGCAAAACGTCTGTTAGGAAATAAAATGTACGTTGCTTTCGGCAGAATTAACCGTTGATGAAAAATTAGGGATTATAAAAACTGAGTACAGTATTCCTGTAGATGACAAGTTGAGAAAGGATGTGAGCGCTATGTGTAATCTTTCACAGGGAATCAGAGAAAGAACTGTGGCAGAGAGAGATGAAAAAATTATTTTAAATATGCACAGGGAAGGCTATACATCAGAACAGATAGCAAAAATAGTGGAGAGGACTATTGGAGAGGTAGAAGCTATCATCAAAAAGCGTGAGCCTATACTGGCATAATCACAGCAGCTAAATAACACAGACAGTAAAGCAGTGAATTTGTTTTCGGCTCAGAGAACGGTTCGCTGCTTTTTTGTTTTCAGGGAGAAAGACAGTCACATCAGATTGTCTTTTTTTCATGCAAGGAAAGACTAACTATTAAAAGTCAAGGCCTAAAATAAAAATTTTTGAATGAATTGCCAGATGGCATTTCAGATATGGTTGTACCTTGAAAATTCTTTGCGGCATGGGATAATGCAACATTGTAATGTTTGCCTTCTGCCCGTTTTTTAGCGAGGTATGCGGCAAAGGATTCATCCCAAAGGCAGACATATTTTGTGGCATTGAACAAGGCGTGCCGGAGATACTTTGATCCCCGCTTTTCCATGTGGGAATAACAGTTATCAAGCTGCCCTGACTGATATGTTGCGCCATAATCTTTCCTCCTGACTTTCTGGATAGATTATACCATTCGTTCTCTGTGTCTATCAAATGGGGTATAAGGCGCATTTCTATTTGTCCTCGACACCCCGAAACGCTATGCCTCTCCATTCAAATATCCAAATCCATTCTTTTGGAAGTGGGATTCATTTTGTAGTCATGTTGAGTTTGATGATAGTCAGAAAGGATGTTTTCAAATGTGATATTCTTTAGGCTTTCACACAAATCATCGCTGATTTTCTGATAAGAACAATTCAATACATGATGTATGTTTTTTCCTATGGGACATAACGGTGAGGGCAACGGGTGAAGCCCGATAAGCTTAGAAGCGAAGTCCGGTTCTATTGCTTTGCATATACGATATAAAGTAATTTCGTTTGGCGGACAATTTAATGTTGTACCACCTGTACCAAATTTAACAGATATTATACCATCTTTTTTCAATAAACTTATGATTTTTCGGATTGTGACAGGATTGATTCCGGTAGATAACGATAAAAGGTCACTGGTTACTTTTTGCGTTTCTCCATATTCGAAAATAAAAATAAGACAATGAACAGCAACGGAACATTTTGTACTGATATGCATGGCGTTTCTCCTTTCTTTTTGAGATTGTACCACATATTTGCGATGGTGTAAATCTTGACATTACACCAGAAGATTGCTATAATGGTGTAAATCTAAAAATTACAGGAGGCGCAGATATGAAAGTTTCACAGATTGTTTTTAGTCCAACAGGAGGAACTGGAAAAGTTGCAGAAGTTATAACTCAAGCATGGGGAATGCCTGTAACAAAAATTGATTTATCCAATGCGGAAACAGACTATTCATCACTTAGCTTAGAAAAAGGTGATATTGCAATTATTGCAGTTCCTTCTTATGGCGGGCGTGTACCAAGTCTTGCCACTCAAAGAATTTCCAACATTCACGGTAATCATACGCCATGTGTCATTGTTTGCGTGTATGGAAACAGGGCATATGAAGATACTTTGGTTGAATTAAATGATATTACAGAGAAAAGTGGGTTTAAGGTAATTGCTGCTATTGCTGCCATTGCAGAGCATTCTATCATGCGCCAGTATGCGGCAGGCAGACCAGATACGAAAGATAAGAGTGAGCTAAGCGGTTTTGCAAAAAAAATTTTGGAAAAAATAAATAGTGATTCCACCGAATTTCCCACGCCGCAAATTCCGGGCAATCGCCCTTATAAAAAAGCTGGTGGAGCCGGTTTGGTTCCGAAGGCGAACAATGACTGTACAAATTGCGGGCTTTGCGCCAAACAGTGTCCGGCACAGGCAATCAGCAAAGAGAATCTAAAAGTCGCAGACAGCAAAAAATGTATTTCATGTATGCGCTGTGTTGTACAATGCCCTTATTCAGCCCGTAAAGTGAATGGGGCTATGGTTTCTGTTGCAGCATTAGCAATTAAAAAAGCCTGTTCAGTAAGAAAAGGAAATGAGTTATATGTTTAATATTACTAAGTGAGCAGTTGCAAAAGTGCGCATACTTTTGAAATATACAAATGCAACTGTAAACCATGTTCAGCCCCCCTATGTGGGAGATATTGGGAATCCTTTATGCCTTGCACAGAAGCATACAGAGAACACATCATGTATACTTTTTGCAAGACTGTCATACGCTTTGCCGCTATCAACGCATGGCGTGACAGGAGCAGACGGCGGCAAAAAGAAATATCCCTTTCATATCCCACAGAAGAAAAGTTTTACCCTTTAGGCACAGCAGACGAATATTTTGAAGCGCCCTATGAAGAATACCACGTTACGATATGCGGTCAGAAAGTTATCCTCACCATGGGGAGCTTGCCGCCGCCCTGTTATCTCTGCCGGAGAGAAACCAAGAAATCATTTTCCTTTACTTTTTCGGACATTACACACAACGGGAAATCGGAGAAATGTACGGACACTGCCGGAGTGCGACTGGGCATCAAATCCGCAGGACTTTACAGCTTCTGTACAAAAAAATGGAGGTACTTTCATATGGGGAATCCGAACCTTTTGTCCTATGAAACGATTGTCCGGTCGACCAATGGAGAATCGGCAGGCTTGTGAGCAATCACAGCCTGTCGGCTCTGCTCTTTTTTCCAAAGAGAAATGAACTTGATTTTTATTTGAAATTAAATAGTATGCCTACCTTCCGAAAAAAATATTCAAAAACTTTTCGGAAAGTATTGGCAAACATTTGTTTTCTCCAGTATAATAAAATACTCTCTCAGGAGAACCGCAATCAATTACATATCTTCACGGAATTTTGGAGTACGGCTTAACGCCGTACACGCCTGCGGTATGCGAAAAAGAAATACCGCCGCTTCTGAAACTGCTTTGAACTGTCGGCAACAGATAAGCGTAACAGACAGTTTCGACTTTGAATCTCAAAGCCGGTTACATCATTGTGAAACCAAAACCGCAAGGGATAAGTCTATCCTTTTGTATTGGTCGGCACACATTGATGTGCCGGCTTTTTTGCTGCCCAAATGCCGGCTACAACTGAATGACCGGCTGAATGGGATATGATTTTGCGGCAACCTATTTTTCGGAGAGTGAGCAAAACAACGCCGCCTAAGATGGGGGCAGGGACAGAAAAACGACGTTCAGACAGACCGGCGGAAAACAACAGACGGTATGCGGCAGAAAGAGTGTCGCATACCGCAGCGCAGCAAGCAGGGAAACTGTATTGACAGTTTCCGCCCAACCGGCTTTAAGAGCTGATTACGCTTTGGGGAATCCCCCAATCCACTCAAAAATCCAAGAAAGGACTGATGTTATGAATGAAGCCAGGAACAAAAATTTATTTATCCGTGTGAGTGAAAAAGAGAAAAATATCATTGAGCAGAACGCCAAAAAGCGCGGGCTTTCCGTATCATAGAATCTCCGCCAGCGGGCTTTGGGGTATATGCCGAGAGCCGCCCTGCGGTATGTTTCCAATGGCAAAAAGACCGACGAGCGTATGTATGTCA
>OFEZ01001787.1_pt1 | contig 10636 bp, 17 predicted proteins | sample 1521241 | NCBI WGS metagenome assembly OFEZ01 (sample SAMEA3504099, study PRJEB24116) | mouse gut metagenome | biome: mouse gut; feature: mouse-associated habitat; material: faeces | place: Denmark | collected 2011
TGGCTTCGCTATGTGCTTGCGGTTCAAAAGACCCTGTACCAGCCGAACCAAGCAATACGCCGACAGAGGCAACCAATTATGCATCAGGAGAGAACGAATCTGGCGATGATGAACTTGGAATTGACTCAATAGGTGACATAGACGTAGAATCTGGCTTATTTAATGTGACAATCACAGTTCCTGCGGATTTCCTTGATGAAGGAGTAACGCAAGAAGACTTAGATGCACAGGCAAAAGATAGCGGATATAAGTCCATCACGCTAAATGACGATGGTTCGGCTACCTATATTATGACAAAAGCCCAACACAAGGAAATGATGGACGGGATTAAGCAGTCAATTGATGAGAGCCTTTCCGAAATGATTGGCTCCGAGGATTACCCGAGTATCGTCTCCATTGAAGCCAACGACGATTACACAGAATACAAAATTGTTGTGAACACGGAAGAGGTTGGGTTGGCAGAAGGCTTTTTGGTGATGGGGTTCTATATTTTTAGTGGAATGTATCATGTTTTTAACGGAACCGAGCCAGGAAACATCAACATTAAGTATATAAATGAAACAACAGGCGCAGTTATCGAAGAAGCAAATTCTAACGATATGGGATAAAAGGAACTTGGCCTCCGCTACTTTTTGTGGCGGAGGCCTAAAATTTTCTGAAAAACCTCTTGACATTCCTGTCCGTACAAGTATAATGTATCTGTACGGACGGGAAAGGCGGTGATATGCGATGTCTCCCAGGCATAAGTCCGACAAATCCAAAAATATGCGATTTGAAATAAGGATGACTAAGGAAACGTCTGAAAAGCTGGAATACTGTGCAGAAAGGCTTGATGCGACAAAAACAGAAGTTGTCCAGAGAGGCATAGATTTGGTGAAAAAAGAGTTGGACGAAAAAGAATGAGAACAACCCGCGGCCCTGACAAGCATACGGGTTGTTCCCACAACCCCAGGAGGTCACCCAACTGGATACCTCAGTATACCACGCTGGGAGCCTCCGCGCAAGAAGAAAAAGGAGGTTTTTATGAGCGAAATCGAGAAAATGAAGCGGTACATCAAGCGGACGAAGCTGAACGAGAACGACAGGTTCTATATGGACGTGCACGAGGCGTTTGAGCTGGCCCGACAGGCCAGGGATTCGAGCGGCGTTACGCTGGAGGTCATTGCCCTGGCGTTCAACTACGGCAAGGCCAAAGGCTACCGGGCGGCGAAGGCAGAGGGGAGGGCGCAGGCATGAACGAGCTGCAAATCTTCGACTACAACGGAACGCCGTTGCGGACCGTGGAGAAGGACGGGGAACTCTGGTGGGTACTGAAAGATGTGTGTGAAGTTATCGGAATTGCCAAACATACCAATGTCGCGGCACGTTTGGAGGATGATGAAAAGGGGGCCTGTGTGATGGGCACCCCCTCCGGGCAGCAGAGCATGATCATTATCAACGAGCCCGGCCTGTACAACGTGATCCTCCGTTCCGACAAGCCGGAGGCCAAAGATTTCAAGCGGTGGGTTACCCATGAAGTCCTGCCCTCCATCCGTCGGCACGGCAGCTACGCTCTTGCGCCGACCCAGCCCATGACCCCCGCTCAGCTCCTCGCGGCCCAGGCCCAGCTCTTGGTGGACATGGAGCGGCGAATGGATGAAATGCAGGGGCAGACCCGCGCCCTGGAAGCGAAGGTGGACACCGCCATGAAAGCGTTCAGTCGCCCTGCCGAGGATCACTGGCGGGCAGACATGGACAATGCCGTGAAGGATTTGAACAAGGCTATGGGCTGGAGCCTGCCCAAGCTGCGGGGCAAGCTGTTCTCCGAGCTGGAGCACACCGTCAACTGCAATCTTGACGCCCGTCTGCGGTGTCTCAGGAACAGGAAGAAAAAGACAGGTATGCGCTACCGGGACGCCGCCCTGCTGGGCAAGCTTGATGCCATCGCGGCGGACAAGCAGCTGCGGGCCATTTTTGAGGGTATTGTTCGGAGCTATCAGGCCCAGGCGGTGCCCACCGGGGAGGCGGCGGAATGAGGATACGTCTGGAGCGGAGCGGCACCGTGTTTGAGTACGAGCGTCCCCCGATGCCGGAACATCGGTTCAAGGCTCTGTGCCTGCTGGCTGCCGGAGGCCTGTACGTTGGCCTTGTGGCTGCCGTGGCCGCGCTGTGCGGCGGCTGGGGCGTGCTGATAGTGGCCTTCGTGACGATGATCGTGCTGCTGGCTGAGTATGTGTAACAACTGAATACATCAAAATTCCCGCTATCTCTATGAGGTTGAGATGGCGGGAATTTTCTTTGCAAATTGAAAGGAGATTAAATGATGGATAGTAGCTTGATTGAAATCATTAAGGGTTGCATTTTGGGCATTGCGCGGGAAACTACCATGCGCGGTGTGCGGGTTACACATGATATGCTGGGGGTTATCGGTGACTTTGCCGGCACCATGAAGAAGGCGAAATCGGAGAATGAGTGATTCTATCCGTATCAGCAGCGGCGAGAAGAAGATCGAGGTCAATGAAAGCGGTGATTTCATTACCCTGGAAATGAAGAATACAACATTCATGAATGGTTTGCTCTGCCTGATAAAAGAGCTGGAGACGGAATCAAATGCCCTCTCCTCCCGGATTTCCCAGGTGGAAGGCGGCTCTATTGAGGAAATTTCCGCGACTATGGCACAGGCGGAGGAGGTGTGCGGCAAACTTGCGGAGAAAACAGACGGTTTGTTTGGAGAGGGCACCTGCCGGAAGGTATTCGGGGAGCAAGCCCCCGGAATCTATGAGTTTGCTGACTTCTTTGGCCAGATCGGGACGCTGATCCGCAAGTATGGCGAGGAAGAAAATGCCAAAGCGGTGGAGATCGTTGAAAAGTACAAGGAAAAATACGCCGGAAAGCGGTGATGTGAATGGAAAGATATGACGGCTCTGTTGTCATCGGCGTGGATATGGACACCGACCCGGCGAAAAAATCGGTGCAAGGCTTGGGGGACAAGCTGAAAGGCAGTATTGCCGCCGCTGCTAAGGCGGCGACCGTGGCACTGGGCGCGGCAGTCGCCGGGGTTGCGGCGCTGTCAACCGCCGCGGTGAACTCTTACGGCGAATATGAGCAGCTGGTGGGCGGTGTAGGAACGCTGTTCAAGGACAGTGCTGATACTGTCATGGGCTATGCGGAAAACGCGTACAAGACCGCCGGGTTGTCCGCAAATGAGTACATGACAACCGTGACCAGCTTTTCGGCCTCCCTTCTGCAAAGTCTGGGCGGCGATACCGAACGGGCCGCACAAATGGCGGATATGGCTATCACGGATATGTCGGACAACGTGAATAAGATGGGCAGCACAATGGAGTCTGTCCAAAATGCCTATAATGGTTTCGCCAAGCAGAATTTTACCATGCTGGATAACCTCAAACTTGGTTATGGCGGCACGAAGGAGGAAATGGAGCGGCTTCTATCCGATGCGGAAAAGCTGTCCGGCATTGAGTACGATGTTTCTTCCTATGCAGACATTGTGAGCGCAATTCACGTCATTCAGACGGAAATGGGAATCACCGGCACAACCGCGCTTGAAGCAAGCACCACCATTCAGGGAAGTATCAGTTCCATGAAATCGGCATGGGAGAACCTTGTAACCGGCCTTGCGGACGATAACGCCGATATGAGCCAGTTAGTCGGCAATGTTGTGGAATCCGTAAAAACCGTTGTTCAGAACATCATTCCCGTGTTAGAAACGGCTCTTTCCTCCATCGGACAGATGATTGCAGAGCTTGCGCCGGTCATTGGAACAGAGCTGCCGGGCCTGATTATGCAGGTGCTTCCCTCCCTCCTGCAGGCTGGAATTCAGTTGGTGCAAGGCGTTGTACAGGGGATCGTCACCGCGTTCCCGAAATTGCAAGCAGCGGCATCGGAAATGTTCGCCAGCTTCATCGGCTTTTTGCAAGAGAACCTTCCACAGATGATCTCTTCCGGGCTGGAGGCCCTGCTGAGTTTTTCGGCGGGGTTCCGGGAAAATATGGGTGCTTTGGTGGATAATGCCATTGAGTTAATCATGACCCTGGCGGATGGGATCATCGAGGCGCTCCCCGACCTGATTGCCACAGTGCCGGAAATCATCTCCAATTTTGCCAATGCCGTAAACGACAACGCCCCCAAATTGCTGAAATCGGCGGCGGGGCTGATTTCAAAACTGGTAAAGGGCCTGATTGACAATATCCCTGTCATCATTCAGAACATCCCAAAGATCATTACCGCGATTGTGGACGTATTCCTTGCCTTTAACTGGCTGAACCTGGGCAAGACGCTTATGACCGGTCTGGGGAACGGGCTGAAAGGTATGGTCTCGGTATTAAAGAGTATTGCCAAGCAGCTGGCGGAGGCCATAAAGGGCGGCTTTGCGAACCTGCCGCAGACGATGATGGGTATTGGGAAAAACATCGTCCAGGGCCTTTGGAACGGCGTCAAAGCAATGAAAGATTGGGTACTGGGCAAAATCAGGGAATTTGTCGGCGGGATCGTCGGCGGAATCAAGAATCTGCTGGATAACTGGTATTTTGCGGACCCCGTGAACCAAAGGGGGCAGACATCGTATGAGAACACAACGTACACTATTGACAGGTGGCTTGCAACAGGTAACGGCCAGACTGTATCCCTCACCGATGAAGGATTAAAGATCGCATTTAAAGATAACGCAAATGAATATTGTAATATTTCGGAAAGGTTTGAAAATTACCAGCAGTATGCAGGAAAAACATTTACTGCATCAGCGTTGATAAGAAACCCGGACGGCAACATGGTAAAGTTAACTGTAAAACCAACCCCAACAGGTAATGGAGCTGGTCCCTGGTCTTCGCCGGACCCGCCAGCAAGCGATGACTGGATACTGATAACTGGAACAGGAGTTTTTTCGGAAACACCAACCGGATTATCATTCATGCTCTACACATTCAACCCAAAACAGGAAACCACGGTTTTTGTAAAGGCGATGAAACTGGAACTGGGCTCCCAGCAGACCCTCGCCCACCAGGACGCCGCCGGAAACTGGGTGCTCAACGATATCCCCAACAAGGTGGAGGAGACCAAGAAATGCCAAAGATACCAGAAAGTATTTAGCTGGGGAACTCGTAACTTTACGGCTTTTTATGGGTTCACAACTTCAGCCACAACGGCAAATCTATTCCTTCCGGTTGGCGTCCCGCTTCGAATCACTCCAACGATATTGGATACACGCGGAGAGAACTGGGCAATTACACTTAATGGTAATACCATCATCCCAGAAGCTATTCAGACTTGGTTCGCATCGGACACTATGATCGGGATAAGAGTAAAAGCAGAGTATCCAACAGGTGCACACCATTTTGTAACGTTGAACAGCAATAGCGCAAATAACGTGATCTTTGACGCAAATCTATAAAGGAGGCCCCCATGAACGAGTATTACAACAACCACTACATCAAGGTAGACCCGGAGGGCCGCATCACCTCCGGCTGGTCGGACGGCCTTCTCCCGGGCCGGGACACCTCCAACGCGGTCCTCCTGACGGACCAGGGCGGCTACCAGTTCCGGCTCCACCCCGGCGGAGAGGAGAACCCGCCCCTCTACACGGAGGACGGCATCCCCCTCTACCGCTGGGATGGGGGGCAGGTAGTCCGGCGCTCTGAGGAGGAGGTCCAGGCGGACCGGACGGCTATCCCTCCTCCGCCGCCCTCTGAGCAGGAGCGCCTGCGGGCGGACGTGGACTTCTTGGCCGCGATGCAGGGGGTGACGTTATGAGCGTGGCTGAGCTTGCACGGAAGTACTACCCCCGCCTCTGGGACCGCGCCCGGCTGGAGGCCCTTGTCGCCGCCGGGAGGCTGACGGAGGCGGAGGTGCGGGAGATCGTGGGGGAGGAGGAGAACCATGTACATTGACGCGAAGACGCTCATCGAGCTGGCAGCGCTGCTGACAGCTTTTGGAGTGATCGGAGGCGCGGCGCTCTGGGCCGTAAAGTTCGTCGACCGGCAGAAGAAACAGGACCAGGAGCTGACCGCCATCCGGAAAGAGCAGACCTTAATCTGCTACGGCGTCATGGCCTGCCTGCGGGGACTGAAGGAGCAGGGCTGTGACGGGCCGGTAACCGCCGCGCTGGACAAGCTGGAGAAGCATCTCAATCAGGCGGCACATGAGGAGGACAGCTAGGAGGAAAACATGGACAAAACAATCATCAAACGCTTGGGGAACCTGCTGAGCGTCAAGAGCCTGGTCACTCTGACGCTCACCATCGTGTTTGCGGTCCAAGCCCTGCGGGGGACCATCTCCCAGGACTTCATGACCGTGTACGCGGTGGTCATCGCGTTCTACTTCGGAACGCAGTCCCAGAAGGTCCAGGACGCGCTGGAGGGAGGCGGCAATGAGAACGGTTAGAGACCTGCTGGAGGTCGCCGTCCGGCAGCTGAATGTGCGGGAGAGCAACAACGTCCGCTATAACACCTGGTACTATGGCCGGGAGGTCCACGGCAAGGCGTACCCCTGGTGCATGGTATTCGTGCAGTGGTGCTTCGCCCAGGTGGACGTGGGCCTGCCTGTCCGGACTGCCAGCTGCTCCGCGCTGATGAACGCGGCCAAGGGGGCCGGGTGCTGGGTGACGCGGAGCTTCCAGCCGGGAGACGTGGTGATCTACGACTTCACCGGGAAGAAAAAGCAGGCGGCCCATTGCGGCATCGTGGAGAGCGTGACCGGCAGCGGCGTGATCGCCATCGAGGGCAACACCGGCGCGGAGAACGACGCCAACGGCGGGCAGGTCCAGCGCAGGACCCGGCCCGGCAAATACATCATGGGGGCCGTGCGGCCCGGATTTGACAAGGAGGAACCGGAAATGACCCAGGAGGAATTCAACAAGAAATTTGAGGCGGCGTTGAGCGCTCACCGGCAGAAGCTCCAGGACAATGACGCCAGCTCCTACAGCGCGGAGGCCCGGGCGTGGGCTGTGGCTCGAGGGCTCGTTCAGGGCGGCGGGAAGCTGCCGGACGGCACGGACAACTTCATGTGGGAGGACCTGCTGACACGGGAGCAGATGGCCACGCTGCTGTACCGGTTCGCGCTTCTGATGGAGCAGGCGTGATGGAGTTCTCCAAACGGCTGATCTCCGATATCCGCGCCCTGCTGTGGGTGGTGACGGTGGGCGGGCTTTTCCTCGCGGCCTACTGCATCCGCCGGGACTACGCCGGTGCCCTGCCGTGGCTGACCGCTATGGTGGGGCTCCCATGGACTGCCCATGGGACTGTCTGCGCGTTTTACCTCAATATGGCGAAATCTGATCACCGTGAGGGCGGCATCACCTTTGAATGCGCCAAATCGGCCGGTTTTGAGCAATGTGGTGGCAGTGAGAACAGCCCCAGCATTTAGAGAGGAGCGCACACCATGCCCACTAATTTCTCAGCCCTGGACCAGAACCTTCCCCGCTTCACCGGGGAGGAGAGTGTGGAGCGGAAGGTCCAGGTCATCCAGGACTACAGACCTTTTGAGGAAGAGGAGGACACTATGACAGGCAAAGAAATCTACGAAGCTCTTCAGGAGTACCCCGCCAAGCTCCCCCTGCCGGACTGGGCCCGGGCGGAGCTGGAGGAGGCCAAGGCGGGGTGGTACAGGGAACAGACCAGAAAGCTGGCCCTGGAGAACGACGCCGCAGAGCGGAGGGCGGGGGCATCCCGGTCCGGCAGGGCCGCCGGGGAAGCGCCTCCCCCCGGAGAAGGGAGTTAAACGGGAATGGACATTCGAAAAACGCCGGGCAGCGTCACCCGGCACAGCGTGAACCGGGAGGACATGGCCCTCATCAACCGGCTCACCCTCCGGGAGCTGACGGAGGAGGAGGTATTCACCTTCCGCGTGGCCGCGGCGGACACCCAGGTAGACCGGGACTTTGAGCGTTTCTCCAAGGAATGCCTGGAGAAGCTGGCGGAGCTCTATGTGGGCAAGCCGTTCATCGCTGACCACCAGTGGAGCAGCGGAAACCAGGTGGCCCGGGTGTACGCGGGGGCGGTGGAGACCGGGGAGGACGGCGTCAGCCGCCTCATCCTCAGCTGCTACATGCTCCGCAGCGGGGCCAGTCAGACCATGATCGACGCCATTGAGGCGGGCATCAACCGGGAGGTCAGCGTGGGCGTGGCGGTGAAGCGGGCCACGTGCTCCATCTGCGGCGCGGACAAGGCCCGGGCCTACTGCGAGCACCGCCCGGGAAAGAGCTACGACGGGGCGCTGTGCACCGTGGAGCTGGGGGACCCGGAGGACGCCTATGAGGTCAGCTTTGTGGCCGTGCCCTCCCAGCGGGAGGCCGGCGTGGTGAAGCGCTACGCCGGGGATCAGGAGAAGCCGGCCGCTCCCCCGGAGGATAAGGATGCAGCGCGGCGCAAGGAGCTGACCGCGGTGATTGCATTGGAAAAAATCAAATTTTTAGAGGAGGTACCAACCACATGAAACTGAAACAGAAGCTGTACGATCTGCTGGGCCGCCACAAGGCCAAGGTGGCGGAGGCCCAGAGCGCCCTGGAGGGCGGAGACCTGGAGAGGGCGGAGGCGCTGACCACGGAGGCGCAGACGCTCTCCGGGGAGATTGAGCGCGTCAAGGCCCTGCTTGCCGAGCAGGAGCGCTACGGCGGCGAGGACCCCGTGGAGGAGCCCGTCCAGAAGGGCATCACCATCCAGACGGAGAACCCGGAGGACGGCTATCAGCAGGCCGTGAAGGCCTTTGCCCAGGCCGCCCGGGAGCGGTTCTATTCGCAGAAGGCCGCCGGGTCCATGATGCAGGAGGGCGTGGACTCCGACGGCGGCTACACGGTGCCCGAGGACATCGTGACCCGGATCATCGAGCTGCGGGGCACAAAGGAGAGCCTGCTGGACGAGGTGCAGGTGATCAACACCACCAAGCCCAGCGGGCGGCGCACCATCAAGAAGCGGGGCCAGCACCAGGGATTCGCCACCGTGGCGGAGGCGGCCAAGTTCGGCAAGGTTGCCACGCCCCAGTTTACCACGATCAGCTATGAGATCGAGAAGCGGGGCGGTTATCTGCCCGTGACCAACGAGCTGCTGGAGGACAGCGACAACAACATTGCCGCCCTGGCCCAGCAGTGGCTGGCCGATGAGGCCCGGGTCACCGCCAACAAGGAGATTCTGGCCGTGATCGCGGCCAAGACAGCCAAGGACCTGAAGGATCTGGACGGCATTCTGCGGGCATGGGTTGGCCTGGGCAGCGCCTTCCGGGACGTCAGCAAGCTCATCACCAACGACGACGGCCTGCTGTGGCTGGGCACGCTCAAGGACGCCAACGGACGCTACCCGCTCACGCCCAACCCGGCCAATCCCCAGCAGCTGAGGCTGTGCGTGGGGCCCCACACCCTGCCGGTGAAGACCTATGACAACGACACCATCCCCACCACAGAGGGGAAGATCCCCATGATCCTGGGATATCTGAAGGAGGGCGTGGTCTATTGGGACCGTCGGTCTTTCTCTGTGAAGGTGTCCGATTCCGCCGTTGTGGGCAGCTTCAACGCCTTTGAGCAGGATATGACCATCTGGCGGGGCTCCCTGCGGGACGACTGCACCGCCTGGGACGACGAGGCATTCGTCAACGGCTATATCACCGCCCCCGCCGCCCCCGGCGGCGAGACCACGGAGTAGCCCATGGCCCCACTGACATCGGAGCGCAGGGACGCTCTGCTGGCCTACTGCAAGCTGACGGAGTTTGCGGAGGATCCGGAGGTCACGGCGCTGCTCGAGACGCTGTACGGCGCGGCGCTGGCCTACATGGCCCAGGCCGGTGTCTCCGAGCCGCCGGAGGGCACGCCCCGCCGGGCGCAGTATGACCTGTGCGTCAACGCGCTGGTGCTGGACGGCTGGGACAGGCGGGAGATCACGGTATCCGGCGCGGCCGTTGAGAATCCGGCTTTCCGGCACACGGTGAACCAGCTGAAACGGACGGAAGTCCATTAAAGCCACGAATGTGTCCGGCTTGGACACATTCCAGGACCAATTTTTGCACCTTGAAAACTGAATACAAGAAAGAAGTAAGAGTCAAAAATCGAGAAAAGAAATACTTTTGAAATAAAAACTTCTAACAAAGAAAGAAGAAACGCTACAACATAAAGGTCAAGCAAGAAAGAGCATGAGGTGAATGCCTTGGCACTGGGAGCCGATGAAGGACGTGATAAGCTGCGAAAAGCTTCGGGGAGGCGCACATAGCCATTGAGCCGGAGATATCCGAATGGGGGAACCTACTTAAGAAAACCTTAAGTATCTGTATGTGAATCCATAGCATATAGAAGGGAAACGCTGTGAACTGAAACATCTAAGTAGCAGTAGGAGGAGAAAGAAAAATCGATTTCCTGAGTAGCGGCGAGCGAAAAGGGAAGAGGCCAAACCGAAAGACAATGTTTTTCGGGGTTGCGGACTGTATACGGTAATGAATGGAGATAGTTGAAGTGTTTTGGGAAAGCACACCAAAGAAGGTGAAAGTCCAGTAAACGAAATTGAAATTCAGCCAACAGAATCCAGAGTACTACGGGACACGAGAAACCCTGTAGGAAGCCGGGGGGACCACCCCCCAAGCCTAAATACTCCCCAGTGACCGATAGCGAAGCAGTACTGTGAAGGAAAGGTGAAAAGGACCCCGGGAGGGGAGTGAAAGAGAACCT
>OFEZ01001798.1_pt1 | contig 10553 bp, 10 predicted proteins | sample 1521241 | NCBI WGS metagenome assembly OFEZ01 (sample SAMEA3504099, study PRJEB24116) | mouse gut metagenome | biome: mouse gut; feature: mouse-associated habitat; material: faeces | place: Denmark | collected 2011
TTGCCGATTTTCAGAACAGTGAAGAAAGGGGATCCCGCACAAACGCACAGCGTTTGTGTGGGGAGAGGAGGAGCAACGGAGTGAGCGAGCCCTGCCGCTTGCGGTGGGGCGAGTGATACGGAGTTTGTGACGACGATGTGCATCAACTTGTAGGTGCTAGACGGCGCGATGCCCAGCACCTTTGCCACTGTCCCGGCGTTGAGAAACAGCGGCAGTTCTTCATAGGTCTTGTAGATTGACTCTTTCATCTTGTTTCCTCCTCCATATCTGATTGACTTCCGGTGATCACCCTGATATGCTGAGGGTAGCACAAAACAAACAGCTATACAACAGGTTTGGCACAGGATGGGGAAACGCCAAAACTCTATCGGATACAGGAGGGACAGTATGGCAGAGAATACGTTTGACCGCTTCTCGGTTTTCTTTACTGGAGACACTGTGTTTTTGGACGGGACTGTATTCCCGCTTGGCCGGCTTACTACAGACGTTCTGAATCTGGACAGCGAGGTGCTGACGGAAATCGATCAGCGAGTAAATGCCTTCATATCTGCTGTGTGGACACTGCTTCAGGAAAAAACAGACAGCGCTGCCTGCTCCGCACAGGAACAGCTCAACGCTGTCTGGGATTTAGTCTTTGAACTGCCGGTGTACCGCAGTCTGCGTTTGGATGTGGAGACCGCCCGAAATTTATTTCCTATCCTGCTGTCGGACCGGGCCAAGTGGGCGGAGACACTGGACGTTGATTCAGAAGGGCACCGAATGTTTGAGGACTTTCTCTCTGGACTGGAATACTTTTCAGAGAGCCTGCGGAACTTCAGGGGACAGCTGGACGGGATGCTAGAGCTCTACTTTGAGCCCCTCTCCCGACGCAATACCGACGCATATGCGGGAGCTTACGCCGCTTACTTTACCGACATGGCAGCCGCAGGGGAACTGTTTTTCCCGGAGCAGGAATTCAGTCAGAGCTTTCCCGCTCAGCTTTGCTTTGTCCCGACGGTAGACTCTGCCGAGACAGGGAAAGTCCTTCTGGCGGAGAAAGTGGAGTTCCGTTACCTCTCCCACTTTCTCTACACCGATTTCTACCGGGGTCTGATGGCAGGCAATGCGCCCCGCCGCTGCCACAACTGTGGACGCTATTTCCTGCTGACCGCTGGGTACAACACCTGTTACTGCAACAATGTCGCGCCCGGTGAGGCGGAACGTACCTGCCGGAAGGTTGGCGCACACAGAAAGGCGAATCATCCCACGGGGCTAAGTCCGGCGGGTATGGAGTACCGGAAGGTTTACAACCGCCTGAAGGCGAGAAAGCAGAGAGGAAAAATCAGCAGGGATGAGTGGAATGCCGCTCTGTCCCAGGTTCAGGAGGTGCTGGATTTGGCGGAGCAGGGAAAACTGTCAGACGAGGAAATGCGGAAGCGGTTCGCCACATTTTGAGAGGAACGGTTATTCTTTGGATATGGAGATGCAGTTTCTGAGCAGGAAAATAGCAGACCAATCGAATAAGTTTGAATTTGTTTTGTCGAACCAATCCTATCAACCAAAAGAGTTACTATAGTAGCCAACATCGATTTCGTTCCTGTTTGAAAAGGTACATCAGTGTTGCTAGGGCAGTATATTCGAACCACTATATTTGCCCTCTTTGCTTATGCAGCTATATTGGCTCGCACCTCATCAGCAAGTTTCTGCAGAGTTTGAATTGCCACCCCTTTTTTTAGTTCGCATTCCCAAACAACAATTACATTCCAGCCCTGTGCTTTCAAGGCTTGGGATGTCCGCTTATCCCGTTCTACATTTGAAAGGATCTTGTCCTTCCAGAATTCTTCGTTGCTTTTGGGCCAGACAAAATACTTACAGCCGTCATGTCTATGCCAGAAACAACCATTCACAAAAATTACAGTCTTATATTTGGGCAACACAATATCCGGCTTTCCAGGAAGTCTGGCGTCGTTTTTCCTGTACCGAAATCCCATAGAAAAAAGGTACTTACGAACAATTTCTTCGGGCTTTGTGTTCTTGCCACGGATGCGAGACATGTTGTAACTCCGCTGTGCGGGGGTATGAACATCTGCCATATTTCTCTCCTCTCTAATCAAAGGTAATCGAAAGCAGCATCTTTGAAACTATACAGGTGGAGTGCCACATTCTGTACGCTGCTGCACAACACATGGGCGTTGGGCTGTTTCATGCTCTCCATATCCAGTACCGCTACATGGCCCCCAGTGTGATAGAGACAGCCCACCTGGATTACCTCCGGGAGCATCTGCGTATTCTCTCCGGTTTCTATTGCCTGCTGCAGACTTTCGACGGCGTGACTCCCTACCAGCTGGAGATGCAGGCCAAGCTGTCAGTGGACAGCTACTGGGAGCTATATCAGTTCTGAGGTGACCACTTGGCTCGGCAGCTGGCCGCGGAGACAGACCTTGTGCTGAACCTGGCCTCCAAAGAGTATAGCAAGGCAGTGGAATCCCGTCTGCCCCAAACCGTTCAATTTGTTACCTGTAGCTTTGGGGAATGGAAAAACGGCAAGAGTATCGAGAAAGGTACCATGTGTAAAATGGCTCGGAGTCAGATGGTGCGCTGGTTGGCGGAAAATAACGTCACAGAGCGGGCAGATATCTGGGCATTTGACCAGCTGGACTACCGCTTTCAGACGGAGCTATCCGTAGAAAACTACGATATATTTCTCAAACAACTGGAAATTTCAACTGACAGGAGCGAAGCAATATGGGAAAACAAATTCTGATCGTCCTGGGCGGAGGCCGTCCCAAAAGTAATACCGTCCAGCTTGTGGCGGCTTTCACCCGTGGGACAGAGGCTGCGAGCCATAGGGTGGAGACCGCCTCCCTGATGTGCGTTCAGCAGGACGTTTTTAAAGGCCTGGTTTCGCAGGTTAAGGCGGCGGGCTGCATCGTGTTTGCCGCACCGCTGTATTTCTGGACTCTTTTGGCCCAGATCAAGGTGTTTATTGAACGGTTCTACTGCATCGCAGAGGAGGACCTGGAGCCCCGTTGGGCCGCTACGAATAGTACCCAGCGAAGGATTGTGCCCTCCTGATAACTGCGGCGGACACCTTTTTCTGGATCTTCCAGCAGGCAGAATCCTACTACAAATTTGCCTTGGTGGATTATATTGGTTTCCACGACCTGGGAATGTTGCTGACGGGTAGCTGCGGAGACACCAACGGCCCACCCCAGATTGGCAAAACAAACTATCCGGGACGATCCTTTTCTTTTGGACAGGCGCTGTATCTTCCGGAAACGCTGGCTTGATACAGCTATGCCGTTATCATAACATAGCCGCTTCGTTTAGACTATTCTTTTTATTCAAATGAGAAAGCGAGATGACCTCTGATGGTAGAGATAAAAGACATTGATAAGCCTGTATCTGTAGTACCTAGCAATCCGTTCTCTGATTGGCTAACCCAGAACACCGAACTTTCCGAGAGTTCTATTAAAAAATACTCCAGTGCAGTTAGTACAATTTCGAAGGAAATGTACCAGAAAGGCGTAATACAAAAGCCGCTTGAAAACATGCCTCCTTTTGAGTTGGATATTGCAATTGCACTTACCTTGGGTGATCCTGATTTTATTGCAAAGAATACTCGTGGAAATCACATGTATAGTAATGCACTTAAGCAATATCGATATTTTATCAACGCCGTAACTGAAGACGCGGACGACGTCGCTTATATTGAGAAGATAAAGGCGGATGACAAAATCCCCGAAACCGAGAGAAAATCAATCATTCAGTCACGAACAGGGCAAGGCGTCTTTAGAAAATCTCTCTTTGAAAAATACCACGGACACTGCATAATAACAGGTATCAGTCATCCAAAACTACTTGTCGCAAGCCACATCAAGCCCTGGGCGGTCAGTTCCAATAAAGAACGTTTGAGTGTCGATAACGGACTTCTCCTCAGTGCTACATATGACAGGTTATTTGATAGCGGTCTCATTACCTTTGACAGGCAGGGCAGGATTTTTTTATCCTCTTTCATCGGAGTAGAAAATGTTAAGCGTCTCAGGCTATCCAAAGATATGCGATTTGAGCTGTTTGTTAGGGGAAACATGGGAGAATATCTGGACTATCATAACGATGTGCTGTTTGTAAAATAATTAACAATCGGTGTAGGTACCAATTGCTAGATACCCATTCTGACTAGCTCACCTATAATCCACCCTGAGTCTTTCTCCAAGCACAGCTTTTATGTGAGCCACATTCATTATTATTATGCCCAGTTTCATTAATCTGAACGGCAGTCTGTTGAGTTGCTGAGAAAATATTTGATATACCATTTGTTCGTAATAAGTACTTTCTGTAATTAACGATTTCCACCAAAAACTGCAATTCCCTGTTTTGAAACGCAAGCTGCAGCACATTGCTTTAGACTGGTTATGTATGTGCCAGTAAGCGCACACATCAAACTATCGTCTGTCAGCTTGTCCATTTGAAGCGAAAACATCTGATTTACGTTAAATGCTATATACCAGCTTTTTCCTTCAAATTCGACAGGACAGAGACTAAAAATATAATCCGGGGCCCCAGATTTAAGTTTTTTTGTCTCTTGATAAACTTTCATAGTATCTGTCGGAATCATAATCCCCGGGACGACACGAGAAACAAATATCTTTTTCTGTGCAATATCACAATCAGAACTTACATCCACCAAAATATATCGAATATTGGTGTTCCCTTCAAGTTCTGCAACTATTGTTTTATACTCTGCTGCTTTTGTAAACGCATCCGGCTTTATTAATCCATGATATTGGAAATATTTCTCTGAATCATGATAAATATTTCCAGGATGATGTCCCTTGGTACCAGAAGCAAGCATTTTCCATTGATTGAACTTGGCATCAGATAAAGCTCTGATTTCTTGAATATCTTGGATTTTATCAAGTTCGACTTGCTCAAACGATAGTGCATGAACTTGCTCAAAATAAAAATATGCGAAAATTTCATTCAATGAATCCATCGCTGCCTGGAATTTTACTTTCTCATCAGCCCCTTCCATTTGTTGCTCAAGTCTATAACGAGCCAAATAAAACAACATAGCACGGAGCTTTTTGTTTACAGGTATACTATCAGGAATGGCGTCATAGATACTGTTCACGGTTTCAATGGCCGATGCAGCAATCGTGTTTTCCCACAAAACAAAAAGATGAAACAGATTTGCTTTTTTCAGTTCCTCTGCAAGCTTTTTTTCTATATTTTCCAGAGCATCAGTGTTGGGGATTTTTTGTGAGGATCTAAAAGAGTTCACCTTTTCCTCAATTAATTTTTTCACCTGAACTTCGTCTTCTGCGTCTAACTCAAGCCTGGACACACTGTCTATCATTTCATCAAACCATGTATCATTATCCTGTGAAGAGAAAAACTCACTTTTATCCAACTGTAAAATAAACTCCGGTTTAATTTTTGTTGAGTCAAGTGTAATTTTGAGTTCTTCTAAATAATCTGCACCATGAGCACTCCATGCCAAAAGAATATACGGCCCGTTTTTTTCAGAAATCAGAGCCTTTAATATTGAAATGACAGTAGAAGCAACACTCTTGGCATCAGCAGCTACATTGTATTTTAAATCACAAAAGACCAATCTGATCTCATCAAAGGGAGTCTCCGGCAATTCAGATAAATTGCCGGAATAATACATTGCCGGTACTCCTTTTTTCCCAAGAAGATTAAGCAAAGGCATTGCTTCTGTAATTTGATCATCAATAACCAAAACTTTACCACAGCGTGGAAATAACATTACAAACCCTCCTTAAATACCAGAGCAACAATTGCTCCGTTTTTATATCTGTTTGGAAGTTCTACATCTCCATAATCAGGGAATGTCAGCGTTCCTCCTTGTGAAAGCATTATCTCATTCACAACATTTAGTCCAAGCCCCATTCCGCTTGGTTTAGTGCTGACAAAAGGTTTTATTGCATCTTCAGGAGCGATAGTAAATCCACAGCCATTATCAGCGAGAACAATTGCTAAATGGCCATCGATTTCTTTCGTTACCTTGATGATGATATAGCGCTGTGGAACCTCAGCATATGTGGTCCACCAAATTGAGTTGTCTATGATATTGATAATAGAACCGACAATTAAATTTGACGCACATTCGACATAATCATCTTCAACAAGATCGGTAAAACATTCCATATTAATCTTATGAGCGTCCAAGCGGTATTTTAGACTAAATACCGCTTGATTTATTATATCTCGAAGACGGTTCTGACTTTTAGTTCGATTTCGTAAGAGTTCCGCATAGCTATCAACTAAACGTGATAAATGCTTTGCAAGACCTTTTATCTGCGCAGAGGTATTTTCTGTCTTGACAGCTTTATTTAGTTCTGCAATTACCTTTTCAATTTCATGAATTACGACCCCGTAACTCATACCAGCGCTTGCAGTCTTTAGATACATTTTTCGAATATACCCGAAATCATCTTCAATTCGCTTTAAATAATGGTCAATTTCTTTGCGCTCTTTCTCATCTTTGATATATACTGCAATTTTTTGCCGAATTACGCTGACGTCTTCTTTAACAGGCTCTTTTTTGCCCCCATTAAGATAAACTCTGAGAGATTCTTTATCAATATTTCTCTGTGCTGTAAAGTAATTGATTGCATAACTTACAGCGTCACGAAATTCCATATATGCTGCATTTTCGATAAAGCCCTCCCGATTTGCTTTTTCCTGTAAGTCACCACTGAATTCCCGTTCCAGCTGTACAGCGCCAAGGACAAGGTTATTGCTCAGATATTTCCCCGGCGTATTAATTCGGCTGCTATCTAGACCAAGCCAATCATTACCCTGCTCACCATAGTCATAGATACGAACCCCATCTCGGAACACGCGAATACCACCATTTTCGTCGAGATACGTTCCATATGTGCGTTTATCCTCAATAAATCTGGCTCGGAATGCTGAGTCTCTATCAAAAACCAACAAGTTAATTTTGACTCTACCAATGCAGAACTTACTTATATCAATTTTACGGACTTCGCCACGCTTTTCATTAGGCTTTTGAATCATTGGAACTGGGGTGCAAATTTCAAAGGTTCTTGGTTTGAGTCCTGTCATTGCATCGAAGGGTGTAAATTGATAAGTAAATTTTGTAATATAGTTACCTTCAATTTCCATGGTTCCTGTATATAATGCATATCGCTTAATATCATCAAAAGACAATAGACCTTCGAGCCACTCTTTTCTGTTTGTTCTGAACTTCACTCTAAAAGCGTCGATGGAGTTAAATGGCGAACTCAAAGAAGTTACAGAGCGATAGACGCTCCTAAGCATGCCCCTGGTCCAAGAGGCGGAAAGATCGGAAATATATAGTTTTGTGCCAGTCTTGTCACCAATAAATATTTCAGGAGTACGCTCTTCAATAACGACCTGCACATCTTCCAAATATTTTGCATTAGCAAAGGTATTCCAATCAATAGAGACATATACTTCTTGATCATTGGAACTGCGGGTAACCATTTCAATTCTTTTTCCAAGTTTATGAACGCCAAATCGTCCAATACCTTTTTCGCCAATGGGAAGCCTGTTAAGTGATGAGCGTTCCGACGCAGAAACAATATTTTTCTTATGGGTATTTCCAGGCTCCATCCAGATATTCTGGACTGTCCACAAATCCATGCCAACACCATCATCAATTATTTCTATATAGCCGTTTTGAGGATCATCAATATCCATCATGGAAACAGATACCCTTTTTGCATCTGCATCGTATGCGTTTTTAATTAATTCAACTATAGCAACACTTTCACTTTTAATTAGCTGCTCGCCAAGCTGCAATAAAATCTGCGCTTTTGGTTTAAACGGCATACTTATTTTCATAATTAGGGGTCTCCTTCCTGAGCCAGCATTTGAGCAATTTCCTGTGCGAGTGCCTGTGCCATAAGTGGCGGGACAGCGTTGCCGATTTGGGTAAACTTAGCCGATCTCGGTCCCTCAAAATAGAAATCATCGGGGAATGATTGGATTCTGGCTGCTTCACGAACTGAAATTGACCTGCATTGATTTATATCAGGATGTATAAAATAATGCCCATCTTTTGCAATATGAGCAATCATTGTATGAGAATAGGGCATATCACCAGCAACAATCTTATATCTATCAACGAATGATGTTTCATTTTGCCGTGTACGCAACTCTTCGGGTAGGCCATAGTACTTTAACCGATTGTGACCGTTGTTCCATGCTTCGATTATATGACGATAAATATTAAGATCGTTTTGGTTATGTATCCGACACATGTGTAAAGTCAGAACATCCCCAGGCTTTCTGATCCCTGTATCTTTTAAATATCTGGAGGGACGACCAGGCGAATACCTATTTTGTTCCTCTCCGGGAGCGAGGGGTGACAAATCTCTAAGCAACGCATTTACAGTGACCTTGCGGTGAATCACTGGGGGAAATGGATAATGATACTGAAGATCATTGCGCCATCCAAATATAATCATGCGCATTCTTTGCTGCAGAACACCATAATCATACGCATCTAGTATATGATACTCAACATTATATCCTGCTGTACGGAAAGCTCCAATTATTCGTTTAAATCGCTCACCTTTTCCGGCTGTAACTATACCCGGAACATTTTCAAATACAAATGCTTTGGGCCTGTAATGGGTCAGGAACTTAATATATTGTTTATACAAGTAGTTCCGGGGATCTTTTTGCATATTTTTTGCGTCGACTGCACGTCCCATAAGTGAATAGGCTTGACACGGAGGGCCTCCGATAATCAAGTCAATTTCTCCCAAATTATGAACATTAACAATTCTGTCTATAATTTGAAATATTCTATTCACGCTATCTGATGAGATTTCTTGATTAATAATGGTATCAAGCAGACCATCAGGAACATTTGCGTATAGCTGCTCACGATTGATTTGTCCAGTTAAGTAACTATGATAAGTATTTAGCAAATTATTCTCAACCAAATAGTAATAACATGCTCTGGTCTTCAGTGTTTCGGAAGCGTATTTGTTCATCTCCACGTGAGCGACGGGAACAAAGTCTCCCTGTGAGATAAAGCCTTCTGACAGTCCTCCAGCTCCAGCAAACAAATCTATAAAATTGTATTTTCTATCATTCATACCTACACCAACTTCGGTTGTCAAGCATAAAGAATTCCATGCAAACCAAAGCGCCTTTTATTCAGCGGCCTTACCTGATTTCATCCAGGCATCTACCTCAGTAATTTTAAATTTCCAAAGGCGCCCTATCTTTGCTGCGGGCATATTTCGTTTTTCTATCCAATTGAGTACAGTATCGCGACTTACCCCAAGATATTCGGTAATCTCTTTCATTGAGCACCATCGTTCAATTCTCGAATCCACGAGATTCCCTCCGTTTCATAGCAGTGCATAATCCATTTTTGTGAATTATAACATAGCTTTCTAAAATACACAATGATTTTTAAGGATTAATAAGGAATTACTCGGTAGATAAGGTGTTTTATTTAGTAGCAGCATTCCGTCCCCTACTCTTATTCTGATCAACAAATTGAAATAGACGTAATTGTTATATTGTTTTGAACATCACATTTCCATTGTCTTCATCTGCAACAGAAGTATTAGTGGTGGTTTCAAGTATCTTAAGGTGGTAGAGATGACGGAAAAATATCGCAATTCGCTCTTGACTGCCGCTTCAACCAACCGTTCCATTGTATGCGGACGCCGGTAATAGCGGATCGTTCCGAAAGGCTTCTCCGGGCCAAACAGTCTGTTTGTCCGTGAAAAAGCTTGTATAATGTTTTCGTACCGTAAAATCTTGTCCATATAGAGCGTGTTGATCCACTTGGAGTCAAACCCGGTCAGCATCTGATCCACCACGATCAAAAGGTCGATTTGCAGATCAGGGGTCTGCTCGATACGCTCATAGGGTTTCTTGTGGGCAAGGCGAGCGGAAATATCCTTCTTCATTTTGGCGAAGGTGGGGATTGTGAAGTCCTGCCCATAGCGTCTGTTATAGTCCAGTATGATTTTTTCAAGACCGTCCTTCTTGATGATACCGTTCCCGTTATTATCAATACTGGGGTCAAACAGGACGGTCACCTTTAAGGACGGAATAGCGTCCTTGATAAGCTGGTAATATTGAATGGCCTCCGGAATACTGGCCGTCGCAAAGATTGCGTGAAATTTACCGTTGTGGCTCAGCGTGATCCAATTGTCACGGATGTCCTGTACCACCATGTTCTGGTGCTGTTCCCGCTCATACTGGCTGTCCGGGATATAATCCTCAATCCCTTTGACATAAGTCCCGGAGTCGGTTTCGCTGCCCGCCATCGGCTTTGCCATATATTCGTAGTAGACTTTGCTTTTCTTTGGGTCCGCTATGGCTTCCGGCACTGTTTTCGCCTTAGCTTTCTCAAGAGCAATTTTTTCGCGCAGATCAGCGTCCTTATAGGTCAGTACCTTGTGTCATCGCCAGTGATAAAATGTAAAAAAACGCCGAGGAAAAAATGTAGTTTAGTGGCGGAGGTGAAGGGAAAAAGATAGACTCCCAATCAGGGCGAAAAAGAGCCCGGAAAGGGAGTCAGGAAA
>OFEZ01001801.1_pt1 | contig 10523 bp, 12 predicted proteins | sample 1521241 | NCBI WGS metagenome assembly OFEZ01 (sample SAMEA3504099, study PRJEB24116) | mouse gut metagenome | biome: mouse gut; feature: mouse-associated habitat; material: faeces | place: Denmark | collected 2011
GTCCTCATACCCGCCGATCACACCGGCGGAGGCCAGCTGCATCAGCTCGCTGTAGTACCACTTGTTGGCGTCGGTGTTAGCCACATCCTTGAAGGAGATGGAGGGGTTGATCGGGATGTTCGGGGTAGTAGGCGTGGTGGGGTTGGTGGGGGTCACCGGGGCGGCGGTGACGGCGATCTTCACCGTGCCGCTCACCTTGCTGCCGGCGGCGTCATAGGCGGCGAAGGGGATGCTCACCGTGCCGCTGTACCCGGCCTTGGGGACGAAGGAGACGTTGTCCATGCGCAGGGCGTTGACCGTAGTGGAGGTGGCGCTGACGCTGTACCAGACGCTGTCGCTGGTGATGGCGGTGCCCACGGCGGTGGCGCTGCGGCCGTAGTAGAGGGTGCCCAGGCTGGCGTCCGGCGGGGTGAAGGACACGTTGGTCAGCTTGCCGGACGCGCCGGCCAGGGCCTCAAAGTCGCTGCCCTTGAAGCTGACGCTGCCGGTGGTGCAGGTATAGGAGACGGAGAGATCCTGGGCCGTGAAGCGGAGGTTGGCCACATAGAGGATCTTACCCTGGAGATCATAGGCCACATACCGCACCGCGTCGGAGATGGTTCCGTTGGAGACGTAGGTGAGAGAGCTGATGAGCTCCCCCCGGCTGCCGCTGTAGTAGAAGGGGCGGGAGGCGATGGAGGCCTCGGTGAGCTTCACGCCCCTGCCGTTGCTGTAGCCCGCGTAGAGCGCGCCCGCGGCGGGCACGTCCAGCAGCTGGATGTAGAAGCTGGAGCCGGTCTTGCCGGTGGCCTTCTGGTAGACGTGGAGGAGGTCCTCCTCGTTGAAGTTGTAGGCCGCGCCGGGGCTCACCCTCCAGGTGATGTCCTCCGCCTCGCCGCTGCTGACAAAGACGTACATCACGCCGTCCAGATAGGTCTGGCGGTCCCTGTCATTGGTGCCGAAGGCCTCAAAGGGTACGGCCACATACTCCCCCTGGCGCACGCCGGGCACAAAGGTCAGATCGTCAATGCCGTACTGGCTGTTGCCCGGATCCATATAGAAGGTGTCCCGGGACTTGATGCGGGTCCCGGGCCGGGCGTTGGAGGCGTAGCCGGTGTAGAGGCTGCCCTCGTAGGTGCTGGGCAGCTCCGTGAAGGTGACGCGGATGAGAGCGCCCCGGGGATAGCTCTTGTTCCAGAAGTCCGCGAAGTCGTTCCCGTCCAGGGTGACGGGCATGTCCTTGGAGGTGGTGTAGAGCACGTCCAGGTTTCCGGCGTACTGCTGGACGGTGATGGTGAGGACGCCGTAAAAGCTCTCGTTGGCGTCGTTATAGACGGTGAAATTGATGGCATAGGGGCCGGTGGCGTCCTTGCTGGGGCGGAAGCGGACGTTGCTCAGGTCATAGGTGGAGCGGTCAAAATAGTAGCGGCTGCCGCTCTCCACCTCCAGCGCGCCCACCTTGGACACGGGCTTGGTGCCGAAAACCACATACTGGGGGGTGCCCCGGCCCGCGTCATAGGCGGCCTTGTAGATCTGCTCCTCCACGGACTGGGTGGACCAGCGGTCCATGTCCCCCAGGGCCAGATAGGTGTCGTCCAGGCCCACCGTGGCGTGGGCGGTGATGATGTCGCGCACGTGGACCGTCACCGTGCAGGAGGCGCTGATGGGCTGGGTGGTCAGGCCGCTCTTGGGCACGGCCATGACAAAGCAGACATAGCTCAGATCCCCCTCCTTCTCCGTCACGGAGGCGGGCAGGACGTAGCTGTCCCCGGTGTAGACCAGGGTGCCCTGGTGGTACCAGCTGTAGGTGAGGTTGTAGTCCCCGGTGATGTCGGCGGAGCCGATGCTCATGGCCACATCGCCCAGGGTGAGGCCGAAGTCCGTGGATCCCAGGGGCACATAGACCACGGGGTTCTCCGGCAGGGAGATGGTCACCTTGCTGTAGTCCACAGCCAGGCACACTGTGCACCGGCCGTTCACGATCTGGTGGGCCTGCTTGTCGATCCGTGCGCCGGGGTGATGAGGGCACTCGCCGGAGTGGGTGCCGTCCCCGTTGTCCTGGAACTTGTACTCGTGGTTGTTGGGGTCAATGGCGGTTGGAACGGTCCAGGAGCGGTGGCAGGTGGCGCAGGTATATTCCATCTCCCCCTTGATAAAGCAGGTGGCGCGGGAAATTTCCTTGTTTGTAATAACGGGTGCGGCCGCGCCGGTAACATTGCTCGGGCAGTCCTTGTACGTACATACCACGTTGTTGGCAGCCGCCAGGGCCGTGGGCATCAGCGAGAGCAGCATAACCAGCGTCAGCAGCAGCGCGGGGATGCGCCGGGCGCTCTTCCTTTTCATCTTCATTGTTGCGTTTCCTCCTGTGGGTAGATTCGCGGAGAGCAGAAGCCTCCAGAGTATGCAGGAATCATTATAGCATACTTGTCCACAAAAAACTGTTACAATTTAGCTACAAGTTGGCATCAAATCTTAAAAGTTTCTAAAATGTCAAACTCCCAGTCCGGGTCCCTGCCGATCTCCAGCTCCCGCACCCGGCCCAGGCTGTCCGTATCCATGCGGCAGAGGAGGGCAAACCGCTCCTCGTCCTCCCCCACCAGCAGGCAGAGCCTGCCCCGCTGTCCGGCTGCGGTGAGCACACCGGGGCGGAGGCAGCACAGTCCCGCCGCCGCCAGGTCCCTGCCCGCCAGCTCCAGCAGGGACAGGGCGTTCTCCACGCCCTCCTGGCGGTTTTCCAGAAACCGCACGGCGCAGTCGGAGCGGAGAATGGGCCGCAGGCGCTCCGTCCCGCCCCGGCGGAGGAAGTCCGCCAGCAGACGGAAATTCTGCTCCTGGCCGAACACCAGCCCTCCGGCGTACTCGCCTATGGCGCAGTCCCCGGACAGGACGCACAGGGCGGAGACCACCGCGCCGGGCTTCACCAGATCCCGCTGCGCCTCCTTCACCAGCTCCATGGGGTGGCAGAGCTCGATGTCCCCCATCCGGGTGGCGGCGGTGACGCTGACAAACCGGGTCAGGGGCTCCATGCCCAGGTAGGTCTCCCCCACCTTGGCGTCCTTCACCAGGCCCTGGAGCAGGGTGGTATCCTCCCCCGTCTCCATAGCGCCGGAGCTCTCGCCGGCGTCGTAGCTGATCCGCAGGGGGAAGCCGGCCATATTCAGCCGCAGGGTGTCCCCCTCCCGGATGGAGGGGAGCACGTCGGGGCAGAGAAGCTCCACCACCGCCCGCTCCGGCCCCTCCTCCCGGCCCGCCAGTATCCGGCGGCTGAGGGCGTCCGCCCCCGGGGGCGTCAGGTCCTTCTCCACCCGCACCGTCCACAGGCAGCCGCTTCCGGCATGGGCGTCCATACCCAGCAGCTCCTCCTGGCCGCTCTCCCGGTCCCGGCCCGTGCGCACCACCACCTGGGCGTCCCCCATGCGCAGACGGTAGTAGTCCCCGCCGTAGCCCGGCAGGCGGGAGCCCTCGGCCATGGCCAGGCCGGCCAGGCGGAAGGCGTCCTCCGGCTTTGCCGCCAGCTCGGTCAGTCCAAAGCTATCCAGCCGCAGCGCCATGCTAGACCTCCCAGTCCACAGCCACCCGGTCCGTGCGGATGGCCTTGCACTTGGCCGACACGGCCACGTGTCGGGGATCGGACTTGTAGTCGTCCAGGTCCGCCATGCTCTCGAACAGGGAGATGAGGACCGCGTCATAGTTGCCGGGGGCGCAGTTCACGCCCACCTCCTGCTCCTTGATCTGGGGGATAACGCCGTACAGGCCCCGCAGGCCGTCCAGAAACTCGTGCATCTCTTTTTCCGTGCCGGGCTTGAATTTCCACATGACAATATGCTTAATCATGAAACTGCTCCTCAATAAGTTGGTAGTGCGGGCGGTTTTTCCTGAAAGCAAAGCCGCCCAAAGACCTCTGGAAGGGGTAACGATGGGCTGCCGGTCCTCCGACGCAGGAGCCGGCGGCCTTCCTGCTATTATACCTTCCCGGCAGACGGTTGTCAATCAGCCTGCCGGTTTCTCACTTTTCAGATCCGTGTTGTTAATACTTTGTTTTTTTAACCCTTCGTCAAAACAACGGGTCAACTGTATAAAATGCAGGGTGGTTGAATGTGACAATCACCCTGTATCTCAATAACGCTATGGACAGCAAACGCTAGATTATATTTTGCGCCTTTTATATTTTTCTTTTGCGCACGCATATGCCTCTTGAATGAGCGGTTTTAGCTCATCAAAACATTCTTTAGATGGGTTCAATATACAAATCCATCCCATCCATGCGTATACAGGGTGTGGCAACAATGTATTTATGGATGAAAAGTCATAATCCATATTGACAACGCATCCTTTCGCTGGACGTGCGGGAATTGCTCCGAATATTTTAGAAAATGAATTTCTGCGGATTCCTAAATTCACACGATAAACATCTTTTCTGTCTAATTTTGAACTTTTATCATTCGCTCCATCTTTCTCTTTGACGGTCAGAATGTAGATACCCCGTTTTAGTTTGCCGTCGGGGTTATAAAATACCCCCTGTTCTCCCCAACTGTTTACCAAAACCGTCCCGTCAAGGGTTTCAAGACAATACTTTAGCACTTCATCTGGTGTCATAAATAAGCTCCTCTCCATTTCTTTTGATATAATACAATATTTTCTTGTCTATTGCAAGGATAGAAAATGGAAGGAGCAGGGTATTTGAATGAGTAAAGAAATTGTAAACAAGGGGTAAACAAGCGGGGGGAAATTTGCTATACTGGCATTATTCCCAGGAAAGGAAGGCGGTATGGCAATGAAAAAACTGAGTTTGCAGGAAGTGCTGGAAGGGATCGAGGACACCCGCCGGGAGCGGAGCGTATGGTACCCGCTGTACGAAGTACTGTTCATTATGTTGACAGCGGTTATCTGTGGGGCAACATCATACGCAAAGGTGGAAATGTTCGGGAAAAGCAGGGAACAGTGGTTGAAGAAGTACATAAAATTGGAAAATGGGATACCGGATGCCTGTACATTCCGGAACGTCATCAAAGCAATCGACACCCGGCAGCTACACACAGTGTTTGTGGAGTGGATGCGGAATGCAGTAGAAAATGTCACCGGCATAGTAGCAATAGACGGGAAACAGGCGCGGCGAACAAAGGATGCCAGGAAGCCGCCGCTGCATGTAGTCAGCGCTTTTTCAGCTGAATGCAGCCTGGTACTGGGGCAGCTGGCGTGCGGGGAAAAGAGCAATGAAATCACCGCAATTCCCAAGCTGCTGGATATGTTGGAACTGAAGGGGTGCATCGTAACCATAGATGCAATGGGGACGCAGACAGAAATTGCAAAGAAAATCAGGGAAAAAGGGGCGGATTATATCCTCTCCCTCAAGGAAAACCAGAAAACACTTTACGAAGATGCGAGACTGTTTTTTGAGGAATATCGAAAGGCTCCGGCAGGATTAGATGCAGATTGCTGTGCCACAAGCCATAGCCAGGGACACGGAAGGTATGAAAGCAGAACCTGCTATATCTGCGAAGACATTGGATGGTTGGACGGCCGCGAAAAATGGAGCGGTCTGGCTGGAATCGGCGTCATTTTTTGCAAAGTAGAACAGGCGGGAAAAGTTTCAAAGCAGGCGCATTATTTCATTTACAGCCGCAAAGGGATGACTGCAAGTCAGATTTTGGACGCAAAGCGCAGCCACTGGGGAATCGAAAACCAACTGCACTGGATACTGGATATGCAGTTTCGGGAGGACGAGAGCCGGGCCAGGGCGGACAATTCCGCAGAAAATCTCAACGTCCTGCGCCACTGGGCCTATAACTTGCTGAAGTCCGAATCTTCTGTGCGAGGAAGCTTCTCTGACAAACAGTTTAAGTGCCTGCTTGATGAATCTTTCCTTGATATAATCGTTCGTTCCGCTCTTTGTTCATAATTTCTTCACTCATTCAAATACCCTGTTGGAAAAATCTATGAGCGAAATTGAGAAGATGAAGCGGTACATAGAGCGTACCAACATGAATCCGGAGAAGGCCGGGCTGTATCTGAAGCAGCCAAATGGCTCGTTCAATCTTTCTATCGAGATGATCTCTCTGGCGTTCAATTACGGCAAGGCAAAGGGCTACCGTGCTGCGAAAGCGGAGGTGCGAAAATGAGCGAGAAAGCTGCAACCATTGGTCTGATTGTCAATATGCTATGCAAAATCACAGGCGAAAAGCCGCTCAACCGGATTTATCGGTTCGTGAAGTATGTCGATATCTATCGGGGGGCAGATTGATGGCAGAACGGAGGATGTTTGCAAAGGCCATTGTGGGCTCAGCGCGATTTCTCCGGATGCCGGCCACATCGAGGCTGCTGTATTATGATCTGGGCATGGCGGCAGATGATGACGGAGTTGCCGAGGCATTTTCTGTGATGCGGACCACCGGGGCAACGAATGACGATCTGCGGGTGCTGGCCTCGAAGGGCTTTGTCACCATCCTGAACGATGATCTAGTGACGTACATCAACGATTGGCGGCGAAACAACTTTATCCGCAATGACAGATACCGTCCTAGTGTCTACAGAAAGCTGCTTTGTCAGGTCGTGCTTCCAGATAGTTGACCGCTGGTATACCGGTGGTATACCCAGGTTAGGTTAGTATAGGTTAGTATAGACTAGGTTAGGAAATGGTATATACGGGGAGAAAAGGGGGTATGGGGGAAAGGAGGGGAAATTTTACCTTCGATCTCGGAAAAATCCGAAATGCGTAACAATGGACAAGCATATGAAGAACTTGAGTATGAATAGATTTTTTGAATCAGCAGCATACCGCAGGACCCGGGATGTTTTGGCACAGCTAGGGACTACGCCTACGATCTTCGGCAACAATGCCGTACATATTGCCACTTGCCCGCGAGCCCCCTGAAATCCGACAGCGCTGTCGGATTTGAGTAAAATGGGAGGAGGAAAATATCTTGGAAATGGATTTGCAGGCAAAGAAGTACCAGACTGTGGAGGAGGATACCCAGGTGGTTGAGGCTGAGCCAGACAATAACGAGGATAGCCCGGAAGAGGAGCGAACCTACAGTCAGGCGGAAGTTGAGGAGATCATCCGGGAACATCTGCTGCGGTTTCAGTCTCTGCCGGTCCAGGAGACCCAGCAGACGACCGAACTGACCTATGAGAAAAAGTTCTACTTAGGACAAAAAATCAGGAAATATGCAGATCGCTTTGGCCACCAGGGGATAATATCCAACACCCCCCGAAGCTAATCCGATCGGTGGATATGCGGAGGACGTCGCAGAAAGGCTCTATGGATTTTTGGATGCCACAAATTTGGAAAGTTTCACTGCGGCGGTTGATGCAGTTTTCGATCTTATCGAATTTTCGGAAGAGCAGGGCTATAAAACCGGCTATTCCCGTTGCCTAAGTGATTATGAAGAGAAGGACCAGAAGCAGGAACCTAAGGAGGAGTTTAATATCGTGAGCGAAATTTTTAGAACTGGAGGGCGATAAAATGTCTGTTGACCTTGTTGCAAAATTCTCTCCCTATGTGGACGAGCAATTCAAGGCGGAGAGCAAACTCAATCTGCTGACCAATGATGATATTGATTGGACCGGCGCACATACTGTTCGGGTCTACAAGGTTACCACCTCTGCAATGCACGACTATGACAGGGACGGCTCTACGCTGACTGATGGCAAGTGGTCCCGGTATGGCCCTGTTGCCGGACTGGATGCAACCACCGAGGAGCTGACTTTGAAAAAGGATCGGTCCTTCACCTTCGCCATTGATAAGATGGACGAGGATGAAACCGGCGATGTGCTAAACGCGGCGGTAGCACTGGCCCGCCAGATAAAGGAGGTTGTCATCCCGGAAGTCGATACATACACATATGGCGTAATGTGTGCAGGGGCAGGGACAAAGCCCGCCGCTATGGTGCTGACCTCTGATAACATCTATGATTCCATCCTTGCGGGTAACTCCGCGCTGGATGATGCCGAGGTCTCAGAGACCAACCGCGTCCTCATGGTTACGCCTGCCGTCTACAAGCTGATGAAGCGTAACCCCGATATCACTATGGAGACCGACATCGGTCAGGAGCAGCGGCAGCTTGGTGTGATCGGCATGTTGGATGGGTGCAGCGTCATCAAGGTCCCGGCGAACCGCGTCCCGGAAGACTTCGGCTTTATGATTGCCCATCCCTCGGCAACGGCCGCTCCGGTCAAGCTGGAGGAGTACAAGATTCATATTGACCCGCCGGGCCTGAGCGGAAATCTGGTGGAAGGCCGTGTTTGCTATGACGCCTTCGTCCTGGATAACAAGAAGAATGGGATTTATTACCAGTCGATAGAGTCCGCTGAGAAGTAACAAAGAGGTTCGCCAGCAAAACTTCATGTTGGCGGACCTCTATGTTAAGCTCCGCAGAATTGCGTTTGACAACGTTTTTAATATGTATTATAAACTTGGAATGTAGTCGAATAACTAGCGAAAAAGGAAGTTGCCGTTGCGACAAGAGCGGCAGTGTGGTAGACTATTTGCAGAGGCCCCCCCTCGAAAAAAACAAAAAGTCAAGCCCATAGCCTAATCGGCTCAGGGTATTTGAATGAGTGAAGAAATTGTAAACAAGGGGTAAACAAGCGGGGGGAAATTTGCTATACTGGCATTATTCCCAGGAAAGGAAGGCGGTATGGCAATGAAAAAACTGAGTTTGCAGGAAGTGCTGGAAGGGATCGAGGACACCCGCCGGGAGCGGAGCGTATGGTACCCGCTGTACGAAGTACTGTTCATTATGTTGACAGCGGTTATCTGTGGGGCAACATCATACGCAAAGGTGGAAATGTTCGGGAAAAGCAGGGAACAGTGGTTGAAGAAGTACATAAAATTGGAAAATGGGATACCGGATGCCTGTACATTCCGGAACGTCATCAAAGCAATCGACACCCGGCAGCTACACACAGTGTTTGTGGAGTGGATGCGGAATGCAGTAGAAAATGTCACCGGCATAGTAGCAATAGACGGGAAACAGGCGCGGCGAACAAAGGATGCCAGGAAGCCGCCGCTGCATGTAGTCAGCGCTTTTTCAGCTGAATGCAGCCTGGTACTGGGGCAGCTGGCGTGCGGGGAAAAGAGCAATGAAATCACCGCAATTCCCAAGCTGCTGGATATGTTGGAACTGAAGGGGTGCATCGTAACCATAGATGCAATGGGGACGCAGACAGAAATTGCAAAGAAAATCAGGGAAAAAGGGGCGGATTATATCCTCTCCCTCAAGGAAAACCAGAAAACACTTTACGAAGATGCGAGACTGTTTTTTGAGGAATATCGAAAGGCTCCGGCAGGATTAGATGCAGATTGCTGTGCCACAAGCCATAGCCAGGGACACGGAAGGTATGAAAGCAGAACCTGCTATATCTGCGAAGACATTGGATGGTTGGACGGCCGCGAAAAATGGAGCGGTCTGGCTGGAATCGGCGTCATTTTTTGCAAAGTAGAACAGGCGGGAAAAGTTTCAAAGCAGGCGCATTATTTCATTTACAGCCGCAAAGGGATGACTGCAAGTCAGATTTTGGACGCAAAGCGCAGCCACTGGGGAATCGAAAACCAACTGCACTGGATACTGGATATGCAGTTTCGGGAGGACGAGAGCCGGGCCAGGGCGGACAATTCCGCAGAAAATCTCAACGTCCTGCGCCACTGGGCCTATAACTTGCTGAAGTCCGAATCTTCTGTGCGAGGAAGCTTCTCTGACAAACAGTTTAAGTGCCTGCTTGATGAATCTTTCCTTGATATAATCGTTCGTTCCGCTCTTTGTTCATAATTTCTTCACTCATTCAAATTCCCTGCTAATCGGCTGGGTCCAGGACTTTCCAGAAATTTCGCGTCCGCGCGGTGCCGCGCGTGGGGAGCGTACCAAAAAGAGACAGGAGGTAACACCTTGACAGATCGACGGGCCGAACAGTACCGGCAGCACTCCCTCCGCCGCCTGAAGGCTGTGCTCACCAGCAGCTTTGACTGCGCCCAGCTCCTGACCCTCCGCTATGCTCCTGGTCAGACAGTCCCTCTTGCTGTTGCTGATCGGCAATACAGGACATTTATGGGCCAGGCGAGGTCCTCGGTGGGCAAGCCGATCCGCTACGTGGTGATGACGCGGATAGCTGGTTCATGGGCGAGACCTCTGTGGTGCCGGTAGACACACAGCAGCTGGCCAGCTTTGCCGCCGGTCTGATGGCACAACCTATGGATCAGCGGCAGAAGGGCCGCCGGTATTGGGGAACGAGCCGGGGCTTGTCGCGGAAGTGTGGTTCCGTTCCTGCTCTCCCAAATCCGCAAGCACCTACGAATTTGTCTCACTGAGCAGCGCCAGTACTGACTTGTATTTTGGCCTGTCCCCTGCGGAAATCATGCTGAATTTGTGCCGGTTTTCCCGCGCTTGCATGGAATGAGCAGAAAGAGATAAATCCTCTGTAACCATTGCATCACAATAGCTACAGAGGTTTTTCGCTGGAGTAAGCGGTCAAAATCGATTTTTCTTTGAACCCCTTGCGGCACAACGATTCAGGAAGAAAGGCTGATGCCGGAGAGGGAAAAGCAATCA
>OFEZ01001807.1_pt1 | contig 10488 bp, 7 predicted proteins | sample 1521241 | NCBI WGS metagenome assembly OFEZ01 (sample SAMEA3504099, study PRJEB24116) | mouse gut metagenome | biome: mouse gut; feature: mouse-associated habitat; material: faeces | place: Denmark | collected 2011
TTGGATGGTGCAGACAGTCTGTGCGCCGCTGGTGGAAGACCATACCGCAACAACCTGGGCTGGGTCAACCGCTACGCTGTGACCGGTGGCTATGGCAACAACAGTTCCATCCAACTTTGCGGCGGCCTCTTTTGTGGCGGTGATTGTCAAACTACTGCCGCTTGTTTGAAATTGAACACCGGCAAGCGTTGTGGAAAAAGAAAAATCCGCCAGAACCCCGCGAGAGTCCATCACTGTCTTGGCGTACAAATTGGTGTTGGGGTCTTTTTCCAGGGTAATTGTAGGCGCGACGTCCGCGCTGGCTCCCGCGAAGCTGGGAATTTCCGTGTGCTTGGCCAAAGCTTCGGCAATCGCCTGGTATGCCCGCTGAAACGGCCCTCGATTGGTTGGATTGACAACGCCCTCGTATAAAGCGCTGTTGGTGCGGTCATAGGGAGCTTCTACATGCCGGTAGCCCATAATGATTTCCCAAATGAGAAATTGGGTGGCTACAGTTTTGGCTTCCGGTGTGCTGTTCACACTGGATAAGGCTTCGTTGTTGGGATACCCATAGGCCAAGACCAGAGCAATGGCGTACCGCTGCCCGGCAGAAAGGGCAGTCCACGCTTCCGCGCTACCATTGGGGTCATAGCTGGAGCCAGCGGCTACCGGCGGGTCGATGCAATAGGCGGTTTTGCCGTTCAGGGTCATGGGGTGGTAGCCCCAAATGCTTTTGCTCTGGCCTTTGGTATTTTTCACAGTGATGTACCCGCCGAAGTCCCAGAGCGCCCCTTGCTGCAAGGAGCCTGCCGCCAGAGGCGCGGCGCTGTTTTCCGGTTTGGCCATGGTTTCTGGCGGCGCTTCTTCTGTGGCCAGCGGCGCAGTCGGCTGGAAATCTGCGGCCAGGGTGTGCGGCAGTATGGTGCACAGGAGAAAAAACAGACATAAGATAGCCACCGACATTCGTTTTGTATGCATAAGCGCATCGTCCTTTCAAAAAAGTAGATGCCGCTGTTTATGTTTGCTGCTGTTTGCACCTCTCAGGTTGGACAGGAAAACTCCAGGGAGGCCCCCGTCCAGAGGGCAGAGCATGAAAGCTGACGGGCATAAGCCGTATTTTTTCCGTTTTCCGCATGATGGCGTCCTCCTATGCTTGTTTAAAATGTTTTTTCCGGCGCAGAAAAAGCGCCGCACACAAGGCAAACTCCGCCAGGAGCAAGCCGAGGGTTACGGTCGTAAATCCCATGGAACCGGTAAAAGGCAGGGCGAATTGCGGCGTGTTGACAGCGGTGACGGTAATATCCCGGCTGCCGTTCTGGGGAAGCTCGCCCACAAAAACGGGTTCTGGTAACAGGGCGTAGCCCTCCAGGGTGGCAACCTCTGTCAGCCGGTAATAGATATGACGTTCTCCCATGCTGATACTGAGGCCGGAAAACAGGGCGCTGCCATCTTCGCTGGTGGTAAAAATGCCATCTTTCAGCCCTGCAGAAGTACAGCCGCCAATAGCTGGCAAGGAATTTTCTTCCCGGAAATTAACAGGTTTCCAATCTCTCTTATCCAGGCTGTATTCCAGCAAAAAGGAACCCCCAGCCAGCGACTTTCCCGCCGGGTCAACCTTTTTAACCTGGATGGAGCCCACCTGCTGGCGGTTGGTTACGCCGGCAAAGCCGGAACTGGATACCGTGTAGGTCTTGCCGTCTTCGGTAATGTTGACCTCGAAAACAGTGTCATTCAGTTCATACCCTTCTGGGGTCTTGGTTTCCTGCACGGTGTAGCGGCCATAGGGCAGACGTTCCAGCCGGTATACGCCAGTACCGTTTCCATTGAAATCCAATACTTCCGGCATGACGGTTACAGAACTGTCTGGATAAGTTACTGTAAACTCCGCCCCGGACAGCTTGTCCCTTGGGTTGGATTCGTCAATTTTGGTTAGCGCAAGATTGCCATAAATAGGCCGGTTCTCAAAGGCGACGGTATTGGTTCCTGCCGAGATGGTAATGGTTTTTGGGTTTTCCTTGCAGACGTAGCCCGCCGGCACATCCTCCGTTATGCGGTAGGTTGTACCAACAGTCAGCTTTGGGATGCTGATTTTGCCGTCCTTCCCGGTGGTATATCTGCCGATCCTACAGTACCCAATCCCAGGCGCCCATTCCTCCACGGTAAAGGGAATCCCTGCAACCTTCCCATCTTCTGAGGTTTTCACCAGCTCCAGCGCTGCGGTGTTGGGCGCGTTTTCAATGGTCATGGTCAGGGCTCCTCCTCCGGTAAGCCCCGTCAGCGTGATGCGGGGCGTAATGAAATCCGCCCCGTCTGCAAGCAGTTCGTTTTCTTGCAGTGTCTTGTCCACTGTGACCTTGCCGTTTTGGTCTGTCACTATAAACCGCCAGGCAATGGGATGGCTGTCCTTGCAATCGCTGGCGGAAAGCGCCTCCCGAAAAGAAAATTCCCCGTCCAGAAGGCCGGAGAAGGCGTAGGTTCTGCTTCCATTATGATTGTAAGCGCCGTCTGTGAGATATAGCTTGCCGCTGCCGTCTGTTTTGCCGTAGTAAATTTTGTTCCCGTTTGCCTGCCACATTTTGAAGCAGTACCCTGCCACCTCCCCAGACGCGGAGGTTTTTTGCAGGGTAGCGGTTCCGGGTTTTACCGCTTCTTTGATTTTAAAATAAGCCCAAATCGGTTCCATGGGCACGCTGCCCGGCGGCGTTGCCAGAGCCTGGTTGCGTTCATCCAGATAAAACACCCGGAACAAGCAGGCGCTGCTTTCCGGGTTGGGGACGCTGCGGGAAGCGGAAAAGGTCAGCGTCGGCCAGGAAGCGCCGGCGGGGACGGTTGCAGTTAAAACAGTATCCGTTTGCGTTATGGCAATGGGGGTTTGGGACGCAAAAGCGTACTGCGCCAGCGCTCGGTTGTTGTCCGTCAGGCGCAGGGAATTGCCCTGCATGGTATAAACCGGAGCAGCTTCGGCGCTTTCACCGGCAAAGCTGGGAAGCGCGTGGTGCGTCGCCAGTTCCTGGCTCAGCGCGTCATATTTTTCCCGGAGGGTTTTCAGCGCATGATCCGCGCCGTCTTCTTCCTGATACCGAACGCCGTTTTTCCTTGTAAACTGGTCGATGAGGCTGGAATCTGTACAGACGTAAGGCGGAGAAGAACTGCGCATTCCCATGATAAGCTCCCAGATAAGTAGCTGCGTGGCGGCTTCCCATTCCACGCTTTCCAGCGGGGTCAGCTCCGCCGGATGGTGCAGACTGCTGTGCAGCAGCGCCGTACCAACGGCCTTTTGCTGGGCTTTTGTGAGATGTACCTTCCAGTCCCCGGTGATTTTTTCGTCGGAGCCGCCGCCGTAGCTGATCCCTGCGTGTACCTGAACGTCCGGTTCCATGCAATAAGCCGGCTGCCAGCGGCCGTTGACTTTCAGGCGCATGACGTATAGGTGGTGGATGCTGGCGCGGTGGGTTCCGTCTGTGAGGGCGTAGGTTTTTTCAAAATTGGGCGCGTCCTCCACTGCCCGGTAAACGTACCCTTGAAACCAGATGTAGTTTTCTTCTGCGTACGCCGCCTGCGCACCCTCCAAGGCTTGCGCAGTGGGCGTTTCCCAAACTGCCATTTTCCTCAGCGACTCTGATGTTTCGGCTTGAAATGTTATTTCTGGTGTTCGCACTGGTTGGACGGGTACTTTTGTAATCACCATCTGACTGGAAGTTTCAGGTATTTGCCCGGTATCCGGCGGCAGTCCCGCCGCCCGTATGCCAGATAGCAGCCCTGCCACCAGTGCTAGTGCTGCCACTATCTTTCTTATCCTCCTGCGTTTCATGTGCTTTCCTCCTCATAGTATTTTAAATGTGTCCCAAGTTGAGACAAATTTAGGGTAAACCCTAACCTGAACCTATTTTAGCCTATTACTCTTCACCGGGTGTTGTGGTCATAAGTTGGTAAAGTGCGTTATCTCTAGGAATGGTATTGAAAAATGGTACTAGGGAACTGCCCATGCGAAGCAAGCCGTGCCCTGCTTCCGCGCCTGTAACATATCCCATTTGCGTATCAGAGATATGTAGTAGTCGGGCTAATTCCTGCCGGTCTGTGGCTGCCTGGTTGAATAGCAGCAAAAATTCGGAATTGGCGAACATCAGCCGGGCTGTTTCGGATTTCAGGCATTCCTCCACATTTTGCGTTGCGGCAGTCAGTGGGGCGCCGTACTTTCGGAACCGCTTCCATGCCCGGTACAAAATTTCGGCGGAATAGTGGTATTTGAAGTACAAATACACCTCGTCAATAAATATCCAGGTGAACTTGCCCTTTCTGCGGTTGAAGGCCACCCGGTTTTGAATGGCTTCCAGCGTCACTACCAGAGCTGTGGGTCGCAACTGTTCCCCCATCTCGTACAAGTCAATGGTAACGATTCGGTTGCTCATGTCCACGTTGGTGGGATGGGCGAAAATATTGAGACTGCCCTCCGTGATAATCTCAGAGGCCAATGCCAACTCTCGGGCTTCCGGGTCGGACTGCTTCAGAACCTCATTCCGCCAGTCGGAGAGTAATGGCGTGGGCAGTTTCCCTTTGGCGTGCAGGAAGGGACGGTAGATGTTGGCGGTGCAGCGGTCGATGATGGATTTGTGGCTGCCATGCACCATCCCCACCCCCATTTGCTGCTCTAAGATGCTGGTAATCACCTCAGACTTCATGGCAATGGGGTTTTCCCCATCGCCATAACCATCCGCAATGTCCAGGGGATTGATGTGGTGGGGACTGTGGGGAGAGATTTCAATAACCTCGCCGCCCAAGGCCCGGGTCAACGGTTCGTACTCTCGTTCTGCATCAATGATGATAATGTCGTCATTTGTTGCCAGGGCAATGTTGGCGATGGTGGCTTTCATAGCCATGGACTTGCCGGAACCGGAAACGCCCAGATAAAAAGCGTGGGGAGAAATGAGCCGCTTCCGGTCGCAGATCAGCAGGTTTTTGCTCACGGCGTTCACGCCATAGTACAGACCGCCGGGATCTTGGATTTCCTGGGCACGGAAGGGCATGAGTACGGCGGTGCTCTCCGTGGTCAGTGTTCGCAGGGACTTCACCCGGCGCAGGCCATAGGGCAGCACTGTGTTGAGGCCGTCCTCTTGCTGATACCGCAATACCGAAAACTGACACAGGTGTTCCCGGCCAATGGAAAGTAGAGTTTCCGTGTCGGCGTCCAGCTGTTTGCGCGTATCGGCCACATGAACCAATGTGAGGGCAGCAAACATCATCCGCTGATCCCGGACGGTTAAATCATCCAGAAATTCCTTCGTTTCATTCCGCAATTGCTCCAGTTCATAGGGAACATTGGCAGTAAAATTGTTCTTGCTGTTCTGCCGCTGCTGCCAGCGGGTGATGTCTGTTTCGATACCAAGAATCTGGCTTTGGACTTCCTTCACCGCTTCATCCGTAGGAACAGGGAGAATGTCAATGCTGAGCATAAGGCTACGAGAGAAATCGGAGAGATCGGAAATCATTTCATCCCCTACATAGCTGGCATAGTCTTTGAGAAACAGTACCCGGCCAAACTTACTTCCCATCTCAAAGTAATCCGCCTTGAAAGACAGACTATCCGGGCAGATCAGGTCACGAAAGTCCTTGCCACAACGGATTGCAGCGGCATGGTCAAAGGTAAAATGCTGTTCTTCCCCGGGTCGAAAGAAATCGTGGAAAATACGGAGCCGGTCATGGCTGGAAATGGCTCTGGCCCCGGAATCCAGCCGCCCAAAGCTTTTGCTGAGGTTCCCATCCACTCGCCGGAAGTAGGCCCGGCTGTCTTCTATTTTCCGTTGCGGGATGGATAGGGTGATGTACTTTTCCTGCACCAGGTCATTGCTTGCCGCCGATTTCTCCTTCAGCATGGCGTTAAAGGCTTTTCGGTAGCAATCCTGCCGATCTCCTTGCGCATCCATGAGAATATTGCGCTGAAAGTCCACCGGGTTTAAGCGGTGGTTCATAATGGTGATCTTGGCGGCGGCATCGGTAGGCAGACTGTTCAGGACAGAGCAATAGGAAGTAAAAATGCTCCTGCGATCCTCATCGGAGGCGGCAACATAATTCACATCGGCAAAACGCCAGGTTTTGCTGTGCTTGTTTCCCACAAGCCAGATTCCGTCTGCATAGATGCGCCGGATGGGGATGGACTGTTGGACGCTGCGGGGAATGCGAAACTTTACTTTCTCGCTGCGCTGGGCGGCAAGGAGCGATTTAATCAAAGTCTTGCCCCTCCCTTTTGCCCAACGCCTTGTAATAGAAGTTCTCGGAGATAAAGATGCGGTTCCCAGCGCACAGTAACTCGGACTTGAGGAATGCCCACAGGAACTGTTCCAGATTCATGCTGTGATAACTGAAGAATCCGGCAATGGCCACCGGGGCGGCGGAGAGCATACACAGCCAGCTGGCAGTTTCTTTACCAAGGATAGGGCTAAGCCCCAGGTAGAACCCGACGGCAAGGCCAACTGCCAGAACTGCGCAAATGAACTGGCGGGCAGATAAGCCAAAGAAAATCGTTTCCTTGTGCTGCCGCACCTCTTTTGGAATTTTGATTTCGATAGTATTCACCTCTGGTTTTTTGAAAATTTGACAGGATGCCGGAAAAATGAGATAATATTTTTGAAAGATATACCCCAAAATCAGGAGTTTTAAGGAGGTTTCCCATGGACTTTATGCTGAAGCAGTTACTCATCGTCCTTGCCTTGTTGGCGATCACACCTTACATCATAGGTATTGTTCTGACCTTGCTGGCAAAGCTGCGATTGCTGCCCTTGGGGGTCTGCGGCCTTGTTTTTTCCTGCTTCCCAACCTGGGCGGCAATGCACAGATTACTGTCTATTGGGCTTCTGGCAGCCTGCGCCTTGTATCCCATTTTCTATTGGACGCTCAGATTCATTCGCTGGAGACAGGAGGAGCGGTATTACAAGAACTATCTCCTTGCTACAGCGAAACCCCGTTTTACCGAAGAGGAAACGGCATGGATGGTAGCTCAGAGGGAGAAGAAAAATGGGGCGGTGGACGGCGCAGATTATGACAACTACGACGCAAAGGATGAATACTGGTACAACGGGTAAAGGAAAGGCGGGCGCAGCCCGTCTTTTTCCTTGCTTTTTGTGTCCCAGGTTGGGACATAAAGCCGGCTACAACCCGAACATCTCCCGTACAATGCGGCTGGCGCCTCTCACCAGGCCGGTAAGCACTAGCATATTGAACACCATTTCGCCAAGATATTGCCACACCATTGTGACTGCTGGCAGCGATGCGTCTACTGCCGGGGCGCTGCTGGAGAGGAAAGCGGAGTAGACCAGACAGGCCAGAACAACGACCGCCCCCTCCATGCACACGCCTATGTAGGATTTCAGGAACGCCTTGCCATGCGCTGCCGATCCTTCTCCGGCAAAGGAGGCCAGAGGAACCGGAGCCAGAGCAGTGTACATGTAAAGCCGGAAAAAGCGTCCGTATACTGTGAGTATCAGGACAAAGGACAAAACAGTGACAATCAGGCTGCCCAGCATCGATACCAGCCAAAGGGGGATGGATGCCAGAAATCCCACATCCTCAATGGCGTTTACAATTTCTGCTGGTAAGGCAGCAGAGGTAGACACCGCCCCGCCTACACCGGACATGACGCTGGAGACAATTCCACCGCAGATGTGAAAGATTGCCAGCATGATTTCCAGGGAATAGCCCACAGCGACCTTGGCTCCGGCAAAACGGATAAAATGCCGCAGGGCAAACTCCGGCCGCTGGATCTCCCGGAAGGACGCCGCCGATTGGAACACACCCATGGCAAAAAACAGCACCAAAAGGCCGTAGCCGATTCCCACCAGTGCGTTGCTGATGGCCGTAATGACGGTCCATATTTCACCGCCCTTAAAGGTTGCAGGCGTTTGGGTAATGAGTTCCCATAGCTCAGCCAGCTTTCCGTTCCAGTTTTCCAAAGCCCATTCCAACGTGCTTATGATCCAGTTATCAATTAGGTTTCATCTCCAATCTGCCCCAACTTGGGACGCATTTTTCATACCACACCAATGAGACCCAGGATTTCCTTGGCAAAGGCAATGAGCAGCCCACCGAATAGGCACAGAAAGCCCTGGGTTCTCTGGCTGGCGTCGTGGCTTTGCACCGACATGCCCACCTGTACGATACCCCAGCCCAAGATGATGATTCCAATGGCACGGATGCAGGAGAAAATAAAGTCGGACAGGTTGTTTACAATGCTTAGGGGATCGTTTGCGGCATAGGCTCTGAGGGGCAAGGCACATACGATCAATACCAGCGCTGCCCAACGGCCCATATACCGGCGGGCTTTTCCACGCCGGGACAAAGTGACTTTTTTCGGTAGTTTTTTCAATTAGATTCCTCCGTTTCAATAATCTCAATCTCGTCCAGAGAAGTAAAGGTAAAGTCCAAATCCCCTGCGTGGTACAGGCATACCGGGCTGTGGACAAAGGGGAAGGCTCCGCCGTCTAGCGTCAGATGGATATTGGGATGCTGCATCAGGTCATACTTTTCATCAATTACCGGCGCCTCCCCACGCAGAAAAACAATGGCGTACCGGTTGTTCAGCTTCCGCACTTCATCCGGGGTCATAAGCTCCCGTCCCGTTTGCTGAAAATTCTGGCTGTAAGAGCCGCTGCGCCCCTTGCTTTGGCTGCTTGTCCGAACATCAATGGTTTCTTTACCCAGAAGTTCAGAGATGTACTTGTGGGTACTTTGCTCGTTGCCGCCCAAATAGATGAATGCGTCGGCGTTGCCAATGATCCCCTCCCAATCGTCCTTGAAAAGCGCTTTTAGCTGGCTGATATTTTGCAGGATGATGGTGGCCATTATATTTCGGGAACGCATGGTAGCTTGCAAGCGGGCATAGCCGTCGGGAAGCGCCACATTCGCAAACTCATCAAAGAGTAACCGAACAGGAATTGGCAGACTGCCGCCATATACCTTATCTGCTTGAAAATACAGTTCTTGAAACGCTTGGGTATACAGCATACCCACAAGGAAGTTGAGACTGGCGTCGTTGCTGTCCGGGATGATACAAAAAATAGCCTGCTTTCGCTCTCCCAGCTTGCCAAGTTCCAGGGTATCACAGGAGGTAAGGTTTTGAATTTCCGGGAGGGTGAAAGCAGCCAGACGTACCGCCGCTCCCACCAAAATACTTTTGGCAGTTTTGCCGGCGGCTTGTTTGAAAATTTTGTATTGCCGCACGGCGATATGCTTCGGCTGTTCTTCCTCCAGAGCTTCAAAGAGCAGGTCAAGGGGAGATATGTAATCATCCTCGTCCTCCTTGGCACCGCCGTACTCAATCATGGTGAGCATCATCTCCATGTTTTGTTCCTCCGGGGGAGCCTCATGGAGCAGGTACAGCATGAGAGCAGCATCCAATGCAATCTCGGATTTCTCCCAAAAGGGATCATTCTGCTGCGCGTTCTTTGGGGTGGTGTTCTTGATGAAATTGTCGATCAGCCGGAACACATCCAAATCCTTACGAATGTAGGAAAAAGGATTGTAAAAATCAGAATGGGCAGGGTCAATGAGGTCAAAAACCCGAACCGCATATCCCTTTTTCAGCAACAGCGGGATAGTGGAACGTGCCAGATCTCCTTTTGGGTCTGTCACAATGTAGCTGGCGTTTACCTGCATCATGTTGGGTTTTACCACGTACCGGGTTTTACCGGCTCCGCTGCCACCCACTACGATTTGCAGGAGATTGCGCATGTGTTTCCTGCCGTTCAGACTCATTTGCAGATGCTGGGTCAAAATAACATTTTTGCTGGAATCCTTGTCCCGGTATTTATGGTCAAGCGCCTTCACACTGCCCCATCTGGCAGAGCCATGTTCCTCGCCGGGGCGGCGGTTCTGGCGGGTGGAATAGTAGAACGCGATGGCACAGACATATAGAAGCAAGACTCCGGCCAGAAACCTTGGCGTGTATGCTGTCCAGCGGACGGAAAAGGGACGCTTTACAGTTTCCATAAAGCGTCCCATGAACTTTATGAGATTGGCACCATCCTCATAGGCGCAGGCGGCCAACGCTCCCAGCCAGAGTACCACAGGAGAAAACGCCGCCCAGACCGGTGCGTCTGCTCGAAATGATTTTTTCTGCCTGATATACGACCCTTCTTTCCAACTTTGAATATGAGCGAAAAAATGTGTCCCAACTTGGGACACATTTCACCATTTGGGATAATTCGACTTTATATAAGGGGCGATTTATTTAGGGCGAATATCTGTAAATTTCGCTAGCCGGTAAAAGTATTCGTTCTTTTTCCCTGGATTTCGTAAGTCACTCAAGTGTACAGATGAGGTTAATCCATAGTCAAATATGTTTACAAAGTATAAAGTTAGCACGAGGCCATAGTTCTGGCATACATCAAACATTTCGCAAGGAATTATAAAGCGAAACTGTGCCCTCTCATGTGGAGCAATATGAATTGCCCGGTTCAAGTTCTGCTTTAACCCCATCAGCATACCGGCTGCACTTTTTCGTGGACCGCCGTGTGCTAT
>OFEZ01001813.1_pt1 | contig 10453 bp, 9 predicted proteins | sample 1521241 | NCBI WGS metagenome assembly OFEZ01 (sample SAMEA3504099, study PRJEB24116) | mouse gut metagenome | biome: mouse gut; feature: mouse-associated habitat; material: faeces | place: Denmark | collected 2011
CGTATGTGTTATATTTCGGGAATGCGATTACTTCACGCCAAGTTTTTTCTTGATGTCGGAAGGAACAGCTTCCTTGTTGACATATATATCAAGTGTCTTGGCAAGGAAATAGGGTTCTGATACATAGAAGTAGCCGTCATAAACCTGATTGGTATCCCATGAGTTCTTAACCTTGTAGTATTTGTTGCCTTTCTGGTCAACAGCCTTACCTACGATAACCATACCGTGGTCGTCAGTGGTTTCCTGATTGTCAAACATCTGCTGACGCAGCTCCTGGGTAACTGTGATTTCCTCAACCGGGCCTTTGATGTCGAATTTTGACTTCTCACGATCGCTGTCTGAAAGCTTCACCCAGCGTGAGAGCTCGGTACCTTCCATGTCAGCCTCGTTCTTGGCCTTAGGCATAAGTGCATAGCCGTTGTTCCACTTGAATCCGCCTTCGCTCACGTCGGCAGCCCAATCTACTGAGTAGCCCTTGTCAAGAGCATTGTCAACAATAGCCTTCATCTCTTCCATAGGCACATTGTAATATGAACCCCAGAGCCAGTTGTCGGACACTTCGAGCGGGAACTGTGTATAGAAGGGGTGATGTGTGAAAGAGGTTACAGCGATGTAATCGTTCATGTCAATGGGAAGTGACTTTGCAAACGACTGCGGAGTATAGGTCTTGCCCTCGTATACAAATGTCTCGGGCAGTTCACCGAAGTAAGAATCAAGGATTCCGTTGAAGCCCTGACGCCAAGCGGTAGAGATACGCTTGTTTGACTTGCGGTTGACAGCATTCACGTATCCGGTAAGGATATCGGCAAGCTCGCCATGATTATGCTTATCCTCGCCGTAGTTCAGTCCGCGGTAAGCTTCTTCAGGAACGATACCGTAAGTGGCCCATACGTAAGGTACGTCAAGCGCGCTACCACCCTGTGAGAAGTTAATCTTCCCGTTTGTGCGGATAAACTTGTCAGCTTTGTCCTGATAGCAATGGTTGACAACAAACATCTCAGAGAGATCATACTCCTTGCCGGTCTTGCGCAGAAGTTCATCCTCGAAGAATGAAAGTGATGAGAAACACCAGCATGTACCTGACTTATTCTGGTCCTTTACCGGTGTGGTTTTCACCAGTTTCACATCAGTAAACTTGAATCCGGTGCTGTCGGGATTCACCACCTCGGCGGCAGCGCTCAGGCTGACGGCCGCGGCCATAGCAATGCATAATGATTTTTTCATGTTGTATTGATTTATTATTTTGAGCAAAGTTACGCATATTTTAGTAATTTTGCCTTGAAAAAGTAAGAGATTGTTTATGTTTACGGTTCTTTCAAAGGAACATTTTTCCGAAAAAGTAGTAAAATTAGTGGTGGAAGCCCCCCGAATCGCAAAGGCGCGGCGTCCCGGCCACTTTGTAATAGTACGTGTTGGCGACGGGGGCGAGCGCATTCCCCTCACCATAGCTGATGCCGACATTCAGGCCGGCACCATAACACTTGTAGTGCAGGATGTGGGTGTATCCACCCATAAGATATGCGCGCTGAATCCCGGAGAATGCTTCACCGACGTAGTGGGCCCGCTCGGGCAGGCCACACACATAGAGCGCTTCGGCACCGTGGTGTGCTGCGGCGGAGGTGTGGGTGTAGCGCCGCTGCTCCCCATAATCAAAGCCATGAAGGAAGCAGGCAACAGGGTTATAACCGTACTTGCCGCACGCACTCGCGACCTTATAATATTGGAAAATGAAGTGCGCCCCTACAGCGACGAGGTCATAATAATGACTGACGACGGCTCGTATGGCCGGAAAGGTCTGGTGACTGACGGTGTGGAATCGGTGATCAACCGCGAGCATGTCGATATGGCGGTCACCATCGGACCGGCCATAATGATGAAGTTTGTATCGCTTCTTACCGCCCGCTACAATGTGCCTACCATGTGCTCGCTGAACACCATCATGGTTGACGGCACCGGCATGTGCGGAGCCTGCCGTGTCACCGTCGACGGACACACCCGCTTCGTATGTATCGACGGGCCCGAATTTGACGCCCACAAGGTGGATTTCGATGAAATGATGCTCCGTTTACGCTATTGATTACAATTATGAACACTGAAAACAGTACATCAGGCATATCATCATGCCGCCAGGCTCCGTGGCGCGAGGAACTGCGCAAATCAATGACCGCACGTGAGCGAAACAGCATACCCCGCGTAAAAATGCCGGAACTCGACCCGGCCTACCGCGTGACCTGCAACGAGGAGGTCAATCAGGGACTCTCGGCCGAACAGGCCCTCATAGAAGCCAAACGCTGCCTTGACTGTCCGGATCCGCAATGCGTAACGGGGTGTCCGGTGTCAATCGACATTCCCAGTTTTATAAAAAATATTGAGCGCGGCGAATTCCTCGAAGCCGCCTCTGTGCTGAAGCGCACCAGCGCCCTCCCCGCAGTATGCGGCCGCGTATGCCCGCAGGAACGCCAGTGCGAAAGCCGCTGTATCTACAACAAGATGAAGAAACAGCCTGTGGCAATAGGCTATCTTGAACGCTTTGCCGCCGATAACGAACGGCAGCCGGCGCCGGAGGCCGATGCTCCGGCCATACAACGCAACGGGATAAAGGTGGCCGTAGCCGGCTCCGGCCCGGCCGGACTCTCCTTTGCCGGCGACATGATAAAACGTGGCTTTGACGTGACAGTGTTTGAGGCACTCCACGAAATAGGAGGTGTGCTCAAATACGGAATCCCTGAATTCCGACTTCCCAACACTATTGTCGACCACGAAATCGCCGCGCTCAAGCGTCTTGGCGTAAAATTTGAGCGCGACTGCATAATTGGCAAGACTATCAGCTACGAATCGCTGATGGACAACGGCTTCAAAGGGCTCTTTGTGGCTTCAGGAGCGGGACTCCCCCGCTTCATGGGTATTCCCGGAGAAAATCTGCCCGGCATAATGTCAAGCAACGAATATCTTACCCGCATAAACCTGATGGGTGCCGGTCGGCCCGGCCATGACACCCCGGTAATGAAAGGTGCGCGCGTAGCGATAATAGGTGGTGGCAATACCGCGATGGACTCTGTGCGTACAGCCCGCCGTATGGGTGCTGAAAAAGCATTTGTTATCTATCGCCGCAGCGAGGATGAAATGCCGGCCCGCAAAGAGGAGATCAAGCATGCCCGTGAAGAGGGTGTGGAATTCCTTACCCTGCATAATCCGGTGGAGTATTTAGCCGACGAAAAAGGCCGCGTACGCGCCATGATGGTACAGCGCATGGAGCTTGGCGAACCTGACGAATCGGGACGCCGCTCACCCGTACCTGTACCCGGTGCTGTGGAGGAGATACCGGTTGACCTTGTGATAGTAAGCATAGGCGTTTCGCCTAATCCTATCATACCCTCGTCAATCAAAGGTCTTGAGGTAAGCCGCCGCGGAACAATAGTGGTCAACGACGCTACCATGCAGTCAAGCATCCCCACACTCTATGCCGGAGGCGATATAGTGCGCGGAGGGGCTACGGTGATACTTGCCATGGGCGACGGACGACATGCCGCAGCAGCCATGGCTGAAAAGCTACTTAGTTAAAGAATAGGGCTGAGAAGACGAACCACTGACTCAACCGCCTTCTGATGCATAGGACGATGCCGCCATGCGGATGGCTGCACTCGCTCCGAATCCTGAATATCAACTTCGAATTGCTTACGCAGTTCGGAGTTGACTTTTTTTGAATATACAAACATTGTTGACTCGAAGTTATGTTCAAAACTCCGGAAGTCAATATTGGCCGAACCGATAGAGCTGAATTCGTCGTCAATCATCATGGTCTTGGAATGAAGCATTCCGCCGTTGTACAGATAAATCTTGATACCGGCACGCAGACATTCGAATATGTAGCTGTAGCTGGCATACGTCAGGATAAGCGAGTCGCTCTTACGCGGCATCATCACCCTGACATCCACCCGGGAGAGAGCAGCCGTCTGAAGCGCCTTCAGCAGGCTCTCAGGGGGCAGAAAGTAGGGCGTCTGCAGATATATGCGCTTGCGGGCAGTGCCGATGGCCTTGAGCATAAGAAGCGATATGTTGCTCCATTCGCTCGTAGGGCCACATGTCAGCATCTGCATACCGGCGCTGTTATCTCCGGATACGGCCGGAGCCATAGTGTCGGTTTCGATAAGAGGCTGCCCCATGAAATTCCAGTCTACGGCAAATGAAAACTGCAAAGCTCCGATGGCCGGCCCCTTGATACGCATGTGCGTGTCACGCCATGTCTTGAAATCCTTGCCACCGTCAATATATCGGTCGGCCACATTCATCCCGCCTATATAGCCTACCATTCCGTCAATCACACACAGCTTGCGATGATTGCGCCAGTTGATTCGGGTGGCAAACGGTGGGAAAGCCACTCTGAAAAAGGGATATACTTCGATTCCCGCCTCACGCATGCTGCGGAAAAAGCTATTGCGCACATGAATCGAACCGATATGGTCATATATGACACGCACCTTCACACCCTCGCGCGCCTTGCGCTTGAGCAGGTCGCTCAGCCGCGTACCGATATTGTCGTCCTCTATTATATAGTACTGCAGATGTATGTACTGCCGGGCCTTTTCAATATCCTCAAACAGCTGCTCAAACTTATCGGCTCCGTGATGAAATAGCATGACGTCATTACCGGCATAGAACGGAGCGCCGTTCAGCGACCGCCCGAGTTCAAGCAGCTGCCGGTGCTCAGGAGCCATTCCGCTCAGATCCGGGCGCGACATGCGGGCCTCCTCGCGCTGCATAAGCTTCCTGCGGTTGCGCCGCGATATCATGCGCTGATTCTTGATGCTGCGGCCGAAGAAGATATACAGGACAAGTCCCCCAATAGGAAACAGCAGCAACACGGTGATCCAGGCGAGTGACTTAAGCGGATTTCGGTTTTCACTCAGAACCACACCTATGATACTTATGATGGTGGCGAAATACGCTATAGTCAGTCCCCAGTACACCCACGGATTAAGAAGCACAGCCCTAACCCCGGACATTGCTGATGTCACTACTGTAAGGTTTGTCATACTACTTAACTACAAAAATACAGATTAAATTTACTGATAAATAACAATTGCACACATTTTTCAATATTATGCAAAAAAGAAGCGCCCCGCATTCATCATGCAGGGCGCCGTGTTATCTGTAGTGTTCAGAATCTTATCAGAGCTTGCTCATCGCTTCAGCGATAGCTGCGTCATCGGGATAGATCTCCAGATACTTTGCGAAGTATTCCTTAGCTTTTGCATTGTCATTGTTGACAATGTTGTAAGCGCCGAGCACGCGGTAGATTTCACCATAGTAGGGCTTGTAAGTTTCCTTGTTCTTCTCTTCAGAGTTGAGATATTCAAGGGCCTTGTTGTAAGCGGCTACAACAGCTTCGTCGGGTTTTGAATCGTTCTTGGCAAGAAGCATCTGGCCCTTTGCACGCCAGAGGCTGGCGGTGCTGCCTGAAGTAAGAGAGTCGCCGGCCTTTTCGATAGCCATATCCACATACTTCAGAGCTTCACCGATGCTGGTGTTGAACTCGTCAGAACCGTAAGTCTGGGTTCCTGCAAGGCTCTGGTAGCGGCGTGCCATGCTCAGAAGGTCGGTCACAGATCCGTTGCCCATATCAAGATACTGCTTCATTACCTCAACAGCCTTGGCCTGGTTGCCTGCGCGGTCATATACTGCGCTAAGCTCGGTGAGAAGTTCGGGCTTGTCAGGGTTGAGCTGTATAGCCTTTTCAAAGATGCTTACAGCCTTGTCAGCCTGGCCTGTGTTGCTGAGAGCCTTTCCGTAGAGGATGTAGTCATTGGCAATAAGCTTGGCGTTAGGATTTCCGAATAGCTTGTCGCCGCTCTGAACGGCGTCTTCCCACTTTTCAAGAGCTGCTTCGTTGAGCATAAGCACACGATACATAAAGTAGTTTTCCGGATCCGAAGCGAGTACCTTACGGGCTGTAGCCATTGACTTGTCATATTCCTTAGCCGAGAAGAGCAGACCTGCGTAACGCTGTTCGTCGTTCTGGAAGTGGTTGGGGTTTTCCATGTACTTGCCATACTGCAGGCAGGCACGTCCGAACTGTTCGTTATCGTAGTATTTTTCAGCGAGTTCGCGCTGAGCGAGAGCTGAATTGGGCGCCTTCTGGTTGAATTCCTCAAGCTTCTCAATTGCAAAAGCGGGATTCACACGGAAGTAGGTGTTGGCATACTTCACATAAGCCTCGCGGTTAACATTGCCCTTTTCATCATCCTGAGTGATGGCCATTTCATACTGACCGGCAGCTTCACCGGGATTATCCTTAGCCTTCATGTCGCCAAGAAGCACGTAAACTGAAGCTTCGGTATTCTTTGAATCCTTAAGAGCTTTGTTGATGTATTTGTCAATCTCCTTGGCATATTTCACAGGATCAACGCTCCAGTAAGCACGGGCTACGGCTGTCTGAAGGGCAGGATTCTTCTTATCGGTTTCAATACCGGCCTTGAACTGCTTTTCAGCGGCTGATTTGTCGCCGTTGCGGAGGTCGATTTCGCCGAGGCCAATCAGATTGTAGCCATACTTGGGGTTGGCGGCAACGCCAGCCTCAAAGTTCTTCTTAGCTTCAGCCACATTGTTTTCGTCAAGAGCTATTGAGCCGAGGTAGAAGTATGACACAGCCTTATCTGTCTGCGGTTCATTCATTGTGTTGGTAAGGATAATCTTTGCCACGTCAAGACGACCGGCGTTGTAGTTATCCACACCATCCTGATAGCCACCTTGTTGTGCGGAAGCTGAGAGAGCGGCCGCACCAAGCACGAGTGAGAATACGAATTTGAATTTCATTGGTTGGTCTATTAATTATTTAATTTATTGTATTAGAATTATTTATTTCAAATTATCTGTTATTAATTGAGATTCACCATCTGAGTATGGATAACCTTTGGCAGGATACCAGTCATAAGCATTATCTTCTGTCCCTGGAATCCGGTAACGAATGAGTAGAATCCGCGGGAGATGCTTCCTCCGGCACCTGTTGTTATCATATATATCTGACGGTAAAGAGGATACTCGCCGGTGTAGATGTAATACTGGTAAGGCTTGTAGGCTGTCACTTCATCATCGCGATGCACCTTAAGCACCTTCACTTTCTCACTGAAAGTCACTTCGGTGCTGTCATTGTTCTCCACAGCCTTGGCCATCTCCTCGCGGGTCATCTCACGCCCCTTGAGATCGCCGGTAATCCAGCTCACGCCAATGACTCCGATAGCCTTCTTATCGGCTGCAACGGCATCAAACACCGCCTGCGGTGTCTTCTGGGCGAACACATTCGGACCGAAGTCGGCACCATTGAGCAACGAATCGCGCATATAGTGGACTGTGCTCGAGCCCTGATGGTCAAACACAATCTTGATATCACCCTCACCGCCGGGAGTCACCTTCCCCCAATCGGAAAGCTCGCCGGTCAGAATCTGGCTTATCTCCTTTTTGGAAAGCATCTCTGTAGGATTGGCGGGGTTAACTATCAGAGCTATGGCGTCGACTGCTATCTGGCTCTGGAGCACATTCTTGTTGTTTGACTTGAAGTACTCAACCTCCTTATCGGTAAGAGGACGTGTGGTGATTGCCATCTTTGTACCGAAATTCATCAGCGAGTCAAGCACGGCATGCTCATCCACGTAGTAAGGCATGATGCTTGCCTCGGGATATATGTACTCAAACACATCAATCTCCTGCGAGAGAATATTTTCAAACGTCGCATCACAAGCTATGGTGGCAAGGCCGGAGGTAGAAGTGTTCTCAGCCTTGCGTCTGTCGCACGATACAGTCAGAGCCACCATCGCAAGCGAGGCAGCTATGACAGAAATGGATTTAGATATCTTCATCATCAATAGGCTTAATGTTAGAGAGGTGCTTATTCACGTGAGGTAATGTCACGGTCAATTCCGGCAAACTGACGGTAAGCGCGCCATATCCCGTAAACAACGAACAGAGAGCCGCCTACCCAACGGAGCCATTGCCACTGAAACTGGAAATAGTCACAGAAGAACAATACGCCCATACCTATATAAATAATAATCATGACTATGCCGAAGATGTTTCGCATGGTCTGAGGTGTGCTGTTGTTGTTAGTGCTCATGATGCTTTTATCTTTAATAATACACTTAATAATGCGGAATCGGTTCCGCGGTTGTTTTATTAATCAAACAACCGTCAGGCCGGATATGTTCTGAGGCCTGACCATGATAGCGCACACAAGCGTATATTTCGCAGTAAAGTTATATAAAATTCCTCTAACTTAACAGCGGGCGACGTGCGATTTTTCTAAATTAACACTATTTCAACTCTTTTTTTGCTACATTTGTATCATGATGTATCAACCGCTGGCGGAACGACTACGTCCGCAAACCATTGACGATTACATAGGCCAGACTCACCTCGTGGGGCCCGGCGCCATAATACGCCGCATGATTGACTCGGGAAATATATCCTCCTTCATCCTGTGGGGGCCTCCAGGAGTAGGGAAAACCACCCTTGCCAAAATCATAGCCAACACCACCAAAGCCCCGTTCTATACGCTTAGCGCGGTTCACTCCGGCGTGAAAGATGTGCGTGAAGTGCTTGAACGGTGCAAGCATGACGTGATGAGCATGTTTGCACAGGGCCATCGCCCCATTCTGTTCATTGACGAAATACACCGGTTCAACAAGTCGCAGCAGGACAGCTTGCTGGCCGCTGTTGAGAACGGAACGGTGACACTGATTGGAGCTACCACCGAAAATCCGTCATTTGAAGTGATCAGGCCTCTTCTCAGCCGCGCACAGGTCTATACCCTGCAGCCCATGGGCGACGAGGACCTCAACCATCTTCTGCAGCGGGCGGTAACCACCGATAAGATACTTCAGGAACATGGTGTTGATATCCGGAGCACTTCCGCCCTGTTTCGTTTCGCTGGTGGCGATGCCCGTAAATTGCTCAACATTCTTGACCTGCTTGAACAGTCGACCCCCGCGGGCTCCCCAATAGTTATTGACGACGAGGTTGTGACCTCAAGCCTGCAAAGCAATCCATCTGCCTACGACAAGAATGGCGAGATGCACTACGACATAATATCCGCCTTCATCAAAAGCATGCGCGGAAGCGACCCCGATGCAGCCATCTACTGGATGGCCCGGATGATTGAAGGAGGTGAGGCACCCGAATTCATAGCCCGCCGCATGGTCATCTTCGCAGCCGAGGATGTAGGCCTCGCCAATCCCAACGCTCTGCTCCTGGCCAACGCCACATTCGATACCATCCACAAGATAGGGTGGCCCGAGGGACGGATTCCACTCGCCGAGTGTGCCATCTACCTGGCTACATCGCCAAAGAGCAATTCAGCTTATATGGCCATTGACGCAGCCCTGCAGCTTGTACGAGAGACTGGTAACCGCCCCGTACCGCTCCACCTGCGCAACGCACCGACTAAGCTGATGAAGGAAATGGGCTACGGGCACAACTATCTTTATCCGCATAATTACCCCGGCAATTTTGTGGTGCAGCAATATATGCCTGAATCGCTCGGATACGTAAGGTTCTGGAATCCGGGCAACAATCCAGCAGAATCACGCTCAGCGGCACTACAACATGAACGATGGCATGCCGGTGATGAAAAAAAATAGACATCCGTTGTCACAAAAACCGGCATTACGGAGTCCTTATAATGTATGACTCCCGAACAGTTCAACGACGACATATTGCCGATGCATGCTCCCATGTACCGGGTGGCATTCTCACTGCTCAAGGACAGCGATGCCGCCGCCGATGCTGTACAGGACTGCATGCTCCGGCTCTGGAGCCGAAGGGATTCATTTGACAGCATCATGGAAGTCAGGTCATATTGCCTGATGACCGTACGAAACCATTGCCTGACAGTACTAAAACAGAACCACATGTTTGAATCAATCGACCAAGCGTCCAATATAGCATCTGACACAAACGCATGTTCCGACCTCGAACACCGGCAGTCAATGGCTATGCTTGACAGCGCTATCGATTCGATGCCTGAACATCATCGGGAGGTGCTCAAGCTAAGCACCTACGGTGGCTGCTCAAACAGTGAGATAGCCACCCTGACCGGACTGACGGAGGTTAATGTCAGAGCGATCCTGTCACGCGGACGCAAAAAATTACGCTTACTCTTCTCCTAACATCACCCCAGCCTATGAATCAGAACATCGATGACATACGGGTACTTCTTGACCGATACTACAACGGCGACTCATCTCCCGAGGATCTGGCGATTCTCACAGCCTATTTTACGAGCTGCAATGACATCCCGGAAGATATGGAAGCCGACCGTCTGCTGTTTCTCAACATCAATGATGCCATGCCGGAAATTCCGGCAAGTCTATCGGCAAGCATCATTGAGGCGATACAGAAGGAAACAGCCCGAGCCGGCAACCGACGCTATCTGAAGATATTGCGCTTCGCGGCAGCCGCAGCC
>OFEZ01001823.1_pt1 | contig 10378 bp, 8 predicted proteins | sample 1521241 | NCBI WGS metagenome assembly OFEZ01 (sample SAMEA3504099, study PRJEB24116) | mouse gut metagenome | biome: mouse gut; feature: mouse-associated habitat; material: faeces | place: Denmark | collected 2011
TGGCACTCGCCGCAGCCGCCCTTGGCGGCGCTGGCCTTCAGGGTGGCCCCGTTCAGCGTCTGGATATGTTTCATTTTAATTTCTCCTCCTGTTTGGTTTGCTTACAGCATTTTCTGCCATAGTAGAGGTATTATAACACAGTGCTCTGGAAATTTCAATCATCTTCTGCGTTTTTTCTTGGGCTTTCTTCCCAGCAGTCCGGGAATTGCCCCGCCGCACAGGCAGGCGCACAGGATTCCCGCCCCTCCGTTGGCAACGGATGCCCCCTGATAGACGATAAAACCGGCCGTCAGCAACAGAAGAAACAGCACGACTCCCACGCCCAGTCCCGCCAGCAGGGACCGGCCCTCCACATGGCGGACCGCATAGATCCCGCCTGCAAAGGCGCCCAGGGCGCAGGCGGCCAGCACCGTCCCGTACATGGCCTCCACCGGCACCAGGCCCACTGACACCAGCACCGCACAGATCAGCAGCACCAGAATGGTCACCACTCCGGCCAGCACACCTCCCTTGAGCACCTCACACATGGCGTTGAGCCACTGGCTGCCCATCTCCTTCGGCCGCCGCTCCTTTTTCTTCATAAAACACACCCTCCCCACGGTTTGGTAAAACCTATGCGGGGAGGGTAAAAGACATGCCTGTTTCTTTTAGGTAGTCGGCTGGTTGGAAGCCACGTTCTTGGTGGACACAGCCCACTTGGTAAATTCGATACGCACCCGGTCGGCGCTGGTCTCGATGACAATTGTGCTCTCATCCACCTTGCAGATGGTGCCCACAATGCCGCCGATTGTGGTGATGACGTCGCCTACCTTCAGGGAGTCCCGCAGGTTCTGGGCCTCCTTCTTCCGCTTGTTCTCCGGGCGGATCATGAAGAAGTACATCATGGCGAACATCAGAACAATCATCAAAATAAAGCCAGGATCAATCATAAATCTTTCCTCCAATAATTACTGCAAAATCAGACTGTCAACCAAATATTTGACGCAGTGAAAAATATTATAGCGGATATTTTCCCGATTGACAAGCCCTTTTGCCAAATTTCTCAAAAGAACGCAGCGTTTCCCGCCCGGTGTTCCTCTACCCCCTGACCATCCGCTGCGCGATTGAATTAATGACCGGCACAGGCAGCAGCTTGGCGGAGAACACCAGCAGCTTATTATACAGCCCGGCGGTGACGGTCCGCTTCCCCTTTTGCAGGCTGCGGAAGCCAATGACGGCCACCGTCTCCGGCCGCATCACAAAGAGCTTGAACAGCAGGGTATTATGGATGTTCGCTTTTTCCGCAAACAGAGTCTGTGTCGCTCCCGGACACAGACAGGTCACAGTAACGCCGGTCCCCTTCAGCTCCTGATAAAGCCCGTTCGAAAAGGAGAGGACATAGGCTTTTGTGGCGGCGTACACCGCATCACAGGGGCACGGCATATAGGACCCCGTAGACCCCACATTCAAAATCCGCCCGTATCCACGCTGGATCATGCCAGGCAGAAGCAGCTTTGTCAGCGCAGTCAGGGCCGAGATATGGACCTGTATCATGGCGAGTTCTTTGGTGAGGTCTGTCTCGGTAAAAAATCCCGCTTCATTGAAGCCGGCGTTGTTGACCAGGATGTCGACTGGCCAATCCAGTTGGCTGAGCCGTTCCAAGATCCGGTCTGCCGCGTTGGCTTCCGACAGGTCACAGGGGATCGCCGCCACCTGCACGTGGTACCGGGATCGCAGCGATTCCTGCTGCTGCCGGAGCGTTTCCTCATTTCTGGATACCAGGATGATATTGCTTCCATTGGCGGCAAATTGCTCGGCGAATGCCTTTCCAATCCCGCTGGTCGTCCCCGTAATAAGCACTGTGTCCATCTGAGCACCGTCCCCTTTCCCTACGCTTCCTGTGCGGGCCGGTCCAACAGGCCGGAGTATTGCGCCCGGAAGTCGGAGAAGGTCCCGGCGTCCAGGGTCTCCCGGATGCGGGCCATCAGCTCATTATAAAAGTGGAGGTTGTGAAGCACCGCCAGCCGCATGGCCAGCATCTCCCCCGCCACAAACAGGTGGCGCAGGTAGGCCCGGGAAAAATTGCGGCACACCGGGCAGTCACACCGGGGATCGATGGGCCGCTGGTCCAGCTTGAACCGCTCGTTCTTCAGGTTCAGCGAGCCCTCCCAGGTGAACAGCTTGCCGTGGCGGGCGTTCCGGGCGGGCATGACGCAGTCGAAGAAGTCCACCCCCCGGGCCACCGCCTCGATGATGTTGGAGGGGGTGCCCACCCCCATGAGGTAGCGGGGCTTGTCCTCCGGCATATGGGGCTCCACCGCCTCGATGATGGAGTACATCACCTCGGTGGGCTCCCCCACCGCCAGCCCGCCGATGGCGTAGCCGCCGCAGTCGATTTTTGCCGTCTCCTTCATGTGCCACACCCGCAGGTCCTCGTAGGTGGCCCCCTGGTTGATGCCGAACAGCACCTGTCCCGGGTTCACGCAGTCCGGCAGGGCCAGCAGGCGGTCATGCTCCGCCCTGCACCGCTCCAGCCACCGCAGGGTGCGCTCGCAGGACGCCTTGGCGTACTCGTAGGGGGCGGGGTTTTCCACGCACTCGTCAAAGGCCATGGCCACGTCGCTGCCCAGGTTGGCCTGGATCTGCATGGACTCCTCCGGCCCCATGAAGATCCGCCGCCCGTCGATGTGGGAGGAGAAGGTGACCCCCTCCTCCGTGATCTTCCGCAGTCCCGCCAGGGAGAACACCTGGAAGCCGCCGGAGTCGGTGAGCATCGGCCCGTCCCAGTGCATAAAACGGTGAAGCCCCCCCAGCTCCTTCACCACCCCGTCGCCGGGGCGCAGGTGCAGGTGGTAGGTGTTGGACAGCTCGATCTGACAGCCCAGCTCCTTCAGGTCCAGGGCGGACACCGCCCCCTTGATGGCTCCCTGAGTGCCCACGTTCATAAACACCGGGGTCTGGGCCGTGCCGTGGGGGCAGGTGAACTCCCCCCGGCGGGCCTTGCCCTCGGTTTTCATCACTCGAAACATGATTTTCTCCTTATCCATTCTTGAACCATTTCGGCTCCTCCCCCCGTTCCGGGGGAAGCCGGTTCCTTTTCGCGCCCGCTGCGGCCCCCTACGAGATAAACATGGCGTCCCCGAAGGAGAAGAAGCGGTAACGCTCCCCCACCGCCTCGGCGTAGGCCGCCAGCACCTGCTCCCGGCCCGCCAGGGCGGACACCAGCATGATCAGGGTGGATTCCGGCAGGTGGAAGTTGGTGATCAGCCCGTCCAGCACCTTGAAGCGGTAGCCGGGATAGATGAAGATGTTCGTCCACCCCGCCGACGCCTTCAGCGTGCCGTCCTCCTCCGCCCAGCTCTCCACCGTGCGGCAGGAGGTGGTGCCCACGCAGATCACCCGGCCCCCGGCCCGCTTCGTCTCATTGACGGCGTCCGCCGTCTCCTGGGGGATGACGCAGTATTCCGAGTGCATCTCGTGCTCGTCCAGGTTCTCCGCCTTCACCGGGCGGAAGGTGCCCAGCCCCACGTGGAGGGTCACATAGCACACCCTCACCCCCATGGTCTGGACTTGCCCCAACAGCTCAGGGGTGAAGTGCAGCCCCGCCGTGGGCGCGGCGGCCCAAGCCGGGGCGCACATCGTGGACACCAACCTCGGGGCCTGCGTGCGCAGCTACGGGCAGGGCGATACCCTGGCCGCGGCAGCCTACATGGAAGGGGAACTCGGCCTCAAGACGGCTCTGGACAAGGACATGGTGCGCAGCGCCAACTTCGTGCTCAAGCAGGTCATCCCCTACTACGACCGCTACTGCGCGCCCTACTTCCAGGGCACGGACCACGACGTGGTCGAGCACGCCATGCCGGGCGGCGCCACCTCCTCCTCGCAGGAAGGGGCGCTCAAGCAGGGCTACATCCACCTCTTGCCCTACATGCTCAAGTTCCTCGCGGGAACGCGCAAGATTGTCCGTTACCACGACGTAACGCCGGGCTCGCAGATCACCTGGAACACGGCCTTCCTCGCCGTGACCGGGGCCTACAAGCGCGGCGGCGAGGAAGAGGTCGGCTACCTGCTCGGCGTGCTTGAGCGCGTCAACACCATGCCCGAAGAGGAACTGAGCGAAGGCACGCGGCAGGCACGCCTGTCCCTCTATCAGGACTGCAACGACGCCTTCCGCAACCTGCTGCTCGGCAAATTCGGCAAGCTCCCGCTCGGCTTCCCGCCGGACTGGGTCTATGAAAGCGCCTTCGGCAACGGCTGGAAACAGGCCATTGCCGAACGCACTACGCACTCCCCGCTGGAAAAGCTGCCCGACATGGACATCGACGCCGAGCGTAAGGCCTTCCGCGATATCATCAAGCGCGAGCCCACCGACGAGGAACTCGTCATGTACCTCAACCACCCGGGCGACGCGGTCAAGACCGTGCAGTTCCGGGCCAAGTACGGCGACCCCAACCGCCTGCCCCTGCCCGTCTGGTTCGAGGGCTGCGCCGTGGGCGAGGAAATCAACTTCGTGGACACGGCAGGCAAGCCGCACCAGTTCCTGCTGGTGAGCATGACCTCGCCCAACGACGCGGGCGAATCGATGGTCCGCTACGTGCTCGATTCCGAAATCTTCAGCCAGCTCGTCAAGGTGGCTCCGCCCAAGAACGGCGGGGCAAGCTCGGTGGTGCTCGCGGACCCGGCGGACAAGTATCAGGTCGGCGCGCCGAGCAACGGCGATCTGTGGGTGATGTACGTCCACCCGGGCGACATCGTGAAGGAAGGCGAGGAACTCTTCAACGTCTCCATCATGAAGCAGGAAAAGGCTGTGCTGGCTCCTGTGGCGGGCATCGTCAAGCGCGTCCTCAAGACCGCCGACTACAAGGAAACCCGCAAGATGGTGACGGTCCGCGAAGGCGAACTCATTGTGGAACTGGGACCCGTGCCGCGCCTGTGCACCAACGAGGCATGCAGCCGTCCCCTGCCGATGGACGATATCGAATTCTGCCCCTACTGCGGCGAACGGCTCAGCCGGCTTGCCTGAACCGGGATACCAACCGATACGAAGAGAGAGGCAATCTTCATGACGAAAACTCCTTCCGCAACCAAAAACAGACAAGACGAGGTTCCGGTGGACGATCTTCTCAAACGCCTGGTTCTGACGGGCGCGGATATCGTGCGGATCGGCACTGACGCCGAGCTGCTCGTGGGCGGCAAAAACTACAACACCGCGCTGATCAGCCGGGTCGAGGGCGTGCGTATTCCCCAGTTCCGCGCCATCTCGTCCGTGGCCTTCCACATCGTGCTCGACGAGTGCAAGGTCTGCGCCGCGCTGATCCGTTCCCGCGTGGATGAAGCCTACGGCCGCATCGACTGGACCTCGGAGGAAGTCACCCGCGATCACGACTTCCTGCCCAAATTCGTCCGCAGCGTGGCCGCCGACATCCGCAAGACCGCGGAAGCCGACCCCACCCTGCCGCGCATCCGCCTGCGCACCTTCATCAACAACGTGGTCGACGGTTTCGCTTCCTCGCAGGAAGGCATCGATCAGCTCCGCAAGCGTTCCGTCATGGTGCAGGCCGCCATCCTCTGCTGCCCGCTGCCCGCGCGCGTGGACGAGGCCGTGCGTTCCGCCTACCGCGACATCTGCGCCGAGGCCGAGGAAACCGACGTCCCCGTAGCCGTGCGTTCCTCCGCCGCCGGGGAAGACTCCCGCAAAAAGGCCTTCGCCGGCTTGCAGGATACCTTCCTGAATATGGTCGGCGAGGATGCCGTCGCCACCGCCTACCTCTGGGACTGCGCCTCGGCCTACAACCTGCGTTCCATGATCTACCGCCGCGAGGCCATCCTCGACGCCCTCACCCAGTCCGAAACGACCGGGCAGGAAGAGCTGGCCGGGCAAGCCAAAAAGGAATGGTCCATCGAAAACACCTCGCTGTCCGTGTGCATCATGCGCATGATCAACCCGGTGGTTTCCGGTACCGCCTTCAGCGCTGACACCGCCACGGGCTTCCGCGGCACCACGCGCAACGATCTGGTCAGCATCGACACCAGCTACGGCCTCGGTGAGGCCGTGGTCGGCGGCCGCGTCACCCCGGATAAGCTCTACGTCTATCAGAAGGACGACGGCAGCGAAGTGGTCGTCCGCTTCATGGGCAGCAAAACCATGAAGATCGTGTACGATGAGAGGGGCGGCACCAAAGAAGTGCCCGTGCCCGAGCGTGAATGCCTCATGTGGGCCCTGACCCCGACGCAGGCCGAGCAGGTCGCCAAGGGCGTGCGCGCCGTGAGCAAGGCTTACGACGGCATGATCATGGATACGGAATTCTGCATCGACTCCAAGGGGATGCTCTGGTTCGTGCAGGCCCGTCCCGAAACCCGCTGGAACGAGGAGCTCGCCCTCCATCCGCACACCATCTTCATGCGTCGCCGCGAGGTCGAGCCCAAGGCCGCCGCAGCCGCCGAGGTCCTCCTCACCGGCAACGGCGCTTCCCGCGGCGCGGGTCAGGGCAAGGTCCGCTTCCTGCGTTCCGCCCTTGAGCTCAACCGTGTGGGCAAGGGCGAAATCCTCGCCGCCGAGCGCACCGACCCGGACATGGTGCCGGGAATGCGCGTGGCCTCCGCCATCCTCGCGGACGTGGGCGGCGACACCAGCCACGCGGCCATCACCTCCCGCGAGCTTGGCATCGCCGCGGTCATCGGCATCCAGAACCCCACCGCCCTGCAAGCCCTTGACGGCCTCGACGTGACCGTCGACGGCACGCGCGGCCGCGTCTACCGGGGCCTCTTGCCGCTGCACGAAGTGGGCGGCGAAATGGACGTCAAGGCCCTTCCCGAAACCAAAACCCGCGTCGGCCTTGTGCTCGCGGACATCGGACAGGCCCTCTTCCTCTCGCGCCTGCGCAACGTGCCCGACTTTGAGGTCGGCCTCCTGCGCGCCGAGTTCATGCTCGGCAACGTGGGCGTACACCCCGCCGCGCTCGAAGCCTTTGACAACGGCGACCTCGAACGCCTGACCCAGAAGAAGATCGCCGAACTCGACTCCAAGCTGCGCAAGACCATCCGCGAGCAGCTCGACGCCGGGCTCGTCTCCCTTGATCTGCGCCTCCGCGAACACGTGGGCAACATCACCGGCTTCTCCGAAGAACTGGAAAAGCTCGGCAAAAAGGACGACCTGCGCAATCCCGAAGAGATCATGGCCGTCTACCGCCGGATGCGCGAAGTTGAAAAGCTGCTCGACGAGTACACCGAACGCGCCGCGCGCTTCTATGAAGTGCTCGAAACGTCCGCTGATCTGGCCGAACACGTGCGCGTGATCATGGGCTATGATACGGAGCTGGCCAACCTGACGGGCGACTCGGCCGAAGTCAAGGAACGCCGCGCCGCCATCGAAAAGGAAATCAACGATCAGGTCAGCTACGCCGCGCTCAACCCGGCCGTGCAGGAAACCCTGCGCCTCATCACCGCCCTGCGCGAGGACGTGGGCGCCCGTTGCGGCCTTGCCAAGGAAATCGCCGCGCTGCGCTCCATCCCGGGCAAGATCGGCAAGCTCATCCGCGCCCGCGGCCACAAGAACGGCCATGACCACTATGTCCAGACGCTGGCGCAGGGCCTCGCCCTCTTCTCGACGGCCTTCTACGGCAAGCCCATCGTCTACCGCACCACGGACTTCAAGACCAACGAATACCGCAACCTTCTCGGCGGCATCCTCTTTGAGGAGCACGAGGACAATCCCATGCTCGGCTACCGCGGCGTCTCCCGCGACATCCATGACTGGGAAATCGAGGCCTTCAAGCTGGCCCGCGCCGCTTATGGGGCGACCAACCTCCAGCTCATGCTGCCCTTCGTGCGCACGCTCGAACAGGCCCGCGCCATGCGCGCCTACCTCGACACCGTGCACAACCTGCGCACCGGCGAGGACGGCCTCAAGATCATCCTCATGTCGGAACTGCCTTCCAACGCTATTCTGGCGCGCCAGTTCATTCAGGAATTCGACGGCTTCTCCATCGGTTCCAACGACATGACGCAGATGGTGCTGGCGACCGACCGCGACAACGGCTCTCTTGCCCACATCTACGACGAGGAAGACCCCGCCGTGGTCTGGGCCATTCTGGTCACCATCTTCACCGGGCAGAAGTACGGGAAGAAGGTGGGCTTCTGCGGTCAGGGCGTCGCCAACAGCGAAGTGCTGCGCGGCGTGGTGGCCATCAGCGGCATCACCTCGGCCTCGGTCGTGCCCGATACCTATTACCGCACCAAGCAGGATTTCGCGGCCATCGAAGCGCAGAACCTCAGCGCCGCCGATCTCGGCAGGTGGCTGGCCGAGCAGCATCAGGCCAAGCTGGTCAAGCTGCTGGAAGCCAATGGCCGCGCGGACGCCGCGAAGCTCGCGGGCGATCCCAAGAAGATTCGCGCGTGGTATGATGCGGAAGCCGCCCGCCTGCACGCGGAACTGCGCGACAGCCTCGACGGAAGCCGCGAAAACGCCGCTCGCAAGGCCTTGAAGACCTTCCGGGCCATGTTCCACAAGCCCGTCATCTACGCGGCGTGGAACTGGAACGACACCGTTGAGGACGCTCTGCATCAGGCCGGCTTCACCTCCTTCAAGGAGCAGGCCGCGGCGCTGATCGAACAGCGCAAGAAGCTCTCGCACTAGGGGATGCCTCCGGCGGCAAGGTGGCTACCGCCCCCTTGACCCCTGTTCGGGGGGAATCATTCCCCCCGAACCCCCTCGAATATGGCATGATGCAGGGAAGGGGAATCTTCAGGAGAAACGCCTCAAGCGGGTGCTGGGAGAATAGGGCTATAAAGAGGAAAAGACGGCGCGGCCCACGAGCGCCGGAACAACGACAAGAGACGGGGGAGGGAACACGTTCCCTCCCCCGTTTCCTTTAAGACCTGTAGCATAAGGGGATAGGCTATGTTTTTTCCGCGCAAGGAAACCCGGCAGGTGCGCCTCGGCCCCGTGCGTATCGGAGGCGGCGCGCCCATCGCGGTGCAGAGCATGACCAATACGGACACGCGGGATATGGACGCGACGCTGGGCCAAATCCGGCGTCTGGCGGACGCGGGCTGCGAAATCGTGCGCGTGGCCGGGCCCGACGAAACCGCGGCCAAGGCTTTGCGGGCCATTCACGACGGAAGCCCGGTGCCGATCATCGCTGACATCCATTTCGATTACCGTCTGGCTCTGCTGGCGCTGGAGGCCGGGCTCGAAGGGCTGCGGATCAATCCCGGCAACATCGGGGAACGCAAGCACGTGGAGGCCGTAGTCGACGCGGCCAAGGCACGGGGGGCGGTCATCCGCGTGGGCGTCAACAGCGGGTCCGTGGAAAAGCGGCTCCTCGAACAATACGGCGGCCCCACGCCCGAGGCGATGGTGGAAAGCGCGCTCGGCCATGTGCGCATTCTGGAGGAGCACGGCTTCTACGACACGAAAATTTCCATCAAGTCCTCGTCCGTGCTCAACACCGTCGCCGCCTACCGCCTCCTGTCCGCACGCTGCGACTATCCCCTGCATCTGGGCGTCACTGAGGCTGGCGGCGTGCTGCGCGGGGCCGTCAAGTCCTCGGCAGGTCTCGGTATCCTGTTGAGCGAAGGCATCGGGGATACCCTGCGCGTTTCCCTGACCGCCGATCCGGTGGAGGAAATGACGGTGGCGTGGGAACTACTGCGGGCGCTGGGCCTGCGCCAACGCGGGCCGGAAATCATCTCCTGCCCCACCTGCGGGCGTACGGAAATCGATCTCATCGGTCTGGCGCAGGAAGTGGAACGCCGCCTCGCTACGGAAACCGCCCCCATTAAGGTGGCCGTCATGGGCTGCGTGGTCAATGGCCCCGGCGAAGCCCGGGAAGCCGACCTCGGCATGGCCGGAGGGCGCGACAAGGGAATCATCTTCCGCAAGGGCGAGGTCATCCGTTCCGTCAAAGGCCGTGAATCCCTCCTCGCCGCCTTCATGGAAGAACTGGATCGCCTGCTCAAGGAAAAAGGAGCGGAGACGAGAAGGCCCTAGCGTGTGTCGTTGCTGTTTTTCAACATATTGATTTTATACTATAAATACCATTCACACCATGTATAAGGCTCTTAATACTATCAATGTATTATCTGCTTTTTGACCCCACTGCCTGACCGCCTTCCTCCTGCGCGGCTCAAACGAGAGAAAAACACAGGGAACAAACAAGTCCGGATTCGCTCGCGCCTACAAAAAACGCCAAAGCGGACGCGAAAAACCGGGCAATCACAGCCTCCCCATGACGGGAAAACCATATCGGGACAATGCACCGCCCCCACCCGCAACAGGCTCTCCCATTTACGGAAAAACCTTTGCAAATGCCCCGAAGTGTCCCTGCCCGCTTCTTCCCGCCCACCGGGAAAACGTTGAAAAGGGATTCAATAAACACGAAAATCTTTGAAGAGGAAG
>OFEZ01001824.1_pt1 | contig 10378 bp, 10 predicted proteins | sample 1521241 | NCBI WGS metagenome assembly OFEZ01 (sample SAMEA3504099, study PRJEB24116) | mouse gut metagenome | biome: mouse gut; feature: mouse-associated habitat; material: faeces | place: Denmark | collected 2011
CCCCATATTCCAGAGGCCGGGGGTACATTCCACCTCATTCCCCCACACGTCCCAGCCGGGGACAGTCTGCCGGGCGAACAGCTCCACGCGGGGCACGTCGCCCAGCAAGGCCTTGATCTTCTCCCTGGCCTCCTCCGGCTTTTTGCTGTGGCCCTCTATGGGGGAAATGATGAATTGGTGGACGTTGGCGGCCTGCCGCCTGGGACGGCCCCGTGTTGCCAGCAGGCACACCTCCGCGTTGGCCCTGGTCCAGAAGCCCAGGCCGTAAAACCAGCTATCCGCCTTGCGGTTCTTTTTCAGCCAGACGAACGCCACAGACTTATACTGAAAACCCCACGCCTTGATCAGCCGCAGGGCTTCCGGGAGCTGGGGGAACGTGGCCCACAGGAACAGGGCGCAGTCCGGGGCGGCCAGCTCCGCCACAGGCAACGCGCACAGCTCGTCCATGCTCATGGTGGGGTAGTGCCTCTCCGCCGTCCCCCGCAAATTCTTTTGAGCGTACCGCCAGGGCGGGTCGGCGTAGATCACAGCGTATTTTCCGATAAAATCCCTCCTTTCCGCTCCGCTCTGGACACCGTGTCCAGAGGCCGGGGGCCTAATGCGCCCCCAGGACGCTCCGGGCGATACTCCCCGTTTTGAACAGGCAGTAGCACAGCAGCACCGTGTAGCCGATGGTCCCCCATATCGCCCCTATGGGGTCGCCCCCGGAGGCGATACCTTGAATGAGTACCGCGTAGATCCCCACGCATACCAAAATCAGCATCCCCTGGAAGCCCACGGCGAACAGGGAGCGGAGATAGTTCTGCCCGGCCCCGCCCAGCTCCCGGTTCGCCAGGGTCGCCACGGGGAGGGGCGCAAGGCTGGTGAGCAGTAGGGTAAGAACCCGACGCCTTACCATATCACTATGGCAGGTTTCCGAGAACTCCCCTCCGAACCGGACTTACACCTCTCGATGTATCCGGCTCTCCAGATGTCAGTCTAATTTCCCGGCGTGTAACTTATCGTGACAGTCAATGGTGAGTTGCACAAAGAAGGATTGCAGGAATATCCCCAGCAGGGAGCCAAGCTCCATTGCCTCAAGCTGGGCCTGCATGTTCTCCAGGGCTTCCGGCGTGATTTTCTTTTATTTTTCTGTTACTTAAAGTGATTAAAAAGTATGAACTTTCCAGTAGGAAGTATAAGGAAATGAAATCTGTGGCAAATATGCTGTTGGATTATGCGGTAGAAAAACGATTAGTTTCTACTAATGTATCAAGGTGTGTTCATGGAATATCCAGTAAAAAGTTTACTGAACCATAAAAAAAGAAGTAACAGAGCAAGTATATATTGATGATGAAACGAAATTGCTTATTGAAGAAGCAGAGCGACACTACAAAAAAACTCATAATGTTGCTTGTTTAGTGATTTGCCTGAACTTCTCACTTGCTTTAAGAATTGGTGAACTCGTTTCTTTACGGACAAATGATTTTACGGATTCCTCTGTAAAAATAGACAGACAGGAAGTAAAAACCTATTATGTTGATGAAAATAATATTGTCGTAGGAACGGGTATGAAATTTCTCGCCATACAAAAACAAAAATGGGGAAACCTCAATAAAATCAAGGTTTCCCATACTTTTAACCAATGCGGAAGATGGGACTTGAACCCACACGACATTGCTGTCACAAGATCCTTAGTCTTGCTCGTCTGCCAGTTCCGACACTTCCGCTTGACTCACGCCACAAACAGTATATTACCATTTACCTGGCAATTAGTCAATACTTATTTTCAATTTTTTTATTTTTTTCTATCAATTCTTTCATTAGCTGCTTTCTTTAATTCCTCAAGGGCTTCCGAAAAACGTTTAGAGTACATTCCCGGATTTCCCTTAATGAGATTCCGCTGATAAAAATCCTTCAGCCTCCCAAACTGTCCCCTGCGTTCCTTCTCCACTGTATATTTGCCCCGCAATTCCGCAATTTCCTCCCTGATATCCTCCAGGAAATCAGAAGGGGTGAGCTTAATACGCTCCCTTAAAGAAGTAAACTTCCCTTCAATGTTTTCCATCAGTTCATCTATCCGCATACTGCCATTCTGCCGACGGGTTTCCAGCTCATCGTTAGCAACAGCAATGATTACGTCCAGGCGTTTCTGGATACGTTCCATTTCCGCCCTTGCCCGTTCCAGCCCCAGCAGTAAATCCCGCAAATCCAAAGCTGCCTTAAAGGAAAGGGTAAAGTCCACAATAATATAAACCGTAACCAGCACTGTGGCCACTGTGACCGCCTTATAGGGAATAATAAATATTACCCTCTCCACCGCCCTGTGAACCAGTTCTGTCATCAATATCGTCAAAAATCCCCAGGCAATGGTAGAGGACAGGCAGATATGCCCTTTGTAATTAAACCTCTGGCCCGAATAATCCCAGTACCTGACTTTAAACAGTGTTTCCATGGTAATGCCTGTCACCAGCTCCAGGGACGTAGCTCCCATACAGCCTGCAATATACGTCAGGAGGATATTATCCTGGAAGGGCATGGATACTACCAGCATCATAACAGCACCGCTTCCGTATATGGGAAGAAAAGGCCCCCGCATAAAGCCCCGGTTGACGAATTTCCTGCTTTTTATGGATACAAAGGAAGATTCAAAAACCCATCCGAAAAAACAGTAAAAATAAAAGAAAAACAGCCACTGTATTGCTGTATATTGGTACATTGCCGATATTATCTCCCTGTAAACCTATACAAAGCTGATTACTTCCTCCTTGGGCGCTTTTGCCTGCTCTACACTGACAGCTTTCAGTACAGGGCCTTCCCCGTTGTAATCCGCAAAGTATTCTTTCACTACTTTGGCAGTCACTTTTACCCACTGCTTGTCAGTGAGCCTGTCACTTTTGCCATATTCACAGGCAAAGCCCAAAAAAGCCATATCATCCGCGCAGCAGGTCATTGCCATGCGCCCAGGCACGAAATATCCCCTGGGAAAATCTTCCGGCTTTAATACCATGGCTGTAAACTGCACTGTTTTCCCGATATAGCGCTCCAGATTATCCAGGCTGTCCAGATACCAGATACCGTACCCCTGGTCATCCAGTGAGATTATGGGATCGTCCAGGCTGTAAGGCAGGTCTTCCTCAAAAATCTGGTTTACCTCCCCTTCCGAATCCTCAAAAACAATCTCTGCCTGTTGGTTGATGGCTTTTACATTCCGCTTGTAGCTGCTTAAATCCTCCACACCGTCACAGCGGTTAAAAATAATCAGCTCCGACTTGCGCAGCATTTCTGCAAGCAGGGACTTCATATTGGTAAAGTACATGGGAAAGGTGGATGCGTCAATTATAGTAATCTGCTGCTCCATCTCCCAATGGAAGGGCAGCTTCATGTTCTTGTAATTCCACATACCATTATATTCTATCACAATGCGCTCTGGCTTATACTTTTTTTCCAGTTCGATGAGATTAGAGGCGTTAAAGGCTTCCTCCTCCTCAATGGCCACCATTTCCGTGCGCGTCTTTTTCAAAAGAGCGTCCCCGTACTCTTCCTCCCCCTCTTCGCAGACAATCAAAAGGGTACTGCCCTTTATCTGAAAGTAAGGCTGCTCTAAGGTATAGCGTATAAACTCTGTCTTGCCGCTTTCCAGAAAACCATTTATCATATAAACCGGTTTCATTTTTACCCTTCTTTCCTGGGGACTGCCGGACATGGCATTATATCCGGCGTCCTCAAAGCTGTATCCATTTTACAGCTTTTATTTTGCAAAAAGTTTTTTCAGGTTATCTTCTTTGAGCTTTGAGCCGATCACGCAGAATTTTCCTGTCACGTCCGGCTTGCCGTCCCGTACATTGCTCTCATCCGGCACGTAATCAAAGTACACCCATCCCCCTTCCGCACCGGGTACCATGCCTTTTGCCCTGAGTACAAAGCCGTATTCGCTTTCATTTTCCAGTTCCTCCAGGATATGGGAAATCTCTTCCTTGCTATATGCCTCAGGGGTTTCCATGCCCCAGCTTGTAAAGACCTCCTCCGCATGGTGATGGCCATGCCCATGGCAGCCACAGGTACAGTCCGGCCCATGGCCATGCCCGTTGCCTTCATGGTGATGGCCGTGCCCATGCTCCCCGCCTTCATGGTGATGGCCATGCCCATGCTCCCCGCCTTCATGATGATGGCTATGGCCGCTTTCCCCGTGGCAATGCTCCCCATCCCCGTGGTGGTGATGCCCCTCTTCCGGATCCCTGCCTGCTTTCAGTTCCGCCATCATTTCCGCTTCCAGATCCTTCGCCCCCTCTATGGTGGCAAGGATATCTTTTCCATCCACCTCTTCCCAGGGCGTTGTGATAATGGCAGCCCTGGGATTGTGTTCCCGGATAAGCTCTATGCATTTATTTAATTTATCCACGGATATCTTTCCTGTCCTGCTTAAAACAATGGTTCCCGCATGGGCAATCTGATTAATAAAAAACTCGCCAAAATTTTTAATGTACATTTTACATTTGGAGGCATCCACCACGGCCACGGCGCTATTTAAGCTTACCTCACTGGTATCGACCACATCCTGCACTGCTTTCATCACATCGGAAAGCTTTCCCACCCCTGAAGGCTCTATCAATATCCGCTCCGGCTGGTAGGTATGCATAACTTCCTTCAGGGAAGTCCCAAAATCACCCACCAGGGAACAGCAGATACAGCCGGAATTCATCTCTTTGATTTCAATTCCGGCCTCCTTCAGGAAACCGCCGTCAATACCGATTTCCCCAAACTCATTTTCAATCAGCACTACTTTGGTATCCCCCAGTGCCTCTGCAAGCAGTTTCTTTATCAGGGTAGTCTTCCCGGCGCCCAGAAATCCGGATACAATGTCAATCTTCGTCATCTTAATTCCTTCTTTCTACAACATTCACGCACCACCTTACGGCGCATAGATTCATTTAATATTATAGTAATTCCTGCCGGATAAGTCAAATATGCGCTTTCCAGCTTTCTTCTTTAAAACCGGGGCAGGCGTAGTCCTGGGTGACAAACAGGGGGCGCTTTACCAGCATCCCGTCTGTGGCAAGGAGCTCTAGCTGCTCTTCCTCTGTCATATCCGCCAGTTTATCTTTTAGCTGCAATTCCTTATACAGGTTTCCACTGGTATTGAAAAAACGTTTTAAAGGCAGGCCGCTTTGGGCGTGCCATCTGCGCAGCTCCTCTACAGTAGGGTTCTGCTCTTTGATGGGGCGCTCCTGGTACTCCACCTGGTTTTCCTCCAGCCACTTTAAAGCTTTCTGGCAGGTACTGCATTTTTTGTATACAAGTACTAATGGTTTCATTTTTCTCCCTTCCATACATATGGCGCTGAAAGGATATAAAATAACTTCTCTCACCGTCTTTTTCTATAACGCCCACATTATAACAAAATCATATGACAGTGTAAAGCCTGTCATTCCCGCAGAATGCATTTTTCCTTTATCCGGCCGGGCACAGCCTCCCGCAATCCCTGCCTTTTTCTCCTATGTTTCTTATTCCTTCCTAAAATTTCAGCAGCCCATGCTCAAATAACGACTTCAGGCAAAACTGCCTTCTCCTGTCCCCAAACTGAATCACGATCTTCTCTTCCCCCACTTCCACCACAACCCCTTCCCCCAGCTTTGTATGTTCTACCACCAGGCCCTGGCCGATGGCGCTGCAAAAGCGCCCGAAGGCTGCTTTCTCTTCTTCCTCCCACAGCTCCTGGCAGAAGGTAGTTTTTTGGTTCCACTGGAACAGAAAAAGTTTATTTTTCGCACGGGTAACGGCCACATAAAACAGCCGCCGCTCTTCCTCATAGGCGTCCGCCTCTTCCTGCTTCATGGCACCGGGATTTCCAGGCACACGCTCCGGAAAAATGCCATCTACTATATCCAGCAAGTAAACAGAATCATATTCCAGCCCTTTGCTGGCATGGATTGTTGACAGGGTAAACAGGCACTCTTCCTTGTCCTTTTTCTCCTTCATGATTTTCTGCAATTCTTCCAGCCGTTTAACAAACAGTACCGGTGAGGGTTCCTTCCGGGCAATGGCCCTTAAAACAAAAAGCTTGCTGCTACTGATTTCCATCCGCTCAAGATAGTCCCCATATCCCATATTCTGCAAAATCCTGTTGACCGCCAAATCCGCCCTTTCCAAAAGCAGGCGTTTTAACTGGGCAGCTATCCCCTTGCAGGCATTTACCGTCTGGTAAGGAAGCTGCCCGGATCCAATGGCTGCTTCCAAAACCGCCATGTTTTTCTCCCTGGCAATGCCGCAGATACAAAGGGCATCCTGCCTGCTGATGTAAGTAGAAATTTTATAATAAATCTGCAAAAATAAATCCGTATCCCCAGGGTTTTCAGCAAAAGAGATAATATTCCTGATATCCTGTACAATACGGTGATTAAAAAAGGCAAGTTCCCTGTTGGGAATCCGGTAAGGGATTCCCTGCCGCTCCAGCAAATCCACAAGGGGCAGCACGCTTTCGTTCTCCCTGTAAAGCACTGCCGTCTGGACCTGGCAGTTTTGGGCTGCCTTTTCCAGGTATTGGTACTGCCCGCTGCGGCCTTTTAGCCCTATCGTTTTGATGCCTGCCCCCTCATCCCTTGCTGCCCTCATATGCTTTGGATGGCGCAGGGTATTTTTTTGGATAAACCTGTCCGCTGCCGTTACAATTCTGCCGCAGGAGCGGAAATTTTCCTCCATCAGCAGAATCTTCGCCCCCGGATGGTCCTGGCCAAAGGCAAGCATTGCCTGGGGATAAGCCGCACGGAATCCGTAAATACTTTGGTCCTCATCCCCTACCATAAACAAATTGTCCCTTTTTCCGGCCAGGAGCCTGATAATTTCGTATTGGATTTTAGAGGTATCCTGGGCTTCGTCCACGCAAATGTAGGAATATCTGTCCTGAAAATACTGTAATGTTTCCGGGCTTTTCCTTAATATGGCACAGGCGTACACCATCTGGTCGTCATAGTCCATCAGCCCCTGCTGCCGGAGCGCGGAGCAATATTCTTTATAGATCTGGGAGATCTTTATCCCGCCCTTTTCCTCCAGCTTCTTAATCCCCTCTTCTGGGAGCATCATGTTTTTTATGTAGGTAATCATTGTCCTGATCCCTTTTAAATCCCCCTCCGATACATAGCTGCCCTGGATTTTGTGGCAGAGGGCGGAAAGTATGGGAACCAGGCTGTCCCTTTCAGACGCCAGGGAAAACGGGGGTTTTCCAATCAGCCTTCCATAGTACTGGATCACTCTGGCACACACACCGTTAATCGTGCGGAATTCCATCCGCCCGCCCAGCCCGCTGCCAAAGCAGGAGCAAAAACGCGCCGCCATATCCCCTGCCGCCGCTACCGTATAGGTTAATGTGAGGATCCGTTCCGGCGCAATCCCGGCACAGTAAACCATATGCCCAAGCCTTGTTACCAGAACCGTCGTCTTTCCACTTCCGGGAACAGCAAGCAGAAGGACCGGCCCTTCTACCTGCCTGGCCGCTTCCTTCTGCTGCTGGTTTAACCTGATATGATATTTTACTTCAAACTCTTCAAAGGTCATTCTGACAAAATCCCCGAAATTTTCTCAATCATCTCATCTTCTTTCAGGCGGAACTTGATTTCAACCCGCCTGGAAGCCGCCATGTCCACATCCTCCAGCGCATTCCCTGTATCATCTTTTTTGTAAACAGGGCTGCCCCAGGATTTACCGTTAACGGTAAGGATCCGCTGGAGCTGTCCAATCTTCCCTTCGCTGAGCCCGTTCCTTTTATCCAGGCAGAAATCCGCCACGGCATTGGCCCGCTCATAGGAAAGCTCCATATTGCTCTGGTAGCCGCCGTCAGTATCCGTATGTCCCTCAATGATAATCTCCGCAATATAATTCCGGAACTGGTCCTGCAGCAGCACATCCAGGTACATGGGGATAATCTCCCGCAATGTTTTTTTGCTGTCGCTGGTAAGGGTGGCGCTGTTATAGCGGAAAAGGACATCCGAGGAAAAAGTGATAGAACCGGTCTGGGCATCCACCTTCATACTGGAATTGTGAAAGGCAGACTGCAACGCACCGATAATATCTGTACGGATTCCCACAATATCCTGTAATTCGCTCCTGGTCTGCGCCAGCTCCTGCCTTGCGTTTTCAATTTCCAGATAAGCGTTATCCAGCTCTTCCCCGGTGACAGCCACCTGCTCATAAGCCTGCTGCAGCTCCGCCAGGGAGGAGGCCAGCTCCTGGTTGGATTTTTCAACCTCTTCCTTGGACTTTTCCAGGTCTATGATGGTCTGGCTTAGCTGATCCTGGGCCTCCCCCAATTCTATCCGGGTCTGGTCTAAATCTGTGGTCTTTTGTTTATATATGGAAAGGGCAATTGCCGTAAGCAAAACAAAGATAAGCAATAACGCCGCCATCATATCCGAGTAGGACTGCCAATAGCTATGCTCCGCAAAAGCCTCCCTGTTCTTTCGTCTATTTTTCATACATACCCCTCATATGGTCAAACGCATACAACTGCCCGGAAATCTCATCCGCCATTTCATCACAGGATTTTTCCAGCTTTTCCCTCTGCTGTTTCAGTTCCCCGGCAAAGGCTTCCTGCCTGTCCATGGCCCTGGCAAGGGCGGACTGTACATTGCGGTTCACCTCCACCAGGGCGGTAACGGCTTCGATCAGCTCCCCTGTATCCGCCGCGCTGGCCGCCTGGGCTTTCTGGGCCTCCCTTAAAGCCTCCCCCAGCCTCCCAAACTCTGTCCCAAGGGCATCCTGCATCTGCTGGGTAAATTTATCCACAATCCTTCCCAGCCCTGCCGTCTGGTCCGCAGAGTCTTCCTTCATCATTTCCAGCATCTGCTTTAAGGTATTGGAGATCCCTGCCTGGTAAACTACCATGGCGGAAGAGTTATCCTCCTCCCTGACCCCCTGGGGCTGCACACTCTGGCGGAACATGCACAAAAACTCCTCCAGTTTTTCATAAGCGTCCGCCATGATGCACCGGTAAACTGCATTAAACACCAGGGAAAAGAAAATGCCGTACACCGAAGTATGGAAAGCCACTTTCATGCCGGAAAGCAGGGAACCCACATTATCGGAGATTGTAAAAATATCATCCCCGCTGAAGGAACCCAGCCCCATGGAAAGCCCCAGGAAAGTCCCCAATATTCCCAGCCCGGTAAGGGTCCCGGAAATGCCGGAATTGAAAAAACTCATGCCAGCCCGGTCCAGCAGGTCTTCATTGATATACTCTTCCAGCCCGCATGGATTGGCAATCCCCCGCCTGGTGCTCTGGCTTTTGATCCGCAGGCGGTACTTGTTGAAGGCTGTGCGGAGCTGTTCATTTTTAAAAACATCATTGCGGCTTTGGTAGCTTCCCCAGAGGTTCCTGCCGTTTGCCTCTTTATATTCTTTCTGTAGCTGCAGGGTTAACTCTGAAAGTTCGTCGGTAATGCCGTTAAGCCTGCCAAAGCTGGCGGCAGATATCACAAACAGCACACCGATAATGATCAAAAACCCAATATTGATTACCAGGTTTACCGTGGAACTTTCTGTTCCTGTAAACACGCCATTAAGGTATAATACAAAAAATACCACAATGGCATACACAAAAAATAGTACATAATATAATCTGCTTTTCATCCGTGCTCCTATTCTGCGGGGGAAAGCACTGGCGGTATTAAAAAACACGCCGGGTTCCCCTCACTGTTTCCCACCGCATCTGCGGTTTTTCCGTTGCCCTTCTTAAAACCTACCACATTTCCCGGGCCAACTCAATATCCTTAAAGAAATCTTAAGACCTGTATTATTTTTAACAGTTCCAAGGATACTATTCTGGTTTCTTAAAGCTTCCCTTTCATCAAGTCATAATAAAAAATATACTGCTGCAAGGTTCCCTCATACCCCTGGTACTTTTTCACAGGAAAGCCCTCCGGATACTGCTTCTCCAATACCTTTTTGATATGGGTATCCACAGGGAATGCCTGGGTTTTATGTAAAGCAAACAGGCAGATACAGTCCGCCACCTTCACGCCTACCCCGCAGAGCTTTAAAAGCTCCTCCCTTGCCCTGCCATACTCCATGGTCCTAACTGCTTCCAGGTCTATTTCTTCCTTTGCCACCAAAAGGGCGGTTTCATGCACATACCTGCTGCGGTAGCCCAGATTACAGGCGTACAGTTCTTCTAAGGAAGCACCGGCAAGCGCCCCGGGGGTGGGGAAGTCATAATAAACCAGCCCCTTTTCCGTTCTTTTTTCCTGCCCGTATCTGGTACAGAGATAGGTAATGCATTTACGGATCCTCTTGATATTGTTCTGCTGGGAAATTAAGACAAATCCTTTTTTAATGCTTATTTTATTATTAAAGAAATAGACGATCCTGTGTATGGGCTCCCAAACTGAAACATAATTCAGATTTTAGT
>OFEZ01001826.1_pt1 | contig 10373 bp, 9 predicted proteins | sample 1521241 | NCBI WGS metagenome assembly OFEZ01 (sample SAMEA3504099, study PRJEB24116) | mouse gut metagenome | biome: mouse gut; feature: mouse-associated habitat; material: faeces | place: Denmark | collected 2011
GGACGTTCACCGACTCCACCACGTCCATGTTGAAGCCGTACTCGTCCAGCTGCTTTTTCACCACGGCGATCTCCTCGGGCTGCCAAACCTCGCCGGGCATCTTGTCGTGGAGCGCCCAAACGATGCCCTCCACACCGGGGATCTGCTTGATGTCGCTGAGCTTGATCTGGTCGTTCCCCTCGCCGTACCAACGCCATGTCATTTTCATAGGCTTTCCCTCCTTAATAATAATATCCGCTGCATTGTTATGCTCGCGTTGGGCGCATAGCCGGGTCGCTTTCCTCCGTCTCGGCCTGGTCTCTGGGGCCTGTGGCCCCATCGCTCGGCCTCGCTCCGGTCCAAGCTCCCCTATGCGCCTACGCTCATGCTTCTTTTTTCACGCTGTCGTCGGTAATCTCCTTCATGGCCCGCTCCAGGCTCATGCCGTTTGCCACGGCCTCCTTGCGGGCGGCGTTCACCTTCTGGATGGTTTTCATCTTCTCACCCGTCAGGGCGTAGCCCTTCATGGCGATGAGGGTGGCCGCCCAGGCCAGCATGGGAATCACGCAGAACATGACGATCACGGCCACCTTGATGCCGCCGGAGTAGGGGGTGCTGTCGGTGGGCAGGTCGCTGAGCCCGGCGAAGATCAGGAAAATGAAGGCCACCAGGGTCTGGGCCAGGGAGGACACCAGCTTGTCAACCAGGGAGAACAGGGTGCCCATGATGCCGGGGATGTACTTGCCCGAGCGGTAGGTCTCGTAGTCGGAGCAGTCTGCCACCATGGGTATGGGCATGTCGGCGGTGGCGTAGTAGGCCCCGTAGCCGATGCCGAAGCACACGATGAACAGGATGGTATACAGGTTGATGGCCCCGCCGCCCTGGAAGGGGAAGGACAGCATCCGGGCGGGATTGCCGTTCTGGCTGAACAGCAGCAGAGCCAGCACGCCCACGTAGCAGATGAGGGCCACGGACACATAGCGGATCAGGGAGGCCCGCTGGCCCAGCTTCTGGGAGGTGCGCATACTCAGCAGGAAGAAGGGCACCGCGCACACGTAGCCCAGCACCATCATGGGCAGGTACAGGGAGTTGTAATTGCCCATCAGGATTCCGTAGAGTGCTAACAAAACCGTGGTGTTGGTGGCGATGGCCAGGGCCAGCTTGCACCCCGCGCCCGCCACCATGAGCCGCTGCATGGGCTTGTTGTCCCGGATGATCTCCACATACTCGGACATCTTCACCTTTTCCTGCTTGTCCCCGCCGATGCCGTAATATTTGGGATTGTCCTTCTCGGCGATGCCGATGATGGCCAGAATGGTGAGGAACACGGAGATGGCGATGCCGATGGGGGGGATGAGAAGTGCGGAGAGCAGGGCACCCTTCCGTGCCGCGCTGTCGCTCTTGCCGGACCAGATGGCCTGGGCATATGTCTGGGTCGCAAGCACGCCCAGCAGCAGGGAGACGCCGGAGCCAAGATCCTTTGCCGCGCCCCGGGCGGTCAGGCTGAGGTAGCGGGCCTGGAACGCGGCGTTGGAGGTGACGCCGCTGCTCTCCCCAAGGACAGCGTTTGTCAGCAGGGCACGCACCGCGTCCAGCAAAGCGGCGGGACCGCCGCTGCCGCCCAGTACCAGGACACAGCCGATGACGCAGGCGGCATAGAGCAGGACGAGCTTTACCACGCCGCCCATTCCGGCCCCCCACGCACCGCCAAAGACCACATACACCGTCATGATGGCGGCGGAGATCAGCGCGGCTCCCAGGACGCCAACGGGAAAGAGGGTGGTAATGAGGGCGGAAGCGGCCAGCACCTGGGCGATGACGCTGATGAAAATGCCGATGGAGCACAGCACCGAGCCTACATACCCGGCGGTTGGGCCAAATTCACCGGACACCACCTGGAGCAGGGTGACAGAGCCGCTCCGCCGCAGGGGAATCACATAGCCCACCGCCAGCACCAGGCATCCCAAGCCCGCCCCAAGGGTGAACCACCAGGCGGACAGGCCGTAGGTAAAGGCCAGCTGGGCGGTGCCCACGGTGGCCTGACCGCTGACCAGGCTTCCCATAATGGCCCCGCACACCAGCCAGGGGCCCGCCTTGCCGCCTCCTGTGGTAAAGTCGGCGGCGTCCTGCACCCTCCGCCCAGACCATACGCCTACGCCGGCGATGAGGGCCAGGGTCAGCACCATGCCAACAATATGCAGAAAACCGATGGTCATTGGGTTTCACGCCCTGCCGCTTCGGGGATGATGAGTTCCGCTCCGGTTTTGGCAAGCACCTCGTCCACGGTGACACCGGGGGCCAGCTCCTCCAGCACCAGGCCCTGGCCGTTATAGCGCAGGACACACAGCTCGGTGACGATGTAATCCACCTCATGCTCCGCCGTCAGGGGGAGGGTGCATCGCTTGAGGATCTTGGGCGCGCCGTCCTTGGTGCAGTGCTCCATGGTGACAATGACCAGGTTGGCTCCCGCCACCAGATCCATGGCTCCCCCCATGCCGGGGGCCAGCTTGCCGGGAACCAGCCAGTTGGCGATGTTCCCCTGCTGGTCCACCTCCAGCGCACCCAGTACCGTGGCATCCACATGGCCGCCCCGGATGAGGGCGAAGGACATACAGCTGTCAAAACAGGAGCCGCCGGGGACGATGGTCACCGGCCTGCCTCCGGCATTCACCACGTCCTTTTCGCCCTGTCCGTCCGCGGGGGCGGGGCCAAGGCCGATGAACCCGTTTTCCGACTGGAGCAGCACCTCCACTCCCTCGGGCAGGTGGTCGGCTACCAAGGTGGGCATTCCGATGCCCAGGTTCACCAGGTCCCCCTGGTGAAAAAACCGCGCGGCCCGCGCCGCGATGCGTTCCTTTTTATCCATCACTCCCGCTCCTTTACCACCATGTCCACACACACGCCAGGGGTCATGATCTCATCCGGGTCCAATTGGCCCACCTCCACAACCTCCTCCGCCTCGGCGATGACAAGATCCGCGGCCATGGCCATCATGGGGTTAAAGTTCCTGCCGCAGCGGTGGTAGACCAGATTGCCTGCCGCATCCGCCCGCGCCGCGTGGACAATGGCGATCTGGGCCCGCAGGGGAAGCTCCAGCAGATACCGGCGGCCGTTGACCTCAATGACCTGCTTCCCTTCGGCCACCACGGTGCCCACTCCAGTGGGGGTAAGCACGCCGCCCAGCCCCGCGCCGCCGCAGCGGATGCGCTCCGCTAAGGTGCCCTGGGGAACGAGGGTCACCGCCAGCTCCCCGGCACTCATCTGCCGCCCTGCCTCCGGGTTCAGTCCGATGTGGGATGCGATGAGGGTGGACACCCGGCGGCGGCACACCAGCGTGCCGATGCCGTCGGTGTGGTCATTGCCCGCGTCGTTGGAAATGAGGTGGATATCCTTGATCCCCTGTTCCACCAACTTCATAATGAAGCGGTTCGGTGCCCCCACATTGGTGAATCCGGAGATCATGATGGTCATTCCATCGTGGAATGCCTCCAGCGCCTGCTGCGCAGGCACTACCTTTGACTGCATTTCAGTGGTCACTTCCTTTCTTTGAGGACAAAAAGCCCCCTCGGGCCATACCCGAAGGGGCTTTTGTCCCGCCTTTATCGGTTTACAGTTGGCAGTTTCGGGACACTCAGCCCATCAGCTTGCCGAACTCCTCGTACTTCTCATGGACCAGCTTCTCGTAGTCCTCCCCGGAGAGGTAGGCCCAGGTCAGATTGCAGTTGGTCAGGATCTCTTTATAGGTGGCGTCGTCAGAGGCCTTCTGGAAGGCCTCGCGCAGCTTGGTCACGACGGCCTCATCGGTGCCCTTGGGCACGCAGATGCCCATGTAGGACAGGATCTCCACGTCATAGCCCATCTCGGTCAGGGTCTGGACATCGGGGGCCTTGGCCCAGCGGTGGTCGGTGGCGGAGGCCAGCAGGCGCATATCGCCGGATTCCACGTAGGAGGCGAAGGAGGCCTCGTCCACCATGCCGCAGGGCAGGAAGCCGCCCAGGATATCGGTGACCAGGTCGGTGGTGGAGGAGTAGTTCACGTAATCGAAGCTGGCCCCGGCGGCCTTGCCCAGATCCTCCATGGCGAAGGGCTGGGGATAGCCCGTGGCGCCGAAGTTCACAGTCTCGGACTTGGCGGCGTTGAGCAGATCGTCCAGGGTCTTGTAGGGGGAGTCCTTGGACACCACCACGCCATAGCCGTACTGGCTGAACGCGCAGATGTACTCGAAGTCGTCGGGGGTATAGGTGACCTCCAGCTGGTAGGGCACCAGGGCCAGGGGGGAAAGGGTGGCCACGCCGATGGTGTAGCCGTCGTTTTTGGCCTGGGCCAGACTGGTGACGCCCACGGTGCCGGAGCCTCCGGTGAGGTTCTGGTAGGTGATGTTGCCGCCCAGCTCCTTGGCGGCCGCGTCGGCGATGGCGCGGGCGGCCAGGTCGGTGCCGCCCCCTGCGGAGTAATTGACGATCATGGTGATAACCTGGCTGGGGTATTTGCTGGTTCCGGCCCCGTCGCCGCAGGCGGCCAGCGGGATCATCAGGGCGATGGCGAGGAGTGTGGCTGCGAAGGCTTTGATCCGTTTCATGTTCTGGTTCCTCCTAAAAATTTTTATCTATCCACAGCAAGGCCGGGGACAAATTCCTTACATTCCATCGGCCAGGGCCTTGTCCTTGTGCTTGCCGCGGACGATGACCACCACGGCGATGACGGTAGCCGCCCAGAAGGCGATGCACAGCGGGGAGCTGAAGAAGGTGGCGAAGCTGCCTTTGGACAGGACCAGGGCCCGGCGGAAGTTCTTTTCAAACAGCGGGGAGAGGATGAAACCGATGAGGACGCACACCGCCGGAAATTTGAATTTGGACAGCACATAGCCGATAACGGCGAAGATCAGCATGATCCACACGTCGGTAAGGTTGGAGTTCAGCGCGTACACGCCTATGACGCAGAACATCACCACGGCGGGGAATACGATGGTCGTCTCCAGGGAGCACACCTTGGTGAACAGCTTCCAGGTCAGCAGCACGATCACCACCAGCACCAGGTTGCAGAGGATGAGGCCGGCGTAAACGTTATATACTGTCCGGGGGGATTCCTGGAATACCAGGGGGCCGGGGGTAAGGCCCTGGACAATAAAGGCGGACATGAGCAGGGCCGCACCCGTGTCTCCCGGGACGCCCAGGGAGAGCAGGGGGATCATGTTGGCACCGCATACCGCGTTGTTGGCGGCTTCCGCCCCGGCGACACCCTCAACGGCTCCCTTGCCAAACTTCTCCGGCTCCTTGGCGGTCTTGCGGGAGACGTCATAGCCCAGGTAGCAGGCCAGGGCAGGACCCAGGCCGGGGAGCGCGCCGATGCCACAGCCCAGGGCGGAGGAGCTGAACCAGTGGCGCAGGCACAGCTTGGCGTCCTTTAGAGTGAAGCGGTTGCCGCCCTCCACGGCCTTGGGGAGCTGGGCGGAGGTGTTGCCCCGGGCGATGCCCTCCACCTGCTTGAGCACCTCGGACACCGCCAGAAAGCCGATGAGCAGCACCACCAGATCGATGCCGGAGGACAGCTTGAGTACGCCGAAGGTGAGCCGGGGGATGGTGTAGCCGGAGTCCAGCCCCACACAGCCCACCAGCAGACCAATACACCCGGCCATGAGGCCCTTCACCATGGACTTGCCCGCCGCAGAGGCGATGATGGTGAGGGAGAACAGCATAAGCACCGCATACTCCGCCGGACCGAAATTCAGGGCGAACTTGGCGATGGGCTGGGCCACGATGATGAGGACGACGGAGCTGAACATACAGCCAAAGGCCGAAGAAAACAGGGCGGTCTTGATGGCTTTGCCCGCCATGCCCTGCTTGGCCAGGGCGTAGCCGTCCGCCACCGTGGCCGCCGCCGCAGGGGTGCCCGGCGTGCCGATGAGGATGGCTGCCAGTGAGCCGCCGAAGGTGCCCGCGTTATAGGCCGCCAGCAGCATAACCAGGGACTGGGTGGGGCTTAGATAGTAGGTCAGCGGAATGACCAAGGCGATAGCCATGGTGGCGGTAAGCCCCGGGATGGCCCCCAGCACCAGGCCCACAGCCACGCCGCCAAACAGGAACAGGATGTTGGCGGGCTGGAGCACATCGGCAAAACCGCTGAACAGCATGGATAAGGCTTCCATGTTTTTACCTCCTTTTGCTTAGGGCATTTTCAGGGACAGGCCGAAGCGGAACATGACGTAGATGATGATGGGCAGTACAATGGCGGCGACGATCAGCTTCTTCCAGTCCCTTTGCCCGTAGGCCCAGATCAAGAAAGCCATGGCGGCGATGGTCACCGGAATATAGGGCAGAACGTAGAGCAGCGCGGTATAAACCACCATGACGCCCAGGGTCAGGACCACCAGGACGGCCTCCCGCTTTTCCAGCACGTAGGTTTCCTGATTCTCTCTCCCCCGTTTGTGCCAGCCCTGGATAAACATCACCACGCCCAGGATGGACAGCAGGACGGAAATCAGGCTGGGAAAGAAGCGCGGGGAGTTGAACAGGATGTCGAAGGACACCTCTTTGATCTGCCACGGGATGACCACCGTGAGCAGAACCACTCCGAGCACAGCGAATATGACACCAAGGAGCCGCTCCGCTTTGCTCTCGGATATTTTCATAGAATCACCCTTCCTTCTAATTTTTACGCTTTTATGGTAACCATTTTTGTCTACTTTTTCAATTCGCAGATCAAACAATAAATTAAAGTTTCGATTGTATAAAAAACAAATAAATTTTGCTTATATCAATTAGCTATCAAAGCTTATGCGCCCGGAACTCCCTGCGCCCCACGGGTTTTCGAAACCTTCTCCTTTCCAAGCGGCGGAGCGCAAGCCCGGGCACCCATTTTGACGGCTCCTTGCAATTCCCGGGGAAATTCCCTATAATAAACGCTGACAGGTGAAAGGGGTGTCCGCCATGGGATTCCGGGAGCTGGAATATGTCCGCGCGCTGGCTGAGTACAGAAGCATTACCAAGGCCGCCAAGGCCGTGGGGCTGACCCAGCCGGCAATGAGTATGTTTTTGCGCAACCTGGAGGGGCAGCTGGGCGCACCGCTGTTTGAACGCGTGGGAAAGGGGCTGATCCTCACTTACGCGGGGGAGCGTTACCTGCACTACGCCAACGAGATCCTGCTTACAGAGCAGGAGATGCGCACCGAGCTGTCCGAATTTGGCTCCGAGGGCCACGGGTGCCTGACCCTGGCCTGTATGCTCCCCCGGAGCACCTATCTGGTGCCCATGACCATCCCGGCCTTCAAGGAGCACTGCCCGGAGGTGGGCATCCAGCTCTATGAGGAGATCGCCTACAGCGACATAGAAAAGGATTTGCTGGAGGGCCGGGCCTTCCTGGGCATCGGCAACTGGCAGAGCAAGGACCCCCGCCTATCCGCCGAGGTGCTGCGGGAGGAGGAGTTGCTGCTGGCTGTGGACGAAAACCACGTGGTCGCCAAGAGCCTTGGGGTGAAACCCGGCGACCCGCCCATGGCGGTTGATTATCAGAACTTCAAGGACGATCCGGTTATTGTGCCCAAGGGCACCACCACCGCCGGGCTTCAGCAGGAGTTCAGCCGGGCCTATAACCCCAGCCAGCCCATTTTTTTGGAGACACGGAATATCGAAAACGCTTTGCGCCTTGCCGCTGAGGGGTTTGGCCTTACCTTTTTGTGTGATACCCATATTAATTTTCAGTATCTGCCAAAGAACCTGGTCTTTTTTTCGGTGGGTATCCCGAAAATGACGCTGTACCTGCTCCGGCGGGCTAACTCTTATACTCCGAGCTATGTGCATACCTATATTGACATCCTGCGCCAGTATTATTGAGGAGTATGCCCAATACGCAGAGAACCCCTGCCGTCCGGATCCATCTGATCTGGACGGCAGGGGTTCATTTGTTGCCGTACTCTGCCGTGGTTTGATTGCATCGGTGATACCCAAACATACAGCGTGTACATACCGAATCCACATGCTCGCAGGCTTGCCCTTTCAAAAGTACCGCTGAAAAGCAGGAGAGCGTTTACGAGATCAACCCTCTCTGTAAACGCTCCCCTGCTGTCCTGCGGTTTTTCTTTTTATTTGGGCGGCATAACAGTGGCCATTCCCTTGATCACCACGTCTCCGTCCTGGTTGGCGCAGATGGTCTCCAGCTTAACGATATTCTTCTCCTCCAGAATCTCAGCCACAGTGCAGGTAGCCGTGATGGTGTCGCCAAACCGGACGGGCTTGGTGAACTTCAGCTCCTGGCCCAGGTAGATGGTGCCGGGGCCAGGAATCCGCATGGCCAGCACGGCGGAGATCAGGCCCGCGCTGAGTATGCCGTGGGCGATGCGCCCGCCGAAGGGGGACTTGCTGGACTCGGCCTCATTCACGTGGGCCGGATTCAAATCCCCGGTGATGCCCGCGAACAGGTAGACGTCGGTCTCGGTGATGGTTTTGCTCATGGAGTCGGAATCGCCGATAGCCACCTAATGGCGGCTATGCCCGTTTGCCATCAAGGGGCACAGCCTATGTTCAACAATTTTCTAACGTGGTCTGAAACAGTTATTAACTATGTCAAATAGGTGCTATTGTTTTGGAAAGTACCTTCCCTAAAAGTACGTTCTTGCTCTCCTTTTTATAAGATGGTATGTTTATTGCAATTACAATGAAAGGAAACCTCTTATGAAAAATGTAGAGATCGGGCCGATTCGTCCGCCCTCTGAAAGTAACAGCCTGCTGGTTCGCGTCACACGGGGATGCCATTGGAACAAATGCTATTTCTGCGGCCTCTATAAATCTATACAGTTTTCTATGCGACCCATTGAGGAAACCATAGAAGATATAGCGAAACAGGCCCAGCTTTACAAAGGGAGAACTTTCACATCCTGCTTTTTGCAGGACGGCGATGCGCTGGTACTGAAAACCGACTATCTGCTCCGAATACTGGATGCCCTCAATCGCTATTTTCCCAGCTTACAATACATCACAACCTATGCCCGCGCTGACAGCATTACCCGCAAGACCTTGCCGGAATTGCAGGCCCTTCGGCAAGCTGGTCTGAATCATCTTTACTGCGGGATGGAAACCGGCTCCGATCAGATATTGAAACTCATTAACAAGGGCTTTCAAGCGGATACGGTGGTGCAAAGCGGCTGTATGGCAAAAGAGGCCGGTATGATTTTGTCCGAGTTTATTCTGCTGGGGATTGGCGGCAGAGAACTGTCCGAGGAAAATGCCGCTGTCACCGCCGAGGCGCTGAATATCATCCGGCCCGATTACATTCGCGTTCATGCCACTGGAATAAAGCCGGAATCCAAGTTGGGCGAGTTTGTCCGAAACGGCTCATTTACGTTACAATCAGAGGAAGAAATCGTAGAAGAACAGAGGCTATTCTTGCAACGGCTTCAGCCAATGGACAGTTTCTATGTGAACGAGCATATCATCAATTTGCTTTTGGAAGTGCGCGGCAATTTGCAGACGGACAAGGCGCAAATGCTTTCCGTGATCGAACGCTTTTTACAGCTCCCGCCGGATGAAAAGCTCCTGTTCGCAGTCGGCAGGCGGCTGAATATCTTCCTTCTGCTGGACGATTTGAAAAAGCCTGCCTTGCGTCAACAGGTTGCGGATAATATGCAGAGGATTTTGAAACAGAATCCTAACACTGATTTTACGGTACTATGTAACTATATACGGCAGTCACAAATTTGATCGAATATAAAAATGGGCATAGCCACCCAACGGTAGCTATGCCTATTTATTATGCCCCAGCGTTACAACACGGAGCTTGAACATCCAGCCCGTCCATGTAATTGGTTCCCCATTGACACATAGCATCCAGAACTGGGACGATACTTTCCCCAAAGGCCGTTAGAGAATACACCGTTTTGGGAGGCTTCTCAGGAATTACTTCTCTATGCACCATACCGCAGTTCTCCAAATCACGGAGCTGTTGGGAGAGCATCTTGGGTGTGGCGCTTGGAATCCTTCGTTGCAACTCCATATAGTGCAGAGGGCAATCTACCAGATGCCAAAGGATCAATGGCTTATATTTCCCGCCAATCAGCGACAGAGTTGCCTCAACAGGGCAGTTGAATTGCGTTTGTTTCATGGAATCACCTCATGAAAATTATATCATATCGTTGCGATTAGGAAAAGGACTTACTTTTGGGGAAGTACCTACCTAAAAAGTGCAATCTTGTGTAGATTTCTGAATGTTGCTAAAATCATAGCAGATGGCGCTCTCCGTTATCAGCCATCAGACTATTCAGAAAGGACAACATATCATGGATTTTATTACGATTGCGAAAACTCGCTGCTCCATCCGCAGCTACGCCGACAAGAAGGTGGAGCCGGAGAAGCTGGAGAAAATTTTGGAGGCCGCTCATGTGGCCCCCACCGCCGCCAACCTCC
>OFEZ01001831.1_pt1 | contig 10364 bp, 8 predicted proteins | sample 1521241 | NCBI WGS metagenome assembly OFEZ01 (sample SAMEA3504099, study PRJEB24116) | mouse gut metagenome | biome: mouse gut; feature: mouse-associated habitat; material: faeces | place: Denmark | collected 2011
CCCGCCGATCTCATTGTGTTCGAGGGCCTGTCCCACGCGCAATACCATATGGCGCTGATGCCGGAAGCCACGTTTCATTTCACCGAACTGGGCCGTTTTTTCGGCAGGAACCTCCGCTAGGCCGCGCCGGGAATGACGGAAGCGGCGAGAGGAAGGGGTGCGCCGCTGCCTCTCTGAGAGGAAAGGAAAAGGCCGATGAAAGCGATGAGGAAAAAAATTATGCTGCTGATTGCGCTTATTGTGGGATGTGCTGCGGGGGGCGTCTGGCTGTTCACGCACAGCGCCCGTTTCGGCGCCTTGCCGCAGGGGGAGCATCTTGAGCGTCTGACGCGGTCGCCCCGCTATGTGGACGGCGAATTCCGTAATGAGCTCCCGACGCCGATTTTGACCGAGGAGAAGAACATGATCGCCACCTATGCGGAATTCCTCTTTTCGCGGCCTGAAGGACTGACGCCGCCCGCGCCGGTCCCCGCAGTCCGGGCCGATCTCAAGGCGCTCGACCCAAATGAGGACGTCCTCGTCTGGCTGGGGCATTCCTCCTTTTACCTCCAGCTTCAGGGCCGCCGCATCCTGATAGACCCGGTCCTGAGCGCCTACGCCTCGCCCGTTCCCTTCAGTACGCGGGCCTTTTCTGGAAGCACCCCCTACGCGCCGGATGATCTCCCCGACATCGACGTGCTGCTCATTTCGCACGACCACTGGGATCATCTGGACTACGCCACTCTGACGGCCTTGCGGCCCCGTATCGGCGCAGTGGTCTGCGGGCTCGGCGTGGGCGCGCATTTGCGGCGCTGGGGCTTTGCTGAGGAACGTATCCGCGAGGGAGACTGGGGCGACGCCGTGGCCTTCGGCGCTCTGACCGTCCACGTCACCCCCGCCCGCCACTATTCCGGGCGGACCCTGACCCGCAACAAAAACCTTTGGGCCGGTTTTGTGCTGGAAAGCCCGCAACGTAGGCTCTTTTTCAGCGGCGACAGCGGCTACGGCCCCCATTTCGCGGAACTGGGCAGGCGCTTCGGCTCCTTTGATCTCGTCATGCTTGACTGCGGCCAGTACGACAGACGCTGGGGGCTCATCCACATGATGCCCGAAGAAACGGCCCAGGCCGCGCAAGACCTGCACGCCGCAACCCTGCTTCCCGCCCATGCGGGCAAATTCGCCATCGCCTATCATCCTTGGGACGATCCCTATAGACGCATTGAGGCGGCCAGTCGGGACAAGGGCTACCGCCTGCTCATGCCCCGCATCGGAGAGCCGTTGTCTCTGGACGACCCGATCCCGCGGCCCGGCGTGTGGTGGAAAACGGGCGGGAAAAGCGCCGGGCACGCCACACCCTAGACGCGGAAGGCGCGCCCTCAAACACGTCCGACCGCTTTTCCCGAAAAAAGACTGTGAGGGAAGGAGCGTACATTACCCACCCGTTAAGCCTGACGCCACCGCAAAAGCAAAAGGGAGCGCGCTTGAGCGCAAGGATTGGAAGAATCGCCCGGAAAACGACAGGGCGGAAACTCCGGCGGGGATGACGGACTCGGGCCCATTTCCGCCGCAAACCATATGAGGTACCTCTTTATGAGCAAGAATGTATTGATTCTCTCCACCAGCCCGCGCAAGGGCGGCAATTCCGATCTTCTGGCGGACGCGTTCGCAGCGGGCGCGCGCGAGGCGGGGCATGAGGTAGAAAAGGTCTGCCTTTACGACAAGGACATCGCCTTTTGCCGGGGCTGTCTGGCCTGTCAGAAAACGCAACGCTGCGTCATCCGCGACGATGCCGACGCCATCGCGCAAAAGATGCTGACCGCCGACGTTCTCGTCTTCGCCACCCCCATTTACTTTTATGAAATGTGCGGCCAGATGAAAACCATGCTCGACCGTACCAATCCGCTTTTCCCGGCGGACTACGCCTTCCGGGATGTCTATCTGCTGGCAAGCGCGGCAGATACTGATGAAAGCGCGATGGACGGCGCGATCAAGGGCTTGCAGGGCTGGATTGCCTGTTTTGAAAAGGCCACGCTGAAAGGGGTTATCCGGGGCGTCGGCGCTGAGGGCGTAGGAGCCGTGCGGAATATTCCCGGTGTCTTGGAGAACGCCCGTGACATGGGCGCCAACGTTTGAACAGGAGAGGAGACGCATGGCCGAAAGGGAAAAGGCCGTAAAAGGTGCCGCGCCTGTCGCACCACGGAAAAGAGCAAGGCTGGCGGGCATGGCGGCGGCCTTCCTGCTCATGGCGTCGGCGCTGCTTCCCGTTCCCCTCCGGTCCGGGGAACTGGTGGAAATACGGCTGGTTATTGGGGGCGAACGTTTGCCCCTTCTGTTGGAGGACAGTGCGGCCAGCCGTGATTTTCTGGAAATGCTGCCGCTCAGGGTGACGCTGCGGGACTACAACGGGACCGAAAAGATCGGCGATCTGCCGGGCCGCCTTTCCACGCAAGGCGCGCCCGCCGGGTATGAGCCTGCTGCGGGCGATGTGGCCCTCTACGCGCCGTGGGGGAACATCGCTTTGTTTTACCGGGATTTTCCGTGGTCCGCCGGATTGGTCCGCCTTGGACGCCTCCAGTGCGGCGCGGAAAGGCTGGCGGCCATGTCCGGCGAGTTCACAGCCGTCTTTGAACGGGCGGAATGAGGGAAAGGAGAAAAAGGGGGCGGGCCCGCGGCGTCAGGCGCGGTGTCATACGCTTTCAACACATTGATTCCATTGGCTCTGTCCTAGGAAATGATTGACAGTTTCTTTAGCTCCCGGGATTTCAAACGTTTTCAACATTGTTGAGGCAACAGGCTCCACAATGCGAAAATACTTATGTGTATAACTTGGAAATCACAGATGAAATAGACCCATCGAGTGCTATGACAGAGCCATTTCATTATGGAAATAGCGTTGGTGGGGTGTGTGATTCGTATAATAAGAGTACTATATTATCTGATTTTGGATGACCCGGTTAGGCAGGGTGCTCGCTTCGGAAAAGTTTTCCCACATAGGCGCAAGAGGGCCCTCTGTCTGAATGACGAGGGCTCCCCCTCTGGAAAAGGCGGGCTCAGGTCCGTCTTTTTCGTCAGGTAGGCCCGGAGGAAGGAGGGAAACCGCCGGAACGTGAAGGCCCCTCCGCCCGGGAGGGCCTTTACTTGAACCGCCTCACCGTTTTTCACCCGCGCGTGCCGGGATGCCGCAAAATTTTTTCGCCTTAGCCTCTTTCCGCGCAGTCCATGAGGATGTCCGCCACGTCGTCAGGGCGGTGAAGATGAACGTTATGCCCGGAGGCTATTTCGATGACGCGCCAGAGGGGGAGCCGCCGGGCGCGCTCGGCGGAGAGGACAATGGACGGATGGCGCACCGGCACGCAGGAGACATAGGTGACGGGCACGCCGTTGCCCTGCGGAGGCCGGATGTCGATACGTTCAAGGTAGGGTTTAAGCGGCTGCGGCGTCATGTGGGCCTGAAACCAGTCGCGCATGGCGTCCGAGGCGAAATGCCCGGGCGCGGGCACGGGCACGCTGACGCCGCCGTCGTGATGGGCGCGGTATATCCGCTGCGCCGCGTCGTGGCGGGGGATCATGTCCATCGCGCATTCGCCCGGCAACGGAACCATGGCGTCGAGATAGACGATGTGGCGCAGGAATTGCGGGATGCGGTCCGCCACCACCGTGAGGATGACCCCCGCGTAGCTGTGCCCGACGAGCACCACGTCGCGCATATCGTTATGGCGGATGAGGTTGATCACGTCCATGACGTGGGTTTCGAGCGTGATGCGATCCGAAAGGAGATGGGAACGCTCCGCGAGCCCGGTCAGGGAGAGGGGATGGACGTCGTGCCCGGCCCGCCGCAGCCGTTCCGCTACCGGTTTCCAGCACCAGGCCCCGCACCATGAACCGGGGATGAGGACGAAGGTGCGGGACGAGCCGCCGGAAGGTTCCTGAAAGGATGGAGTAGTCATTGAAGCCGTCCTGCATGGGATTGCGGGCTTGCCGCTCTCGGAAGAATGCAACAGGAAGGCGGGAAGGGTCAACCGTTGCGAAGAAGTGGAGAATGGACGGCTGAAAAGAACGGTACGGCGTTTCGGGCGGCCATGTCTCCCGGAGGAGACGTATTGTCATCCCGCAGTGGCGATGCTATGTTGCAGTCGCCTTGCCGGGCGCGGCGGAGCCGTGCCTTGCGCGGGGCGATTCTTTTCCGGGCGGCCTTGCCGTCCGTATTTTTTCGCAAGGTGGCACCATGAGTAGTACGATGTGTACGGCCCTGTTGACGTTGCTGGCCATGACGCTTTTTGCGGCCAATTCCGTATTGTGCAGGCTGGCGTTGCTTGAATACCGGATGGAACCGGTAACCTATACGGCGGTCCGCCTCATTTCCGGGGCGATCATGCTCTGGCTGATCATGGCCGTGCGGCACAAGAACGTCTTCAAGGCCGGGAACTGGCAAGGCGCGCTCACCCTTTTCATCTATATGGCGTGCTTTTCATGGGCCTACGTGGAACTGCCCACGGCCGTGGGGACGCTGATCATCGCCGTAGCCGTGCAGACCACCATGCTCGGATGCGGCTTTTTTATGGGCGAGCGACCCAGCAGACAGCAGGGCCTCGGCATCGGCGTGGCGCTGGTCGGCCTCGTGTTCCTTCTTCTGCCCGGCCTGACCGCGCCGCCCCTGTTCAGCTCTCTGATTATTTTCATCTCCGGCTCCTCGTGGGGGCTGTATTGCCTCTGCGGGAAGGGCGTAAGCGATCCCGCCGCCTCAACCGCGGGCAACTTCGTCAAGGCCGTGCCCTTGGCCCTGATCATGATGATCTGCCTGCCGTCGCAGGTGGCCTTCGACAACCCGGGCATCTGGTATGCGCTGGCGGCGGGCGCGCTGGCCTCGGCGGGCGGTTACGTGATCTGGTATATGGTCGTGGTGCGCTTCACCGTCACGGTGGCCGCCGTGGTCCAGCTCAGCGTTCCCGTGATCACCGCCATCGGCGGCGTGCTTTTCGTCAACGAACCCATCACGATGCGCGTAGCCCTGAGTTCGGCGGCCATCCTCGGCGGCATATTTTTCGCCACGGCTACTCGCCGTCCCTAGGCGTTGCCGCAGGCGCACACTGTTCGAGAAAAGGCCGGAAAGAAAACTTCCGGCCTTTTCCGCGTATTATAAGGAATTTTTTCGAAGTGGCGCGGAAAAGGGCTGGTCCTTCCGCAAAGGGAGAGGGTCATTGCGCGCAAGTCGCGGGGGGCCATGCGCCGGGCATGGGAAAAACGTTCAGCGGGGAGCGTGCGGGATGTCTATCGGGGGCGGCTGCGCTATTTTTTGTTTCCTCTCCAATTCTTTTCCGTCTTTCATGGGGAAATTGTTTCCCATTTTTCCAATATGGCTATCTGCCCCTTGCAGCAGAGCCTTCGGCCCGACTCGGCGCAAAGAAAGCCTTGCAGGGCCGTAACCTTAGGGTATTAAAAATCTTATTTTATTGAATTTGCTGATAATCATGGAGTTTCACCCTGATGACATGCGACTGATGCGAAACTGAGGCCCGTACGGGCTATCTTTTTCGCATCGTGTTCTTTTGTAAGGAGGAACAGCATGTCGTCCCTCATTCCTTCCTCGGATACGGCGCAACCGTCTTCGTCGGCTGTGTCCGGCATCGTCGGCCCGGAAGCTTTGACGGCCAGCCTTGTTTCGTGGCCTTTGCCTCGGCCCGTACTGGGTTCCCTGAGCCGAGCTTTGGGCATCGAGGCCCTGTGCTCCCTCTCCGAGCCTTTGTGCACTGCGGAATCCCCTCAAGATTTTGCCCGGCGCTCCTTGGCCGCGCTGGGCATCCGGGTCCGCCTCGACATGGCGCCTGTGCCCGGACAAGGGCCGTTGGTTTTTGTCTCCAACCATCCTTTCGGCCTGTTGGAAGGTCTGGTCCTTCTGGCACGGTTGACGCCTCTGCGTCCCGATCTGCGGATCATGGCCAACAGCCTCCTGCATGCCTTGGGAGCTTTGGCGGGCTCTTTCATCGAAGTGGACCCCTTTGAAACGCGGGAGGCCCGGCAGCGCAATGTGCAGGGATTGCGCGAGGCTTTGCGTCATCTGGAGGATGGAGGGGCTGTGGCCGTCTTTCCGGCGGGGACGGTTTCCCACTGGCAGAAGGGGCGGGGCATCAGCGATCCCGACTGGCATGATACGGCCCTGCGCCTCTCCGCCCGGAGTGGGGCAGCCGTCATCCCTCTCTATTTCCAGGGCCGCAACAGCCTGTCTTTTTCTATGGCCGGGTTGGTGCATCCAGCTTTGCGTACCCTCCTTTTGCCTCGGGAACTGCTCAAGAAGCGCCATTCCACCGTTTCGCTGCGCCTTGGCGCGGCCATCGGCGGCGAGGTTTTGGCGTCCCTGCCTACGGCCCGCGTACGTAACGACTACCTGCGCCTGCGCTGTTATGCGCTTGGGGAAAGGAAAGGGCCGGGAGGCAGGGTCTATGCCCGTCCCTTGGCCTCTCCGCTGCCCCCGGCCCTTCTCGAACACGCCATAGCCGATTTGCCCGCCTCGGCCCTGCTGGTACGCGAGGAAGCGTACAGCCTCTATCTCCTGCGCGGGGAGCAGTCGCCCTGCCTGCTTCAGGAAATGGGACGCATCCGTGAGATGGCCTTCCGTGATGTCGGGGAGGGGACGGGCGAGGCACGGGATATGGATGTCTTTGACCGCCGCTATTACCATCTTATCCTCTGGAACGACGCCGCCCATGAGATCACCGGAGGCTACCGCCTCGGCATGGTTCCCGAACTCCTCAGGGTGGACGGGGACAAAGGGCTGTATACGTCAAGGCTGTTCCGTTTCGCGCCCGCGTTTTGGGAGCGTTACGGGCAGAGCCTTGAACTGGGCCGCGCCGTGGTGCGTCCCGAGCGGCAGCGCGATTTTTTGCCCTTGCTGCTCTTGTGGAAGGGAATAGCGCGCTTTGTGCTGCGCCACCCGTCCATCCGCTATCTCTTCGGCCCGGTGAGCATGAACCTCGACGCTTCCCCCTTCACCCTCCGGCTCCTTGGGGCCTATTTCATGGGAAGGCATGGGGATGGGGAACTGGAGTGGCTGGTCCGGGCCCGCGTGCCCTTCCGGGCGGACACGCGGGGCGATGCGGCTGCTGAGAGCTTCCTCAACGCCGTGCGGCAGGGCCTGCTTGACTACCGCGGGCTTGATCGCCTCATCCGCGCGCAGGAGGAAGGAAGGGGCATTCCCGTCCTTTTCAAGCACTACTTCAAGATGGGAGGCCGCATTGCGGCGTTGCACCGGGATGCGGGATTCGGTTCTCTGGACGCCTTTTTGCTCGTGGATTTGCCCCATGCCCCGGAAGCGATGCTGCGCCGTTATATGGGCCGGGAAGACGCTGCGGCTTACGTGGCGCATCATCTTTCTGCGGCGGGGCCGGTCTCGCCGCAGGACTCCCCCCATCGTTGAAAGGTTCTTTTCGCTTCCCGCTTTCCCCCGCCCAATGATTGCGCTTGTTCCCGCTTTGTTCTACCTCATTCGTATCACGTGAGGGAAACGTGACGGTTTTTGGACCGGGGGGGAGGGGAGAAGAGAAACATGGTGGGAAAAGAAGGAGCCACGCGGCGGGTCATCGTCCTGTCGCTGATCACGGCGGCGTGCCTTATCGGGGACTCGATGCTGTATATCGTCCTGCCTGTGCATTTCGCGGAGGCGGGGCTCGGTTCCCTGTGGGAAGTGGGGATCATCCTGTCGGCCAACCGTTTGGTGCGGCTGCCGCTCAATCCGGCGGTAGGGTGGCTCTACCGCCGCATCAGCGACCGGACCGGCATTGTCATTGCCACCGTGCTGGCGGCGTTCACCACGCTCGGTTATGCGTATGCGCACGGCTTCGTGATGTGGCTTGCGCTGCGTTGCGTCTGGGGTGCGGCATGGACTCTCTTGCGGCTGGGCGCTTTCTACTGCATCCTGAACGTTTCTTCTGACGGCGACCGGGGCTATTTCATGGGGCTTTACAATGGGCTCTATCGGCTTGGGAGCCTTGGGGGGATGCTGGCGGGCGGCCTGTTGGCCGACCTTCTGGGGTTTTCCGCCACAGCCCTGCTTTTTGGGGCCTGTACCGCGCTGACCATTGTCCCGAGCCTTGTTTTCGTACCGCGCGGCAAAGGGCCGCAGCCCGTGTCTGCCTCCGGCGCGCCCTCCGAAGCCGTGGCGTGGAGGGAGAGCACGGTCTTGTGGGTCATGGCCACGGGACTGGTGGTCGCCCTGATTTATCAGGGGCTTTACGCCTCCACTCTGAGTCGGCTCATCAACGTGCACGTGGGAAGCAGCGTGACTGTCTGGGGAGTCGCCGTCGGCGCGGCGACGCTGGCAGGGGCATTGCAGGCTCTGCGCTGGGCGTGGGAGCCGTGGCTTGCGCCGTGGTTCGGGCGGCTTTCGGATCGGCGTTTCGGGCGGCGGGCGGTGATGACGGCCTCGCTTGGGGCGGGGGCGATCTTCTTCGGGCTCGCCGCGCTGACCCTGCCCTTGCCGTTATGGATCGGCGCGCTTCTGGGCGCGCAGCTCGCGGGCACGTCCCTGACGACCTGCGCCGATGCCGTAGCCTCTGACGCCGCTTCGGTGGCCGGAGGACGCACGTTCATGATGTGGTATTCCTTCGCCGCCGATCTCGGCGCGGCCCTTGGACCCCTCATCGCCTACCTGATCAATGATCTGTGGAGCATGGACGCCGCCTATGCCGGAACGGCGGGGCTTCTCCTGCTGTTTACGCTCAAGTGGTTCCGTGCCGCACCCGTGGCGACGGGGCCTTCTCTTGCGCGGAAGGGGTAGGGCGTAACCTTCTCAGGGCACGGCCTTGTGTTTTCGGGCAACGCACCTGCGCCTCCTGCCAAGAGGTGTTTTTCTCCGTATCCTCCCCAAGGATTGAAGCAGGAAAGGATAGGGGCCGACATGGGGCAACTTGGGGTGGGGCCGCAGCGGGGCCAGCCTCCGGTTTCCCCTCCGGGAAGGCCCTTGTTCCAGCGGGAAGGAAGAGGCAGGCGGACGGAGTGGGGTGAAAGTGCTGCCAAGGGGACGAGGGGCGGTTTCCCCTTGAAATCGGCTGGATTCCATCAAGCACATACCCGGCGTGAGAGGGGGTTCCCGTGCTCCTCCGGAGTGTCTCTTTTGCCGCCGGTCTCCGGGAAGGCCTCATGCAGGCGGGAAGACGAAAAGAGCCCCCCTCTCCGGTGCGGAAAGGGGAGGGCTCTTGGTTCGGAGAGGACGGGCGAGGTTTGCGGTTCACGGGGGATCGGCGTAGGAAAAAATAGGCCGCCGGTCCGCCTGTCGAGGGCGGAGAAGGGGACGCTTTTTCCTGCATGGGTGAGAGCCAGCGGAGGCTTGTACCTCCATGCCGCTGCCACGCTTTCCTCTGCGTGGGGAACATGTCTTTTCAGCTCGGCGCGCTGGAGATGCCGCGATTCACGTCCTGCGGGCGGCAGAAAAGAGGCTTCACCGTCTCAGCCTGTCCCGGGAGGGCGGCGCGAGGCGTCCGAAGCGAACGCCCCGTTCATCCAAAGGAGACGGCCATGCCATTTTCTCCCGCTCAGGGCTATGCTTTTTTGACGGTTACGCTGTGGTCATCGGCCTTTGTGTTCACCAAGGTAGCTTTGCTGGCGTTCACGTCTCCGGCGCTGGGTTTTCTGCGTTGCCTTGTGGCCTCCGTCGTGCTCTGCGGCCTCCTCGCCGTGAAGCGTGTCCCGCTTCCTCGGCTGCGCGACGTTCCCGGGCTGCTGCTCTCGGGGGCTCTTGGATTCGCCATTTATCTTTTGGTGTTCAACAAGGGATCGGAAACGCTGACCTCGACCACCGGCTGTATCATCATCGCGACGGCCCCGCTGATCACGGCTCTGCTCGCGACGGCCTTTTTCCGGGAACGTTTGTCACCGGTGGGGTGGTGCGCCTTGTGTCTGGAATTCGGCGGCGTGCTTGTCCTCATGTTGTGGAACGGTGTCTTTTCCTTGAATATCGGCATTGTATGGATGCTCGCGGCGTCCCTGTCGATCAGTGCCTACAACCTCGTGCAGCGGCTTTTCGCCCGGCGCTACACTTCCCTTGAGCTCACCGCGTGGAGCTTCGTCGCGGCCACGGTCATGCTTTTGCCCTTCGCCCCCGAAGCCGCGCGGGAAACGGCGAGGGCCCCTCTCGGCCAGATCGCCACGGTCGTCTTTCTCGGCGTCTTTCCAAGCGCCGTGGCTTATCTGGCTTGGGCGCGGGCCTTGGCCGTGGCCCGCAGCACCAGCGAGGTGACGCATTTCATGTTCCTGACGCCCTTTCTGTCGCTGATCTTGGGCTATGCGGTGATCAGCGAGGTGCCCGGCCCCGAAACCTTCATCGGCGGCGCCGTGATCCTCCTCGGCCTGGCGCTTTTCCACGGGGCAGGGCGCCGCACGGTGCGGAAGCCTTC
>OFEZ01001832.1_pt1 | contig 10363 bp, 9 predicted proteins | sample 1521241 | NCBI WGS metagenome assembly OFEZ01 (sample SAMEA3504099, study PRJEB24116) | mouse gut metagenome | biome: mouse gut; feature: mouse-associated habitat; material: faeces | place: Denmark | collected 2011
TGCCGGGCTTTTTGATATTGCAGAATGACAGTTTATAAAGTAGAGGCACTTTAATAAGCCCCGCCGAAACCGGACTTTGGGGGACATATTCTTTTATCTATTCAAACGGTCAGCTTAAGACAGAGCTGACGGTACTTCGGACGTTTCGTCCGAAACCAAAGCCTGACGCCTTCTTTTGCATACGATAGTATACCAGAGATGCCTTTTGCCAGCCGGTAATAGCAGAAGAAAACTTTTTGCTTTACCGGATCTGCTGTTTTTATGATGGAAACCTTTAGCGCATTTGTCTCGGGTCCCATGGAAACCAGGCCTAGGAATGCCATGCACAAAGTAATATAAAAATTCAGGGCATTGATTGCCTTTAACTTTCTGACACGAAAGTTTTCAAACTGGAACACCTGTTTTTTGCAGCGGAAATATTCTTCTATTTTCCAACGGGAAAAATAAGTCCTTGCAACCTGGATTGCCTCCTCCCTGGAGCTGATTTTTTTGTTGGTGGCAAGCATCATTGGATGCTCTGTGATCCCGTAAACAAGCACCAAATAAATGGCTTTCCTGGATGCAGTGATCTGCACTTTGACATGGGAGAGGTATGCCTCATGGCTCTTACCTTTGTAAAAGACATTTGTTTTAATCTTTCCTTTCCTGCGGTTACGCAGTTCTGAAGCCATTGTCCATTTGTTATGGTATAAGAGTTTACGGTTGGATTTCAGGCGGATCACATAATCCTGTCCCAGTTCGTCCAGTTTTAGAAACATTTTGTTATCATCATAGCCGCGGTCCATACAAAAGACTGCCTTTCCAAAGAGTGCCGCTCCCAGTTCCATGGACTGGAATGTAATCGTGTTTACAGACTTATAGGCTTTTTCAGAGGAAGAATGTATTTTGGAAAAAATGCTGACAGGGTGATTACTGCGTGTAAGTACACATGCCTCTGTGACATGGTAGCCTTTTTTGTAAACATTTTTTGTGGATGTGCTTTCAGAACCGTCCCTGACGATCCCAAGAGACTCAAATTTATGGCCGTCCGGTTTTACAACATCACTGTCATCGATATAAACCACCGGTTCATCAGGCGTCCATTTTTTCACCTGCTGAAGGTAAGAAGCAGCTGCAGATGCAGGGGTACCTTTTTCAAGATGTCTGGATAGCCGGTCAACGACATTGATCTTTTTGGAAGACTCGTGAAGCTGGTCAGCCACATCCGTCAGCAGGCAGCTTTTAGAAGCCAGAATGCCATAAGTGATGTCAGCAGTAAATTTCTTATTTGGTTTGGAAAGATGTTTGGAGATTTTATTTGTAAAAGTTAAAATTTTTCGTTTCAATTGGTAAGTATTTGATGTAAAATTAACCACAGGGAATCCTCCTTCTTTTTGTTTAGTATGATTTTTTTGTGGTGATTAAATTTTACATCAAAAAGGAATAGGATTCCTTATATTTTGGGCGTTTTTTGAAAGTTGTGTATAATCCGCATAGCCGATCGACGGTTTTGTGGACAGAACTGCGGAAACTCAAGTATATACCCCCTTGACACGCCCCGCCTTCCCGGTTTATAATAACTACACTGTGCAATCTGAAGATTGTAATTCTTTATGTAAAAGATATCTCGTAATGGACATTGATCGATACCATGAAGGTATTAGCCTTTTTTCGAAGGATTCCTTTAGAAAAAGGATAATTTCTTTATGGTATTTTTATATTCCGCCATAAAGAAAACAAACATAATCATCAAGAAAGGATTGCCTGATATGAAAACAAACAAAAACAATCAACAAGAACCAAAGACCAACAATGAAAATGTAAGAAATGTAGTAAACGCCGCCTTATGCCTCGCGCTCTGCATGGTGCTGCCCTTTCTGACCGGGCAGATCCCGCAGATCGGGAGCGCCCTGTCACCGATGCACATACCCGCTCTGCTCTGCGGTTTTATTTGCGGATGGCCTTATGCGCTTGTCGTAGGGTTTGCGGCTCCGTTGCTGCGTTTTATGCTGTTCGGCATGCCGCCCCTTTTTCCTACGGGGACTGCAATGGCTTTCGAGCTTGCTGCCTATGGCGCGGCAGCCGGAATTCTTTATAAGAAACTGCCCAGGACCATTCCCTGCATTTATATCTCCCTGATCGGGGCCATGCTGGCCGGACGTGTTGTCTGGGGAACCGCAATGGCTGTCATAGCAGGAGTCAGCCAGGTTCAGTTTTCCTTCCAGGCATTTCTTGCCGGTGCATTCCTCAACGCAGTGCCCGGCATCATCTGCCACATTATATTGATACCCGTTATTATCATCGCCTTACAGAAAGCGCATTTTATCGATCATGAATACTACTCATCAGCTCGTCCGGACACACTTAACTAAATACCCGCTTATGAAGCTTACCGATGCGGTAAAGCTTCTCTATCAAAGCGAATTTGGCCCAGGGCATATGATCCCGGACGAGTCCGCCAGTCTGCAAAGGCTTTATGAGGAATGGGAAAATACATCCCATTCCTCTTCAGGGCCTTTTTCAGAAGCTATCGGGAACGGCCTTGTACGGATTTATCTGGATACATTAAAAAAAGAAGAACTTCCTGTTTTAAATGCTATGTTCTGCCAAACTGCCTCCCGGGTGCATGGCAGCCGGGAAAAATTCATACGGGATCTGGATTTCCTTTCCCTGTATTTCCCCGACACGGAAAGCTTTTTTTCCGAATACAAAAAAATGGGATATCCTCCTGTCAGCCATAGCGCTTCTTACCGGCTTGCCTACAACCCTTCCTACCGGGTCGTGATGCAAAGCCATGCCGATTTCCTACGGCTGATCCGCACTTTGGACTCCTTTTTACAGAAAAATATCCCTTTTATTCTTGCGATCGACGGAAACTGCGCTTCCGGCAAAACAACGCTGAGCCGTCTGCTCGCTATGTATTTTGACTGCAATATCATCCCTATGGATGATTTCTTTCTCCCGCCCGGTCTCCGCACTGACGAACGCCTTGCTCTGACGGGGGGAAATGTTCATTATGAGCGTTTTATAGAAGAAGTAATGAAGCCTCTGCAAAACGGTTCCGAAGTATCCTACCGCCGTTTCCGCTGCGATATCATGGACTACGGAGACACCATCGTTCTCCCGCCCAAGCCTTTTACTATTGTGGAAGGCTCTTACTGCATGCGCCCGGAACTGCGCGGCCTTTACCATTACTCCGTATTTTTATCCTGTTCTTACGAGAATCAGACTGCCCGCATCCGCACACGCAACGGGGAGGAAATGTTAAAGAACTTCGTTTCCCGATGGATCCCCCTGGAAAACGCCTACTTTGACGCTTTCCAGGTAAAAAACGCCTGTTCCATGGTCATAAAAACCGGCTAAACCGGCCACCATGACACAGCTTTGCTGCGACACAAATCTGGATGAAAAATGCCGTATTTCAGGCATTTTCCGGTGTGGACCACACTACTAACCTTCTACGATCAGATACCTTCCGTCGCCGATGTCGAACACCTCATCCGCACCCAATATTTCTTCCTCGTCCGCGCCTTCCGTATCGATGCCAGCTTCTTTAAAATATTCCAATACTTCCTGCACCGATGCCACGACGACCGCCATACAATCCTCCAGAAAAGCTTCCGCCTCTTCCGGAGTTTCCGCTACATCTTCCGGAAAAAGCTGCTTCTGTTTTTTCAGGAAACATGCCAAAACGGCATCATCATATTCGTGCATATCCGCCCCTCCTTTCCCGACAAAATTCAACTCTCTTTTTCACTATATACTGTCCTCACGTAAGAATCAAGTCTTTTACTATCCGATATACTCCTTTTTCCAGATAGGACGGGCAGATATGTTTTGCCGCGGTTTTTACCTCTTCCCTGGCATTCTCCACCGCATAGCTTTCCGCAGCCGCTCTCATCATACCGATATCGTTATTGTTATCCCCAAAGGCCATCGTCTCTTCCTTCGATATATGAAAATAATCCTGTATAAAAGCAAGCGCCTTCCCTTTATCTACGGACAGATCCATAAAGTCCACCCATTCATCGCCGGACATGCACGCTTTTACCTTATCCCCCCATTGGGGAATCAGCACGCTCTCCCCCAGTTCCCGTATGCTGTCCTTTTGGTATACGGCGATCTTGATGATCTCCGCCCCCTCTTCCAGCACATCATCCACTAAGGTGAATTTATTCCGGTATCCGTAGGTCAGCAAATCCACAAATGCCTTATTCCTCGATTCCACCAGGCCGCCATTCGGCGTGGAAACCATAATATCGCACATGCCTTCATACTCTCTGAGCTGCCGGATAATAGCTTCCGCATACTCCCTCCGCATCAATGTCAGCCGGATATCCTTCTCCTGATACCTGATCTGTGCGCCGTTTTCCGCAATAAATACAATGCCTTCCTTAATATCCCGAAAAACGTTGCGGATGCTCTCATACTGTCTGCCGCTTGCCGCGCAGAATAAAATATCCCGTTTTTTCAATTCCCGAATGGCATCCGCCATTTCAGGATAGAGGTCCGGTGTCGAATCCTTTATCAGTGTGCCGTCTATATCGCTCGCTATCAATCGAATCATTTTTTTCGTTTTATCCTTTCATTTCCAGGGTACACCCTCTGTTTTCCAGTCTCAGTTCCTGCCAGAGCCTTCCCACCGGCAGCCCCACCACATTGTTATAATCTCCGCAAATGCCTTTAATATACGCCGCGCATCTGCCCTGCACCGCATAAGCTCCCGCCTTATCCATCGGTTCCCCTGTTGCCACGTAATCCCTGATTTCTTCTTCGGACATCGGATACATGGATACATCCGTTTTTTCGTAAAAGGTATGGAACCGAACCGGCTTCCCACGCTCTTTCATACACAGAGTCACGCCTGTGTACACCTGATGGACATTGCCTTGCAAAATCCCCAGCATCCTTTTGGCATCCCCCTCATCCTCCGGTTTTCCCATCACCATTCCCCGAAAAGAAACTACCGTATCCGCGCCGATCACCGTATACCCGTCTTCTTTTTCCTTCTCCAGCCTGGCATGGATATCCGATGCCTTTCGGATGGACAGTTCGCAAACCATCTCTTCCGGCGGCTTCTTCCCTATATTTTCGTCGGCGCCGCTTGGCATTACTTCATATACTACGCCGATCTGTTCCAACAACTCTTTCCGCCTGGGCGACGCCGAGGCCAAAATCACACGTCCTGTCTTATTCATGATGTATCTCCGGTATAAATACGCGGTCATCCGCCGCCTTTTTCCCCAGTCCGGCCGCCGCTTTCGCCTCCAGTGAAAACTCCAGCTGGGAATTGTAGATAACTTTTCCCCGTTTATCTACCTTGTCATAGTTTCCGTCCGGTTTCAGCACATGGGCTTTTACCGTATCTTTCAATTCTCCTTCCAGAATGTGCATCAACTTCTCCCGCAGGCCCATTTCCTCTATCGGAAAGAGAATCTCCACCCGCCGTTCCAGATTCCGGGGCATCCAGTCGGCGCTGGCGCAATACATTTCCGGCGAACCATCGTTTTCAAAGTAAAAGATCCTGCTATGCTCCAAAAAATTACCGACGATGGAACGCACGCTGATATTCTCGCTTACGCCCGGGATACCTACCTTCAGGCAGCAGATTCCCCGGATAATCAGTTCTATTTTCACTCCTGCCGCGCTGGCTTCATATAATGCCTCAATAATATCCTTATCGCAAAGAGAATTCATCTTGGCAATGATATGGGCCGGGCGGCCGGCTTTTGCATAATTTTTTTCCCTGCCGATCATATAGAGGAATTTATCCTTCAGCCAAAGAGGCGCAAGGGACAGCTTATTCCATGTACGGGGTTCCGAATAGCCGGAAAGCATATTGAATACCGCCGTAGCATCCTCCCCGATCTGTCTGCTGCATGTAAACATGCCCACATCCGTGTATAGCTTTGCCGTAGCGTCATTATAATTGCCCGTTCCCAAATGGACATAACGGCGGATGCCGTCTTCCTCTCTTCTTACCACCAGCGTGATCTTGCTATGGGTCTTTAAGCCTACCAGGCCGTAAATTACATGGCAGCCCGCCTTCTCCAGCATCTTCGCCCATACGATATTGTTCTCTTCATCAAAACGCGCCTTTAACTCCACCAGCACGGATACCTGTTTCCCATTTTCCGCTGCCAGGGCCAGAGCCGCTATGATCGGCGAATTGCCGCTGACGCGGTACAAAGTCTGTTTGATCGCCAGTACATCGGGATCTTTCGCCGCCGTCCTGATAAAATTCACCACCGGCGTAAAACTCTGGTACGGATGATGAAGAAGGATATCCCCTTTCCTTATCTCATCAAAAATATTGCAATCTTCCGGCAGTTCCGGCACTGACTGAGGAGGCAGATATGCGGACTCCTTCAGCCGGCCGAATCCTTCCAGACCATACATTTTCATTAAAAAGGTCAGATCCAGAGGCCCGTCGATCTGGTAAATATCCTCTGTTTCAATGGACAAATCATCTTTGATGATCTTCAATAAGCGCTTATCGATGCCGCCTTCCACCTCCAGTCGGATCGCCTGTCCCCACTGTCTCTTCTTCAGCTGTTTTTCGATCTCTTTGAGCAAATCCTCGGCCTCATCCTCCTCGATCGTCAAATCCGCATTACGCATGATCCGAAAAGGGCTGGTGCAAACGATATGGTAGTTCAGAAACAGCTTTTCAATATTTCTTTCGATGATTTCTTCTAACAGAATGACAACCTTTTCCCCTTCTTTTTCCGATGGAACCGGCACGATCCTCGGAAGAACGCTGGGAACCTGAACCGTAGCGAATTCCAGTTCCGTTTTATTTTCTTTTTCGGCTTTGCCCTCTTTCGCCGCCTTGCCTTCCTTTACAGCTTTCCCTTCTTTTTCCGCCTTCCCTTCCTTTTTCTTTACAAGAGCCCCTATATTTAAAGTCTTATTCCTGATCAGCGGAAAGGGCCGGGAGGAGTCCACCGCCATAGGCGTTAAAACCGGATATACGTTTTCTTCAAAATATTTATCCACGTAGGCGGCTTCCTTTGCCGTCATTTCCTCATGATGTTCTATGATCCGGAGTCCGTTTGACAAAAGCAGCGGCAACAGCGATCTGTTGTATGTACTGTACTGCTGGTTCACTAAATCGTGGGTCGCTTCGTTGAGCATCTTCAACTGCTCGGACGGATTCAGCCCCGCAATGTCCGGCTTCGTATATCCGGCATGAACCATATCCTTCAAAGACGCCACTCTTATCATAAAAAACTCGTCCAGGTTCGAAGCCGTAATGCTCAGAAATTTCAGCCTTTCAAAAAGGGGAATATGCTTATCCCTCGCCTCGCTCAACACTCTTTTATTGAATAAAATCCAGCTCAGTTCACGATTCGTATAATAGCGGGGATCAGAAAAAGTGATCGCCCCATTTTTTTTATCCATTTCCTTCCCATTCATATTTCCTGCTTTCCTCCATCAAAAATTCCTTCTCTGTTTGATTACCGGTTTCACGCTGTAAACCTCTTCAAAAAAGTCGGCTCTGTGGCTGAACATCCCTTTTTCAAGAGTAATATCTTCATTCGTGTCCACAGTGATCGTCAGCACATCGTCTTTCAGCACGGTTTTTACATCTTTAAATTTCTGCTTGTGGCTTCTGTCCAGCCCGTTCGCCACCCGGAGGATGGCTGTCAGTTTAGCGATTTTCAAATATGCCTCCCTGTCCATAATCGATGTCCGCAGCACTTCATAATATTCGAATTCCTCATGGTTGAATTTGACCACATTCGCCACGATCTCCCGTTCCATATGGGACAGCCCTATGATCTCCGTCGCCATGATGATGCTATAGGAACACTCGCCCAGATTGACCATGCTGACATATTTGCCGCAGTCGTGCAGCAGCGCCGCCAGCCGCAGGAGCAGCCGTTCCCTCTGCCCGAGGCCATGAACTTTCTTCATGCTGTCAAAAATAGTCAGGGCGATCTTCTCCAACGTCTCTCCCCGTTTCCTGCTTCCCATATAACGCTTGCTGATATTTCGGACACAGACGAGTATATCCTGCTCAAAATCATGCTCCGGCAATATTACTTTATGATCCTGGGCATATTCGTAGGCAATACCGTCGCACAAAGTTACGCCCGGCGCCCATAGCATCTCCACATCCATCACGCCTATTACTCTTTTCAGCAGTACATAGGATATGTATAACAGTTCAATGCTCTCCTGGGACATGTCGAATATCCTCGTCAGCTCCTGGGGCGTTCTCTCTTCCACCAGTTTCATCAGCTTCTGGAAAGATTTGACCTCGATCGGCTCTCCCACTTTTTCCGAAAAAAATCTCTTCTGTACCAAAGCGTTAATATAATCATCCACGATAATTACGTTACTGATCTGTTTGTCTTTCAGGTACAGTTTTTTGAATACCGACAGCTGGGAATTCGCCATTTCCGTAATCACCGCTTCATATTGGGCCGCCCCCACATCCAAATGGCTCAATATTTCCCTCAGCCGCAGGACTCCGAGCCGCATATTCTGCGTCGCCATCAGCTTATCGTTATCGAACAGGGATATCTGTATGCTTCCCCCGCCGATATCCACGATCGCCGTCCCTTTTTCTATAAATTTATTAAAATCCTCTCCTTTAAACGCGATCGCCTTATAGCCGAGGAATCTCTGCTCCGAGTTGCTCAGCACCCCCATTTTGATCCCCGTGCGCTGTTGGATCTGATCCAGAATAATGCTTGTATTTTCCGTCTCGCGGATAGCGCTCGTGCCGTAAGCCCTGTATTCCGATACCCGGTAACTTTTCATAATCTTCGTATACTCGTTCAGGTAGCGGCACAATTCATCCACCCTTTCGCGCGCCATTTTTCCCGTAGCATAGGTTTCCGTTCCCAGGTCGATCCGGTGGCTGATATGATCGATCTCCCGCATACCGGACTTGGAAGATATTTCGAATATCTTCATGGACAGTTCAAAAGAACCCACATCAATCGCCGCAAATGTTTTCATCCCATCTCCTGCCTTTCCCTTATTATCATCCCTGCTTTCCCAATCCTGACAAATAATCGATAAACTGCTGCGCCGTCCTTCCCGAAAGCCCGCCGTGGTACAGCTCCCACTGGTTAGCTTCTGCCAGAAGTTCCTCTTCCGGCATCTCTATGCCGTTCCTTTCCGCCAGCACGCTGACAATCTCCTGGAACTGGCGTTTGTCCGGCGCGCAGAAGAAGATCGTCACCCCGAACCGGGATGCCAGAGACAATTTTTCCTGCACCGTATCGCTGGCATGGAGCTGATCCCTGCGCCCTTCTTTATCCGCAAAGGTTTCCTTAACTAAGTGTCTTCTGTTGGAAGTGGCATAAATCAATACATTCTCCGGTTTTTTCTCCAGCCCTCCTTCGATCACGGCTTTTAAATATTTGTATTCCGTTTCGAACTCCTCAAAACTTAAATCATCCATATAAATAATAAACTTGTAATTGCGGTTCTTGATCTGCCCGATCACATCATTCAAATCCCTGAACTGATGCTTATACACTTCGATCATACGAAGCCCTTTATCATAATACATATTGGCAATCGCCTTCATGCTGGAAGACTTCCCTGTTCCCGCATCCCCGAACAGCAGACAATTATTCGCCTTCCTCCCCTCCACGAAAGCTTCCGTATTTTCCACCAGCTTCTTTTTAGGGATCTCATATCCTACCAGGTCGTCCAGGCACACATGAGCCATATTCAATATGGGAACCATATTGACCCCATGATCATCGCGTACAATGCGGAATGCCTTATGAAGCCCGAGTTTTCCCACTCCATACTCTTTGTAAAATTCCGTCAAGGTCGCCTTCATCGCTTCCGGGGATCGATCCTGCCTAAGCTGCTCCGTCAGGTCGCAGATCCTTTTGCAGATACGGCGGTTATACACCTTGCTTTCCCTCTCACAGCTATCGTAATCCAGGACAAGCTCAAATTCCCATGCATCCAGGCAATCCATCACCCCCCTGAAATCATAATTGTACCATTCCTTAAATATGGCAATGTCGTGAAGTACCGCACGGTTGACCGTTCCCTGCACTTCTCCTCTCATTTCACAGGCCAGGCTGTAACTATTTTCGTTATTTACAAGAAGATCCGCCAGATAGCAATGCCACAAGTTCCCGTAAAAACCGTAGTGTCCTGCCATTTCCAGCAGCCGGTGCATGCAGCTGTACAACAGGGAACGGTTTTTCTCCCTTTCTCCCGCAGTTTGTAAACTCCGGCCGGCCTCTCCGCCCCCGCAATGTTCCATCAGCCAGACCATATCATCCAAAAGTTCTCTGTTTTCTGTTTCTCTGTATATCAATAATTCCCTCTTTTTCATTTTTCTCCCCATTTCTGCGCGGCTTTATTGCGCAAAGCCAGCCTGGCTTTCAAGTTTGTGGAT
>OFEZ01001837.1_pt1 | contig 10326 bp, 12 predicted proteins | sample 1521241 | NCBI WGS metagenome assembly OFEZ01 (sample SAMEA3504099, study PRJEB24116) | mouse gut metagenome | biome: mouse gut; feature: mouse-associated habitat; material: faeces | place: Denmark | collected 2011
TTGCCCTTGGCTTTCTTGGCGGTTATGTCTACCATGCGTTGTACTCTGTCATTTTTCGGGGTGCTTATGGCGGCTTTACCTCGCTGTAAGCGGTCTTTTATTCTTAGCGATTTCCTTCGTCTGATTCCACACAAATCACTTGAAAACAAATATTTCTTCAATCGGTGCTTCAACAACTCTTGAAATATCAATCGCCAATTTAAGTGAGGGATTGTATTGTGCCTTTTCCAGCCGCATAATTGTTTCTCGCCGCACACCCACTTGTGCCGCTAACTGCTCTTGCGTCAAATCCTTTAATAGCCTATATTTTTTTAATCTACATTCAAAATCCGGCACACTCATTCCTCGCTTTCATCAAACTGTTCATCGTTGTCATAATGGTATAGCAGATATTCGCTAAGGAATATTTCAAGTGCTAAGGAAAGAGCTACGACAATAACAAAAGCAATTAGGGTATATTCAAGGCTATCCATGAGCTTTCCCTGTCCCAGAATGAGTATTGCAAGAAAAATAATGGACAGAGAAGTTTTGTTCGCTACGCTTTGCGCTTTCATTTTGTTTTCTTTGTATCGTTCATCTATAAAAGTATTTGACATTTTTCCCTCATAGAAAAATCCGAAAAAGCCAAAAAACAGGAAAAATACAAATGGAAATATTGTTTTGTCAACGCTATAAGTCCAAAATCCTAAAAATCCGGCAAATCCTAATAAACCTAAAAATCCCAGTTTGGGATTTATAATTCTGGTGGATTGCAAGGTTAATTCCCTACGCCTGTTTGTCATGATATATCTCAAAAGCAGTACAACAAGATACACAACATACAAGGCAAAAAATACGCCGGAAATAATCATAGGCAGGTCTTGTGCTCTGAAAACATATTCAGATAAATCCATAGGCGCAATAAATCTTGAATTGTTATATGCCATCGTGTACCATGAAGATATTGCTACAAGCAGAGCGCATATCACGCCTAGGCAAATTGTGAGTTTCGTTCTTTTCTTCATAATGGTTTCCTCCAAAGTGATATATTTGTCGCTTAACAAGATAAATATATCACTTTGCAAGCTGGCTGTCAATAGAAAAGATACAAATACATCACTTTTACAAAATACTAAGAATGACAAAAGCTGATATAGTAAAATCTCTACATCAGCTTTTCGTATTAGTCTGTGTTTCGGAAATAGTGGCTGCCGTCTATCAAATTCTTGAGTGTTACTTTACCGCACATGAGCATTTGCGCCAGGGTTGTCGTTCCCGTAACCTTCCAGAAGGTTAATCACGCCCCACACTGCAAGGTCGGCCCCGATCGCCACGACCAATGTTTTTAAAATTCCGATTGCTGATGTAAAAAATGCCATAAAATTTCCTGAAACCTAAACCGGAAATCAACGGTATCATACCGTTCTGCACAAACAAAAAACCGCCAGTATCTACTGACGGTTCGCCCTTTCCAATTTGGTTTTTCCTTTCCTTTTATTTGTTTTAGTGTAATTGTGCAACAGGCTGTTTCTCTCCTCACAGGCTCTGCCCGGATTGGCGGGTGCAGATATTTCCATCCAACTGCCTTAATAATCATAAAAGCCATTACCTTCCCTTTCTGACTTTACGACACGATGTCGCAAAGTTCTTCTCCCTGCTTTATTTCATAAATCTGCACTGTATAAAATCCACTTTACGACACGGTGTCGTAAACTTTTTCTGCTGTGCTTTAAAATCCGTGTGAAATTTACTTTGCGACATCGTGTCGCAAAGCTCCAGCCTGACATACAGTAAAAAGAATAGATTTTTTATCCATGCCTCCTACTGCTCCCCGTCTGCTATTTCTCCATTTCCGTCTACTTCATATAAATCAAATTCCTCCTTCATCCTGATTTTTAACTGGTGTTTCATATACGCCTCCACATCAAAAGCATTCTTCTTGTCATAATCTGATAACTGCTTGTACCGTTTATGCCTGGTAATATCGAACTTGTCACTTAGGAACGGACGTACCCCACGCAACTGCAGGATACATTTATTTCCATCCATAACCGCCAGTTCATCCCGGCTCATCAATTCTTTGCCACATTGTCAAGTGAAGAATTCATTCTTTTTGCTTTTTCATACACGGAATCTTGTAGATGTTCTATAAATGTGATAAACTGAACGCAGTAACAAATCGGGATTTGAGGAAAACGGAGGTTTCTTTTATGTGGGGATTATATCTCGACAGTAAAGCTTTTGAAGATGGACTATTTCATGCAGTCGTTCAATACAAGATAGACAATAGTAAAGCTGCCTGCACCTCCCCGATTTGTTTATGGGGAAAAGGTTTCGCCTTGCAACCATCCTGATATAACAGGTGTGATTGTAAGGATTCACTGGCATTTCAAACGTAATTGCTATTTTTACATCATTAGCGTCAATGAGAAAACGAGAAGCAAACGATACTTTGATGATGATTTGATTTCTGCGGTATAAATTCCCATTTGTCGGGAAGTCGCAGAGAACATAAAATGATGATTTGCAGGAGGAAGATATGGTCTGTATGAAAAAAATAGCTGTCCTCTCCGACATACACGGTAATTACATAGCGTTCCAAAAGTGCCTGGAATATGTTTTGGGTATGGGAATCCGCGCATTTATTTTTCTGGGGGATTATTTGGGGGAATTTCCCTACCCGCAAAAAACGATGGAAATTCTGTATTCTTTGAAAGAAAAATACACCTGCTTTTTCCTGCAAGGAAATAAAGAAGACTACTGGATCAGCCGGAAATACGATAAAAATTGCGTATGGAAAAACGGAAATTCAACAGTAGGCGCAATGAAGTATTGCTATAAAAACCTGACGGATAAGGATATTGGTTTCTTTGAAAGTCTTCCACTCTGCCGTGAAATCACATTTGACGGGGCAGGCTCAATCCTGGCGTGCCATGGTTCGCCGGATAAGAATAATGAAAAAATGTTTCCAGATGGTGAAAATACAAAAGGGATTATGGAAAGGTGTGCAGGGCAGTATATTCTATGCGGGCATACCCATGTTCAGGGAAGCTTTTCCCATAAAGGAAAGATTTTGTTAAATCCCGGCTCGGTAGGTGCTTCTTTATATAGCGGGGGAAAAGCCCAGTTTATGATTCTGTACCAGAAGGGGGAAGAATGGGGGCATCAGTTTATAAGCCTTGATTACGATAAGAAAAAAGTGATAAAGGAAATGGAAGAATCGGGGCTTTGGGATGCGGCACCGTACTGGTGTCGGGTGACAAAATACGGGATGCTTGCAGGGGAGATTTCCCATGGAACGGTATTGAGCAGGGCAATGGAGCTTTGCAGGGAAGAAACCGGGAAATGCGACTGGTACAATATCCCCGAAATATATTGGGAAGAAGCCGTTCAGGAGCTTTTGGGATGCTAAAATTTGTTGCAAAATAGATAAATCGGAATTTTCCGACACAACAATAAATCAAAAAGGATATGGATATGAAAAATACGAAACCGAAATCTAAGAAGAAAAAGATTCTCTTTATTATATTATCTATTGTGGTCACACTAATAATTGCTGGCGATTGGATATTGACTGTAATGGTATATAACGAGAATTTTAACCAGCGATTTGAGAGCTATGAGCCGCTTATGCTCTATGTTGATGACTTTGACGGATTGCACCGCACGAAATATGAGTTTAGTTCCAACGAGGGGCAGAAACTGGCGGGATATATGTATAGTTCGGGAGAAAACCAGCGTGGTATCGTTGTAATGGCACATGGCTTTGGTGGAGGTGGACATAATTCTTATATGGATTGCGTGAATTATTTTGCCTGTCATGGATATTATGTTTTCTCCTATGACGCTACGGGAAATGATGAAAGCGAGGGTGAGGGAGTCGGAGGACTTCCACAGGGAGTAATTGACCTTGACTATGCAATTACATTTGTGGAGGAAAGCGGGAAATTCCCAAGTCTGCCAATCGTTTTATTCGGGCATAGCTGGGGCGGCTACAGTGTTTGCAGTGTGCTTACATACCACCCCGAAGTAAAAGCCGTTATAGCGTGTTCGGGTTTTAACGCTTCACCGAATCTGTTTGAAGCCGAGGGGAAAAAACAGGTAGGAAATGGTATTTATTTGATGTTACCATTTGTGAAACTGCATGAGAGGATTCAATATGGCGGGTATGCCTCAAATACTGCGTTGGACGGCTTCTCAAAAAGCAATGCCGCTGTTATGATTGTGCATAGCTTTGATGATGAAGTTGTTCCAGCCGAATACGGTTACGAAATTTATTACGAAAAATACAAGGATGATTCCCGATTTAGCTTTATTCCTCTTGAGAATAAAGGACATAACTATTTCAATGACGACACATATCGCAATGAGTTTAATGCGAAATTTGATGAATGGCTCAAAACGCTTGACTATGACTATAACACAGAGGAAAACAGGGAACGGTTTTCGGAGGATAAAGCTAATTATATATATCAAAACCTTGACAGGGAAAAATGGTGTAATTCATTGGATTTGGAGTTGTTCGAGGATTTTGTTGGGTTTTATGATGAACATATACATTAACCAAATTCCAGTTTATTCTGGAAGCCGGAGAATAGAGAACCGGCTTCTTTTTCCTATGCAGGCAAAAGAAAACCCTTCCCCCCGGAAAGAGAGAAGGGCATTGCCGTTATTCTGTTACCGCCGGTATCTCCCCGACAAAGTTATAAATGATTTTGATTTCCTGAAATTTCTCCCCGTCAACCTTTTTCACCTCCCCCACCAGAATCCGGCTGATAAGGCGGTTTAAGATACCCTCGTCCAGTTCCCGGACTGCGGCGTACTGCCTGATTTCCCGGATAAAGGTGCGGACATCACTTTCCTGCTCGTTGGAGCGGCGCAGGGAGAGTGCCAGTTCTTTAAGCTGCTTCTGGTTTTCCTCCTGTTCCCGCTCCATTGCCGCCGTCAGCTTCACAAACCGCTGCTCGGACAGGATTCCCTTTGCCTTGTCGGTATACAGGTTCAGGAACATATCGTCAATCTCCCGGTTCCTTGCTTCCAGCCGCTCCCGTTCCTTCTCCATCTCCGAAGCGTCCGCCAGATACCGCCGCTCCATGCGGCTGCTGATCCGCTGGTAGAACGATTCCACGTCTTTCAACGCCATTGCCGCAAGTTCCTGAATATCCTTCAATACAAGATTGTATAAATCCCTTGCTTCCACCTTATGGCTGGTGCAGGAGTTCTTCCCCAGCCGGTTGTAAGTCTGGCAGATATAATATGCCTTGTCTATCGGCTCCCGTTCCTCGCCGGTAAAGCGGTTCTTCCCGGTTCTGCCCACCTTCTCATAGCGTACCTGCATGGACTTCCCACAGGTGGCGCAGTAGATAATGCCGTGGAACAGGTTATAGAAGGGGCAGGCGTTCCCCTCCATGATGGGCGGGCGGCGGTCAATGAGTTCCTGCACCTTTTCCCATTCCTCCGGGCTTATGACGGCTTCATGGCAGCCCTCAAGGACTTCCCATTCCTCCCGTGGAATGATGTCATAGGTGTTGGAGCGGATTCCCTTCTGGTGCGTCCGGCAGACCAGATGTGCGCCCTTGTAAAACGGGTTCCGCAGGATATGGCTAATCCTTGCGCTCCCCCATGAATAATAATTTACGTCACATTCCGTATTGCTTTTTACCCTTGTGATGGGGATTTTATCCTCCATTAACTGTTTGGCAATCCGCATACACCCCCAGCCGTTCAGGGCAAGGTCATAGATTCTGCGGATAGTCGGCGCAGTGTCCGGGTCAAGGATAAGATGCCCCCTGTCCTCCGGGTCACGCATCAAGCCAAGGGGCGGCTGCCCGCCGCCAAACTTCCCCTGACGGGAGCGTGTCATGCGCCCAGCCAGCACTTTCTTTGAAATATCCCGGCTGTACATGTCATTCAGGATATTTTTAAACGGCGTAATATCCATTTCCTGCCTTGTCAGGCTGTCCACGCCGTCCGTGACCGCAATATACCTTACATTGTGTTTCGGGAAAAAGATTTCGATATAACTGCCCGCTTCAATATAGTTCCTCCCAAGCCTTGAAAGGTCTTTGGTTATCACGCAGCCCACCTTCCCCGCTTCAATGTCGGCAATCAGACGCTTAAACGAAGGGCGGTTGAAATTCCTTCCCGTATACCCGTCATCAACATAGTATTCATACCGGGGCATACCGTTTTTTTCAGCGTAATCTTTCAGCATAAGTTTCTGGTTTGAGATACTCATGCTCTCATTCTGGCTGCCGTCATCAAGGGAAATCCTGCAATAGAGGGCGGTTATTTTTTGATTGGATAGATGATTTTTCCTGCTCATAGCGTTCTCCTTCTATGAACAGGGACACGATACTATTATAATACCATGCCCCCGCCATTCTTTCAACTGTTTTCCGCCTGATTTTGGCTTTTTAGCTGGCTTTCCTTTCCAGCCATTCCTCAAACCGCTCACAGGTCTGCCGCTCGATAAGCTGTTCAAAGGCTTCCTGCATGGTCTGGCTGCCCGAAAACTCACGGGAAACGATAAACTGTACTTTCTTGCTTTTTTTCTGGCTCTGTGCCGGATAGACTTGTTTTGCCATAGGCATTTACCTCCATAAAGATACCCGGACGGCTCTGTCCGGGCGTGTGTCGTAGTCTGCCGGGCAGGTGGGGGCCTGACAACGGGGGCTGACAACGGACGTTAAAAAACTCCGCATACAAAACCCGGCTTCCCATTTCCTGCCTTAATTGATTTTCTTTCTATTTCTCCGTTGCTTTCGTTGTCAGGGAGAGAAAAAGCTCCAAAATACGGCATTTGCAGGCTCCCTTCCCGGCAACGGGATTGACAACGGGAGGGGCAACCGGGCGGCAACCCGCTATGGCGTTCCCCCTTCCAGCCATTCCTTTGGCAGCCCAAGCTGGACGGCTTCCCCTTCCGTTAAAGGCTGGAAACCTGATTTTTCATGCCCTCCGTTGTCAGGCGGCTCCACCCGTTCCCAGCCCTTCTGCCGGTTGTAGGGCGGTGGGAAATGCCGGGGATTCTCGAAAGATTTCCAGCCCACCGCATAGTTTTTCATAATGGAATTGATGTCACGAATATCATACTGTTTCGGTTCCTCATAAGCCGGGTGTCCCAGCCCTTCATGGTAGATTTGCAGGGAGCAGACCATTTTCCCGCCGTACCCGTCCAAAAAGTTCAGAATCCGGGTTGCAAGGGTATCTTCCGGCATGAAGGAACGCTGGTGTTCTTTCAGATACCGCTCCATTGCCGGGCTTAATTTCAGTTTTACGTCCCCTTTCCGGTAGATTTCCATGACCTCCGCCCACATCTGCCCGATATAGGCTCTGGAAGCAGCTTCATCTTCCAGAATGTGAACCTCCGCCGAATCTGATTGCACCTGCACCGGCAGGAACCGGCGGTTCCCGGTACGGTCAAGGGGCAGGAAGTCCAGCGTGTTGGAAGTCCCGGCGAAAACGCACTGCCGTTTATGGTCTTTCGGGTGGACTTCATAAGGGGCTTTGTAGGTTTCCTTCTGGCGGCTCAAAAACGACTTAATATCCTCAATGCTCTTTGCGTTCGCTGTTGCAATCATTTCCGACATTTCTATAATCCAGTGCCCTTGCAGCTTCCGGTATACGTTGTCATCGTCCAGCTTCCGCAGGTCATCGGAAAACCACTCGTCCCGGACGGCGAGGAACCGGAAGAACGTGGATTTCCCGGCTCCCTGACCTCCCACCAGACAGAGCATGACCTCAAATTTCGTCCCCGGCTTAAAAACCCGTGCCACCGCCCCCAGCATGAACAGCAGGAGGACTTCGTAATTGTAATCATTTACTTCTGCGCCCAGAAAATGGCGCAGGGCATAGCGCACCCGCTCCGTCCCGTCCCATTGCAGGCTGTTCAGGTAATCACGGATAGGGTGATACCGGTATTCATTGGCGGCTACCTTGATAGCCCCCTCAATCCGCTTCTCTGATGTCAGCCCGTAGTGTTCCTCCAAATACAGTATCAGGTATTGAATATCCACGTCTGTCAGGCGGCTCCCCTCCCGATACCAGCCAAGGGGCTTTACAATGTCAATCCGGTCAGTCAGGAGGTTGTTGCTGAACGCCCCTCTAAGCAGCGGGTCACATAAAAATACCGTCTTATAATTCCCCGGCGTGTTGGCGGTCTGCCCCTTCTGCGTGGTTTCCAGCATCTTCCGGACTTCCCCGACCGTCTTTTCACCGTTCAGGCTGTCTGCGGCTATCTCCACGGCTTGTTTTACCGCTGGCGGCAAACTCTGATACCCTCCGTCCAATCCTTTCCACCTCCTTCCTATGCCCTGTCACAATGGCGGCTTTTTCCTCCGCCGTCCCGGTCAGCAGCGTGTCTAAAAGCCAGCCTACATACTCCCTTTTCTGCATGGCTTCCACGAACAGCGGATTCCACCCGTCCCCCGGCGATTTCGGCGCATATGCCGTTTCCCAATGCTCCAATAAGCGCAGGTAATCACTCAGCACCCGGAAGCATTTCTGCTGCGCCTGCAAGAACCGCAGTTCCGCCGACACGCTCCGTCTGGCTGGCTTCGGGGAAGCCCTCCCCCGGCTGTCGTATGGGATTCCAAAATCCGCAGCCAGTTTTTTCGCCGCTTCCAGAGCGGGCAGACCATAAAGCCTTGCCGTGAAGTCAATCACGTCCCCGTCCGCCTGACAGCCGAAACAGTGGAACCGCTTATCCACCTTCAAGCTGGGATTCTTGTCTTTATGGAAGGGGCAGACCGCCATGCCGTTTTTCCCCACCCGGATTCCATAATGCTCCGCAGCCTGCCTTGTGGTGACAGACTGTTTTACCGCTTCAAATACATTCAATCTCAATCCTCCTGTCATTTTTTTCAAACGGTAAAACGCCTGCGGGAGTATCTCCACGGCAGGCGTCTTACCAGCGTTCCATATCCTGTTTTTTCTGCTCCGGCTTCCTGCGGTTTTCTTCCCGCAGAGCCATATCCTCCTGTGCTTTTTTCAGCCGTTCCCGGACGGATTCCCTCGCCTTCTCCTTAACCTGCTTCCTGCCTTCCCGTTTAACCTCCGGCTTCTGCAATGCCGCCTGAACCTGTTTCAGAACCCGCCCGGCAGATTCCCGCAGCTTGTCCTGTACCCGGTCAAAAAGCGTGTTCGCCAGCCGCACCACCTCCGGGGAGTTTTTCGTTTTCGGGGAAGTGACGCTTTTCCGGTATTTCTCCACCACTTCCATATCCGCAAGCTGTGTCTGCTCCCGCACCTTGTCCGTGACCACCTCCACCGCCTTTTCATAGGCGGTTTCCGCCACCTCGTCAATCAGCGATTCCACGTCCCCAATCTTTACCGTCAGTTCCTCCAGCTTTTCCTCCTGCGCCGCCAGCTTCTCCTTCTGCTTCATCAGGATATAGTCCTGCTTCTCCAGATACTCCCGCCCTCCGTAGGACGGCTCCTGCTCCAGGTGAACCCCGTGCCGCCTGCTGATGTCAAACAGGATTGTCCGGCACAGGGAATCAAAGGTCTGCTTCCGGTTGTTGTTCTTCCCCTTCGGCTTGTCCGGGGAGGGCAGGGGGATTCCCAGTTCTTCCAGCGCCTTTTCCTGCTGGGGGCATATCTCCCCGTACCGGTTTTTGCAGTCGAACACATGGCGCTCATGGATATGCGGCGTTCCCTCGTCCAGATGGAGTGCCCAGTCCAGAAGATGGACGTGGGAGCCGAACCGCCGCTCAAACTCTCCGTAAAACTCATTCACAATCCGGAACAATGTTTCCGGCGGCACGGATTCTTCCACCGTCCCAATCTGGTAAATGCTTTCCTCCGGGCAGGTCTTGTTGTTCTTCAACAAATCCTCCACGCTGCGGTTCCGCTCCGTGTGCCGTGTCTTTTCATTCCTTGCGTTCTGGGCTTCCACATAATCCGAGTAATGCTCCGTATAATAAGCCCGCTCTATCTGCTCAAAGCTGAAATCCGGCTGGGAGGAATCCTCCCGACTTTCAGCAGTGGTGTAGCCCCGGTAACAGTCCCAGTACACGTTTTTCTTCGCCCGCTCCGAATCAATATGCCCGCTGTTGTTTAAGTCAAAGCGGCGGTCATTGTGGCGTGGATTGTACGTGCCGTTTCTGCCGGAGCGTCCGTTGTGCCGTGTCAGTTTCAATGCAAAATCCTCCTTCCTTTTTCAAGATTTCCCGGCTGGCGGGAGGGCTGCGAAGCTGCCGAACCTGCGGGGGCTTGCGTCAGGTAATACCCAGTACGAGTTGACGCAGGCATCAACTCTAGCTGGGCAAGGCGTTTCACCCTTGACCCGATAAGGGCTTGCCGCCCTTAACCCGCACAGGGATGTTGCACTCCCTGTACCCTTGCACA
>OFEZ01001838.1_pt1 | contig 10319 bp, 7 predicted proteins | sample 1521241 | NCBI WGS metagenome assembly OFEZ01 (sample SAMEA3504099, study PRJEB24116) | mouse gut metagenome | biome: mouse gut; feature: mouse-associated habitat; material: faeces | place: Denmark | collected 2011
TAATGACTAAAAAAAGACTTTCCCTTATTTCCCTTACGATTATCTCATAAGGGCAAAAATAAGGGAAAATACATATCATTTCACTATTGAACAAGCTCAGCATCTAAGCCCCCTGTCGTTTCGTCTGCGGACTCCGAACCGCAGATCAATCCTGCCCTTTACGCAGTCTTTCCACCACACTTTCTCTCGAAATATAATGATATACCAACACCGGCACACTTCCCGAGATGAGGATCATCAGGATAAACACGATGCATAGACTCACAATCGGTATCCCAAATTTGGCAAAATATACGAACGCCGTCCTAAAAAGCCATGACGCGCCATACGACACGGCAACGCCTATGGTACATAAGAAAAGCATCGTAATCCCGCTGTAATAGATCCCCTCCAGCATCAATACTTTTTTCATCTGATTCCTTGTCATACCGATACTCTCCAATGCGGCCAATTCTTTTTGTCTGGCGTAAATATTTGTAAAAATGACATTTACAAAATTGAGCGTGCCCATGAAAATCAAGAATACGGCGAACAGATTTCCGATCGTTCTGATCGTGTCAAATGCAGCGTCTGCCCGATTCTTCGTTTCTACCTGTGAGCTGATCTGGATAACGGTCGTCGCAGCAAACATTGCCTCCAATTCCTCCAATATTTCTTCGTCTCTGCTTTTGTCCGTCTGAATACGAAGCGTCTGGACCAGCATTTCCCCAGATACTCTCTCCATGGCTCCTGCCGTCATATAAAGAGGGACGTCATCGTCTCTTACTTCTCCATAATAATGAGGAGTATTGACATACTTATTCCCTTTATACCCTTTATCCCCTATCACGCCAAGCACGGTAAACTCCGCAGTCTTCCCGCCTTCGCGCCTGCCGGAAAGTGTGATCTTCTTTCCGCAGATCTGCCGGATATCCGCCTCTGCATATTCGTCAAAAAATACACCCGTTCCATCTTCCAGATACGTCTGGATTTCCGCTACCGAAAATGTGCTCTCATAAGAAAAATCCTCAAATTTCTCCAACGGAAGTCCGATACTTCTTGCCCGCAGCTGTCCCCTGATCTGTTCTTCTGACAAGCCTGTGTACTGTGCCTGAAGTTTTATAAATGGCTCTAAAAAAGGCTCTTCATTTTGAAAATAAACAGGCTCTACATAGTCAGCGGTTATCTTCTCTACGCCCTCAAAACCGCATATCGTATCTGTCACCGATTCGTTCAGGATATTTTCAATGCCGCCTGCGTCTGCCATCTGAAATGTAAGATTTTGCAGGGTAAAGCTGTCCGGCTGTTCCCTATCGTATTTTTCTTCATAATCCGCGCCAAAGGTACAGACTTCTACGATCAGAAAAATCAAAAATCCAAAGAAAAGAGAAGCAAACGTTACCCTTGCTTTCTTTTTACTGCGAAATACATTCCGATATGCCATGCGGTATAATTTCCCGCCGCTGCCTCCTCTATGAGCTTTTATCGTCTCTGACTGTTCCACGTATTTGAGCGCCTCTACCGGAGATACCTGCGCCGCCATTTTCGATGGTTTCTGATTGCTAAGTGCCGCGGTAAGATATGCGAAGGCTGCTGCAAACACATAGATCCACGGTGAAATTATGATCCCGGTTTCAAAGGTCGTTCCAAATCCATTTCCTTCCGTCATCCTTCTTAACAGTCCCGGTACTACGGCTTCTGCCAATACCGTGCCAGCCAGAAGCCCTGCGGGGATCCCGATCACAGCTACCAGATTGCTCTGTCTTTTTACAATGGAGCTCAACTGCTTCGAAGTGGCACCCAGCGTCTTTAACTGCCCGAACATATGCATTTCCCGAAGAACAGAAATATTGATCACATTGAAGATCAAAAGATATCCCGCAATCATGATCAGAATAACGGATAATACAGGAATCACCGCCAAGGCGAAAGACTGCGCCAGGGTTTTCGATAATCCCGTCACAATAATATCCTGCCGGTCCGTCACTTCCGAGATCAATGCAAAGGCTTCCTCTGTACTCAGGCTGTCGTCGATCTTAGCCGTGCCATAAAGCCCCTCCGCTGTTCCGTACCGATCTGCAAACGCCTGAGAGACTGCCATATTACCGATGGCTTTTTTCGTACTTCCCTGCTCTGTATAATACAGATTTGCGGAAATTGTATTCGCGCTGTTTGGCGTTATGTTCGGAGCATAATTGATATAATCCTCATAATAGCGGGCATTCTCTTCCACCTGCCCCGGCGAAACCTTCCCACTCAGAGATACTTTCAGCCGGTCCACAAATTCCTGTCTGTTCATAATGGATTTATCCTATCTGCCTAAAAACACGACGCGGTTGACTTTTCTGAGTCTTATGATTCACGCTGCTGTCTGTACGATCAACCGAAAATGAATTGCTTTTATTATAGCATACCTCCATCATGCGGTAAATATATTGGAAATTAAGCCTTTATAAAAAATTTATAAATTGATGCATGGTCATCCCTTTACGCTCCCCATGGCAACGCCCTGCACAATATGCTTGGACAGAATCAGATAAACGATGATTACCGGGAAGATGGACAGACCGATCATGGCGTAGACCACCCCCGTATCCAGGCTGGACCAGTCCATGCTGCGCAGCTGGGCAATGAGGATGGGAACGGTCCGCTTCTTCGGCTCATGCAGAATCAGCGCAGGCGTAAAATAATTGTTCCAGCTGGATACAAAGGTAAATATGGCCTGTACAGCAATCGCGGGCTTCATCAGCGGCATCACGATGGAGTTGAAGGTGCGGAACTCCCCCGATCCGTCAATGCGGGCCGCCTCAATCAGGGACAGAGGCAGGGAACTCTCCATGTACTGCTTCATATAAAAGAAAGTGACCGGCGCCGCGATGGTGGGCACAATCAGCGGAATAAACGAATCCTCTAGCCGCATCCTGGAAACCAGCTGTAAAAAGCCAAGAGCAGTTACCTGAGTGGGAATCATCATAATCATCAGAATAAACGTAAACATGAATTTTTTCAGCTTGAACTCATAGGCATGGATGGCATAGGCCGTCATTACCGAAAAGTAGGTACTGAACACCGCGCTCAGCCCCGCCACAATAAAACTGTTCCACAGCCCCGTCAGAATGGGCAGCCTCTCCCCCATCCTGATCAGATTTTGGATATTGGTAAGCAGATATTTGCCGGGCACCACGGAAAAACCCCTGTTCAGTTCCGAGTGGGATCTGGTGGTATTGATAAAGAGAAGGAAAAACCAGAACAGGCAGAGTACGGAGATCACTGCCAGCACTATGTAAGCCAGTCCCCTCCTCGCATGAATATTCAATCCTTTTTTCGTACCGTTTGAACGTTCCTCTTTCATGGTCTCACCTCCTAGTTATTCTCTTTCCGATTGGTAAACTTATATACCGCCAGGCTCAATATGCCGGTTATGATAAACAGAATCACCGACAGCGCGCCGCCCATACCATAGTTCTTGCTGAACAAATGCCTGTTCAGGTACATGATCAGCGTCATGGTGGAGCGCATGGGGTCGCCGGATCCCTTGGTCAGAATCTGCGGAACATCAAACATCTGCAGGCCGCCGATCAGGGAAGTGATCATCACATACACCAGAATCGGACGCAGCAGCGGCAGCGTGATCCTGTAAAATACCTGGGTGGAAGTGGCGCCGTCCACTCTGGCCGCCTCAAACAGGGAAGTGTCGATCCCCATCATGCCCGCCATCAGCAGAATCGTGGTATTTCCAAACCACATCAGGCAGTTCATGCCGGCCACCAGAAATCGGGTGCTCCAAATATTGGACAGGAACTTAAAAGGCGTATCAAGAATGCCGATCTGTATCAACAGGGAGTTGATAGGACCTCCGTCTGAAAACAGAGCAAAGAACAGCATGGCAAAGGCGGAGGCCATGATCAGGTTGGGCAGATAGATCACTGTCTTGAAAAATCCCTGACACTTCAGCCGCAGGCTGGGATCCGAGAACCATGCCCCCAGCAGAAGCGAAAGGATAATCTGAGGGATAAACCCAAGTATCCACATAATCAATGTATTCTTGGCGTATATCCACACCTCGCCGCTTGTGAAAATCGTCTTAAAATTTTCCAGCCCTATGAAAGTGGGGCCAATCTGTGTCAGCCCCGAGCGATAATTCTCAAAAAAGCTGTTATATACCGTACTCACCAAGGGAATAAAAGAAAACACCAGATACACCACAACAAAGGGAATCAGAAAAATATATCCCCATTTGTTATAGCTTACAACTTTTCCCCGTCGCGCGCTCTTCATAGTCATGCCTCCATCTCCTCATAAGCATCCGCCTTATTTACAAAAACCGCGCCCACCTGACCAAGCAGGCAGGCACGGTTTCATCCGTTACAGCTTATTGATTAGTAAGTCAGTTCGGGATATTTTTCCACAACTGCCTTGTAGAACAAATCCAATGCCTCATCCAGAGTGGCATTACCTTCGAAGTAGTTCTTCATGGCCTTCTGGAATTCCTCATTACAACCCTGGTCATACTTGCTCAGATTGCTCAGATCCAATCCGTCAACGCCTGCACAGTACATTGCCAGAGGATTCTGCCCGCCCAGTATTTTGCTGGAGTAGCCGGTATCCGCTGCCATGGCCTCCATAGCGGGCTTGTTGTTTACGAAGTCGTCATACTTGGTCACGATGTCGGTCATGATCTGCTGGTTGGTGGTCATCTGCAGCATGATATCCTTAACCAGACTCGGATTGTCAGTGCCGGTGGCCGCGCAGATCCATGTGCCGCCCCAGAAGAAGCCCTGGGGACCCTCGGTGGCGCCCCATCCGCCGTTGTAGCCCACGCTGCCTTCCTGATCGGCAGACATGGAGAAGTTTACAAACCAGGCCGGTCCAAAGTAGCAGAACACCTTGCCTTCGGGGAAGAAGCCCGCGCTCCAGTCCGAACTCCACAGGTCATGAGTGCCCGTGTAACCGGCATCCACCAAAGCCTTGGAGTCGTTTACCCAGTTCATGATATTGTCGTCAATGGTAATCTTGCCGTCCACAACCCAGGGCTTGGTCACATTGTTGGAATAAGTGCGGTATGTATCCACGGCAGAGGACACGATCTTGTAACCCTTGTCGGAAACGGCCTGGGCAGTAGCATTAAAGGTTGCCCAATCTTTCACGTTCTCCTGAACGGTGGCGGGATCATCGCTGCCAAACACTTCCTTGGCGGCCTCGCGGTTGTAGAACAGAACGCCGGGGCAGCCCTGCCAGGAAAGTCCCTTCAGAACGCCGTTGGAATCCGTCACCACATCCTGGGTGTACTTATACTGGTTGGCAATATCCGCGTCGGTGATGCCCAGATCCTTAACCGCCATGGTATAACCGGTATCAACATACTTCAATGCGTAATCCGCCTCGATCAGGAACATGTCGATCTTGTCGTCGGCCGCCGCGCTGTCCTGCTTCAGCAGCGTTTCGTCCAGGTTGTTCTGATAGGCATTGCCTTCATTGGGAGTCTCATGCCAGACTACGGACACATCGCCGATGGTACCGTGGGTCTCGTCAGTCTTGGTATAACCGGGATAAAGGTTTACCACCCTCTCTCTGAACTCGTTGTTCCAGCAGTAAATGTTCAGCACCTTGCCTTCCTCGGTCCCTGCGCCCACATTCTCATTCCCGCCTTGGTTGCCGCCCGCCGCGGGCTGTGAACCACAGGCCACCAAAGTTCCTGCCAGCATGGTAACAGCCATTAATACGCTCAAAACTTTCTTCTTCATCTTGAATCCTCCCTTTTTTGGTATGGTAAAGATTTGTTTTGAATCAGGAGTTCTGTTTTCAACCTCCTTAATCGTTTACGTTTTTCATTATACAATACTAATTGTATAATTGCAACACTTTTTTTGATTTTTTTACTTCTTTTTTGGGAAATTTGATTGAAAGTCCAGAAAACACTATACAAAATAGACAAAGGGAACCGCTGTACTCAGCAGTTCCCCACTTCTCCCACCGTCTTACCGGGATAAATTTCTCCCTTGATGATCACCTGCTCAATCAGGGTGGTCTTGGGACGCTCGATCAGGGAGATCAGCCTCTCCCCGGCCTGCACGCCCAGGGACGTGGTGTCCTGGCGCAGGGTCGTCAGCGGCGTCTCAATATGCCTGCCGATGCGGATGCCGTCATACCCGGCAATGGAGATATCCTCCGGAATGCGCAGCCCCCGGCCCTTGATGGCTGTGATGCCTCCGAAACAGGAAAAGTCGTCAGGGTACAGGATGCAGGTGGGGGGCACCCGCAGATCCAGCAGTTCCTCCGTCACCCGTGCCGCCGTCCTGGTGTCGCGATAAGGTGATTCCCGCACATATTCCCCGGGCAGCTTTAATCCCAGCAGCTCCGCCGTGCGGTAGAAGGACGTGAGCCTGGCCTGAGTCACGGAAGAATCCGCCCCGTGGATATAGGCAATCCGGCGGTGTCCTTTCTCAAACACATGGCGTAGCAGCAGTTCCATGCCTCCCACATTGTCAGAAGTGATATTGATATGATTGTCAAAAAGATGGTCCACCGTCACCACCGGAATATCGCTGCGTACCAGTTCCAGAACCTGGGGGTCATAGAAATCCACGCAGGCGATAACCACCCCGTCAAAGCCCCTGTAGCGGCAATGCTCCAGGTAGGACATCCGGCTCAGCCCTCCCGCACCGCTCTTGTTCAGAAATGTGATATCATAGCCCCTGGCTTCCACCGTGCGCTTGAAGCTGTCCAGCACCTGGGAGAAATAGTCATGGGTCAGGCCGCTCTGGGCCTCGTCCATAAAGAGCACGCCTATATTGTAGGTGCGGTGTGTCTTAAGGGCCCGGGCCATGGCATTGGGCAGATATCCCATCTCCTTGGCGACTCTGCGGATCCGCTCCTTGGTCTCCCTGCCGATGTCTCCATGGTCGTTCAGCGCCTTGCTCACCGTGGCCACCGAGACTCCGCAGGCTATGGAAATGTCCTTCATTGAAACCATGTCTGTACCCTCCAAATTTTATCTGATACTAAAATACTTAAACGTTTGTGCAATTTCAGTCTATCTTATTTTTATGGGTTTTGCAATCATTTTTAATCATTTTTTTGATTTAAGGCTTGTAAGCGCTTTCATTACGAAATTATTTTTCCCATATTTTCTGTAATGTCTCTTGCAATTTCCAAATGAGTTCAGTATAATTTATTTAATGTGAATATGTTTTACTTAATCGTTTTCTAAAACATTTTACAAATTCATGAAAAAAGGAGAGTCCACTATGAAGTTCGGCTATTTTGATGACTCCAACCAGGAGTACGTCATCACCACCCCCAAGACCCCGCTCCCCTGGATCAACTATCTGGGCTGCAATGAATTTTTCAGCTTAATCTCCAATACCTGCGGCGGATACACCTTTTACAAGGATGCAAAGCTGCTGCGCCTGACCCGTTACCGCTACAACAATGTACCCACGGACATGGGAGGCAAATATTTCTACATAAAGGACGGCGGCACGGTCTGGAATCCCGGCTGGCAGCCCGCAAAAACGGAACTGGACAGCTATGAATGCCGTCACGGCATGGGCTACAGCCGCTTCACCAGCAGCAAGGACCAGGTACAGGCCGAGGTGCTGACCTTCGTTCCCATGGGAGATAATTGCGAGGTGACCAGGCTGACCCTGAAAAACACCGGCAGCCGGGAAAAGGAACTGAAAGTTTTCTCCTATGTGGAATGGTGCCTGTGGAATGCCGATGACGATATGAAAAATTTCCAGCGGCTCTTAAGCTGCGGTGAGGTGGAGGTGGTGGGTTCCGCCATTTACCACAAGACCGAGTACCGGGAGAGGCGCAATCACTATGCGGTATACGGAGTGAACGCCCCCATTGCCGGCTTTGACACCATCCGCGACGACTTCCTGGGAGCCTACCGGGGCGCCGACAATCCGGAAGTGGTGGAACAGGGACAGTGCAAAAATCCCCTGGCCAGCGGCTGGTCTCCCATCGCCTGCCAGCAGCTGGATGTGAAGCTGGCCCCCGGCGAATCCAAAACCTATATTTTTGTACTGGGTTATATTGAGAATCCCCAGGAAGATAAATGGGAAGCCCCCGGCATAATCAATAAAAAACCCGCTCAGGAAATGCTGGCCCGCTACGCCGCCGACGAGGATGTGGACGCCGCTTTCGCCACCCTGAAAAACTACTGGAAAGGGCTGCTGGGCAAATATCATGTGGAATCCGGGGATGAAAAAGTCAACCGCATGGTCAACACCTGGAACCAGTATCAGTGCATGGTCACCTTCAACATGTCCCGCTCCGCCTCCTATTACGAATCCGGCATCGGAAGGGGCATGGGCTTTCGCGACAGCTGCCAGGATCTGCTGGGCTTTGTGCATCTGATCCCCGACCGGGCCAGGGAACGTATCATTGACATTGCCTCCACGCAGTTTGAGGACGGCAGCGCTTACCACCAGTATCAGCCCCTGACCAAGAAGGGCAATTCCGACATCGGCAGCGGCTTTAACGATGATCCCCTGTGGCTGATTGCGGGCACCAGCGCCTATGTGCGGGAGACCGGAGACATTTCCATTCTGGAGCAGATGGTTCCCTTTGACAATGATATGTCCAAGGCAACGCCCCTGATGAACCATTTAAAGAGATCCTTCGATTTCATTGTAAACCATAAGGGTCCTCATGGGCTCCCTCTCATCGGGAGGGCGGACTGGAACGACTGCCTGAACCTGAACTGTTTCTCCGAGCATCCGGGCGAGTCCTTCCAGACTTTCGGCCCCAGCGAAGGCCCGGTGGCAGAGTCCGTGTTCATCGCAGGCATGTTTGTCAAATACGGGGAAGAATATGCACAGCTTGCAGAACTGCTCGGCGATGCGCAGGAAGCGAAACGCGCAAGAGAGGAAGTCGCGCTCATGTATGACGCGGTACTCAAAGACGGCTGGGACGGCGACTGGTTTGTGCGGGCGTATGATGCACACAGCCGCAAGGTTGGCTCTAAGGAGTGCGAGGAGGGGCAGATCTACATTGAGCCGCAGGGCTTCTGCGTACTTGCGGGCATCGGTGTCAAAGAAGGGCTTGCGCAAAAAGCACTAAACTCCGTAAAAGAACGGCTCGACACCCAATATGGCATTATGCTCTTACAGCCTGCCTACACAAAGTATCATATTGAACTGGGTGAAATCTCCTCCTATCCGCCCGGCTACAAAGAAAATGCCGGCATCTTCTGTCATAACAATCCGTGGGTTTCCATCGCAGAGACTGTGCTTGGACACGGCAACAGAGCCTTTGAGATTTACCAGAAAACATGTCCGGCTTACGTGGAGGAAATCAGCGAAATCCACCGGACAGAGCCCTATGTATACTCGCAGATGGTCGCAGGGCGTGACGCAAAATATCACGGCGAGGCAAAAAACAGCTGGCTCACCGGAACTGCCGCGTGGACATTCGCCAATATCTCACAGTATATCCTCGGCGTGTATCCAACGCACACAGGACTCCGTGTAGACCCCTGTGTGCCTGAGGGTTTTGGTGATTTCAAGCTGACAAGACGATTCCGCGGTACAGTCTATCATATTACAGTCATGAATCCACACAATGTTCAGAAGGGCGTTGTCTCTATGACCGTGGATGGGGTAAAAACTGACGGCTGTGTCATTCCATTCGAGGCTGGAAAGTCTGATGTGAATGTCGAGCTTGTGATGGGATAAGCGGCATAGTTCCTTTGGACGTCCGTATACCTAAAAAGGATATTGCGAAAGCAATATCCTTTTTAGTGAATCTCCCTGTCTGATTTTCCCGCGCTGAGATCGGTGTACATATCAAGCAGTCCCACCGTCTCTGTGGCAGGTCTGCCATAGCTGTGACAGCACTTGTGCGACACAGACTTTTCATCTGCTGCATTGTCGTCAAAAATAACGCTCATGCGGGCTGCCCCATGCTCCAGTTCACTGTCAAGATGTCTCAGAATCTCATCAATCATATGCTCATTTGAATCCATTGCACTCCCCCTTTCTATCCTGTATACATCAAGGTAATCCTCATAATCCAAACAACATTCCAGCCATTCTGACTGCAAATGCACAGACCCATGCGATCGCGCACTGCCCAAACACCATGATCACCGCAGATTTTCCCCCCAGCTCACGCTTGACGGAAGCAATCGCAGCCACACAGGGCGTATAAAGCAGGCAAAAAACCAGAATACTTGCGGCCGTCAGCGGTGTGACCGCAGCCAGAAGCTTTGCCGTACTGCCAAACAAGACAGACAGTGTTGACACCACACTCTCCTTTGCCATAAATCCCGTTATCAACGCGGTGGAGATTCTCCAGTCCCCAAATCCCAGCGGCGCAAACACAGGGGCGAT
>OFEZ01001841.1_pt1 | contig 10303 bp, 6 predicted proteins | sample 1521241 | NCBI WGS metagenome assembly OFEZ01 (sample SAMEA3504099, study PRJEB24116) | mouse gut metagenome | biome: mouse gut; feature: mouse-associated habitat; material: faeces | place: Denmark | collected 2011
GGGCTTACCCACGCTGGCCACCTCCGGGGTGGACCAGCCGCCGTTTGAGATCATCTTGGTCATGTCCTCCACGCTGAGCTGTTCCAGCAGCTTCTCCCACTTGGGGTCGTCGTAGTCCAGCCCCGCCATGTCCTCCAGGGTGAGGCCGTTGCTGGCGAAGGTGATGGCCGGGGCGTTGGGGTCGCTGTCATAGACCGGGCTGGCGGTGAGGGCGGACGCGGTGGCGTCGGAGGCCGCCTTGCCGTCCTTCCGGGCCTTGGGGGTGGTGCCCTCCCAGTCGGTGCGGGAGACGTATTGGGTGATCTGGCCGTTGGACACGTCCTCGAAGCGATTGACGGCGGCGGTGAGATCGCCGCTGCGGGGGCTCCCCTCGCCGTAGGTGACGGTCTGCTCCACGGTGTACTCCCGGCTGTCGATGACCTCATGGGCGTTGGCCATCAGCTTGATTTGGTAAGTCCCAGCCTCCAGCACGTAGCACCCCGCCCCCTTCTCGTCATAGGAGGCCATGTCGTCCACGGCAAAGGTGAGGGTGAGGGTTTCGCTCTCCCCCGGCTGGAGCAGCTCGGTCTTGCCGAAGGCGGCCAGCACCACGTGGGCCTTCTCGATGCCGCCCGGAGTGTAGGGAGCGGTGAAGTACACCTGGGCCACGTCCTTGCCCGCCGCGTCCCCGGTGTTGGATACCTTCACCTTCACGGTGACGGTCCCCTTGTCCACGGAGAAGTCCTCAATGGACTGCTCAAAGCTGGTATAGCTCAGGCCGTAGCCGAAGGGGTACTGGACGGTCTGCTCATAGGCCGCTTCGTCGCATTGGCCTGTGGCGTTGTCGATGAACCGGGTCTCATAGAAGCGATAGCCCACGTAGATGCCCTCGACATATTCCACATAATTGCGTTTGTCCAAATTGCTGTAAGTAAAGTCGCCCGCGTTCCAGTAGGCGGGGGCGGTGGTGTGGTCGTAGGCGTAGGTGTCGGGGAGCCGTCCGGAGGGATTCACCGCCCCGGCCAGCACCTGGCCCACCGCGTCCATGCCCCGGCTGCCGGGGCCGCCGATCCACAGCGCTGCGTCCACACCGTCCTCCAGGAAGCCCAGCTCCATGGCGTGGGAGGAGTTGATAAGCACGATGACCTTTCCGAAGCCCTGGGCCTTTACCAGCTCCAGCAGATCCTCCTCATCCTGGGTGAGCTCCAAATAGCTGCGGTTTCCCCCGGCCTGGCTGTAGCCCGCCGCCTCCATGTCCATGGGCAGGTCGCCGCCCTCGCCGCCGATGCGGGAGAACATCACCACCGCCGTGTCGGAGAACGCCTTGGCGTTTGCCAGAAGGTTATCGCTGTGCTTGTCCGCGGACACCTCGGCGGGGGTGAAGTCGGAGCCGGTAAACCCGGCCTGATCCCCCCGCTTTACGCCGGAGTTTTTGTAGAAGTCCACCAGCTCCTGGTTGACCTCCAGCCCGGCGTTGGTGAGGCCCTGGACCAAATCCACGTTGGCGGAGGTGTCGCTGGCCCCGCTGCCCGTGCCGCCGTAGAGGGGGGATACGGTGGCGTAGCCGAACAGGTTCACCTTGGTGCCGTCCGCCAGCGGCAGGGCGTTGTCCCTGTTTTCCAGCAGGACGATGCCCTCGGCAGCCAGCTCCTGGGCCATAGCCAGGGCAGCCTCCTTGGCCTGCTCTGGGGTGAGCTGCTCCGCCGTGGCGGAGCCGTGGGCCCCGGGCAGGCGGCTGTTCAGGTTCGCCGCCATGAAAGTATTGATGGCGGCGAACATCTGAATACACACCACGTTGACAATGAGCGTGACCACCAGCAGGACGCTGACGATTACGATGGGCAGCTTGCCGTTGCCCTTTGCGGACTTCTCATTCCCCATTCTGATCCTCTCCTCATGTTGGAATTTTCTGCTTGACATCGTTACCTCGCATGGGGTATTGTAATAAACACAGTGTTGATTTTCAACCATCAATATATATAGCAAACGATGTAAAAACAACAGAAGGAGAGGAAGTGTTGGATTTGCGCCATTTTTCTGAGAATCCACAAAATGCACAAAAGCCGGAGAACCAGCGCACCCGGCTCACCAAGCGTCTGCTACGGGAAAATCTGCTGGAACTGCTGAAGGAGAAGCCGGTGGAGTACATTACGGTGAAGGAGCTTTGTGAGCTGGCGGAGCTGAACCGCTCCACCTTCTACGCCTACTACAACGACGTGCCCGCGCTGTACCGGGAGATGGGAGGCGAGCTGGCCCAGGCTCTGCTGGATCACATCCGTGCCATCAACCAGGGAGGACAGATCGACACCGCCCCCATGCTCTCCTACATCCGGGACAACCGGGAGCTGTTCCGCCTGCTGGTCTACCGGGATAAATACCTCAACGCCAACCAGCCGGTGCAGCTGCAGATCATCCAGGGGTATTTCGATATCTCGCCGGAACTCCATCTGCCCTGCGCCCCGGAGGAGCGGGAATATTTCCTCCAGTATCTCTACATGGGAGGGACGGGGATCATCCACCGCTGGGTGCAGAACGGCTGCGACCTGCTGCCGGAACAGGTGGCGGGGCTGATTAGTGCGCTCATCCGGCGGGCGGTGAACAAATAATGGGCAAAAACAAAGGCAGGGAACGGGTCAAGGCCCGTCCCCTGCTTCTGTTTTTCCCTTGCGGTACTCCCCCGGCGTCATGCCGACCGCCTTCTTGAACACCCGCTGGAAGTGGCTCTGGGAGGAATACCCCAGATAGGAGCCGATCTCCGCCGCCGTTTTGGAGGTCATGTCCAGCAAGCGTTTCGCCTCGTCCATTTTCAGTCCTGTGACATAATCCTGCACTGTCTCCCCGGTTTCCTCCCGGAACATCCGGCACAGGTAGGTGCGGTTGGTGCCCAGGGCCTGGGCCAGTTCCTCCGTGGTAATGGGGCGGCTGATGTGGTCCAGCACATAGTCCCGCACCGCCCGCACCCGGGCCGAGCCATGCACGCCGCACTTGGCCCGTTCCACCCGCCGGGTGAAGTCCAGCACCATCCGGGCGTTCAGCCGGGTCAGCTCCACATACCCGGTGAGCAGCTCTGCCTTTTGGATATAGCTGTCGCTGAGGGCAAAGGCGGTCTCCCGGTCCAGCCCGCCCCGGATGGCCGCGCGGGTCACCAGCGTGGCGGTACAGATCAGCAGGTTCTTCTGCTGCCGCAGGGCGTCCGCCGCCAGGGTGCCCGCCCGTCCCTCTACTGGGCGCTGAAAGAGCATTTGAATTTCGTCCACCCGCCCGTGCTCCACGCAGGAGAGCATCTGCTCCTCCAGCTCCAGGGTGTTATGGATCTCCTGCTCCCCCCGCTCGGGCGGGGCCGCCTCCTGGGCGGAGGGCAGTTCCTCCTCCGTCAGCAGCAGCTGGCCCACGTCCAGCTTTTCCCCGTTGAGGAAGTAGTTCACCGTGCACAAGATTTGCAAAAAATTCCGCAGCGGATAGGCCGGGATGGCGGAGAAATAGTCCGTCAACTCCCCGGCCCGCCCGATGTTCTCCCCCATGGCGCGCAGGATGCGCACGGCCAGCGTATGGTTTACCGGGCTGTGGGCCACCGGGCCGATGATCAGCGCCACCGCCCCCCGCTCCGCCCGGAACAGGCCGTAGTACAGGAAATTCTCGTCCATGTAATAGCTCACGTTCCCGGGAGTGGCGAAGATATGGCCTTCCTCCAAAACCGCCAGATCCGGCTTGAACCTGGTGTGGTGATACAGTCCGGCGAATTCCCCGTCCCGGTACAGCCGCACGGGCAGCCCCGCCAGCGAGGACAGCGATGCCGCCAGGTATTCGTAGTCAATGCCCATATGCCTCACCTCTCAAAATTTTGTGAGGATTATACCATATCAGAAACAGATGTGCAAGACACAGGGAGCGTCGCATTGTATAATAGCCACAAATCAGGGGCGGCACCCGCCCCAAAGAGAGGGCGGTTTTTATGAAGCAAACCTTGCTGGATCAAAAGGCGCTGCAAACAAAGATCACAGGCGATCAGGTGACGGCCAAGGAAAAATGGCTGGGCTATCTGCTGGGCCCCGCCGGGGCGCTGCTTTTGAACGCGGTGCTGGCCACCTATCTGAACGTCTACTACACGGACGTACTCAAGCTGACCTCGGTGTGGGGCGGGGCGTTCCTGGTGGTGTTCCCCATCGTGTCCAAGGTCATCGACGCCGTCACCAATGTGGTCATGGGCTATATCATTGACCGCACCCGCACCAGTCAGGGCAAGGCCCGGCCCTGGCTGCTGCTGTCCGCGCCCCTGCTGGCAGTCACCGGGGTGCTGCTGTTCACCGTGCCCAACGCCTCCGAGACTGTTCAGGTGGTCTGGGTCATGGTGAGCTACAACCTGTTCTACTCCTTTGCCTACACCATTTTCAACATGAGCCACAACCTGATGGTGCCCCTGTCCACCCGCGACACCACTCAGCGGGGCGGGCTGTCGGTGTTCAACCAGATCGCCACCATTATGATGAGCGGCATCCTGGTGGCGCTGGTGTTCCCCATGGTCATCATGCCCATGGTGGGGGTGGATCAGGGCAAGTGGATCGCGCTGATGAGCGCCCTGTCCATCCTGGCCCTGCCGCTCACCCTGCTGGAGTATTTCTTCACCAAGGAGCGCGTCACGCTGGAAAACCAGGCCGCGGGGGAGGACAGCACAGTCCCCTTTGCTAAACAGCTCAAGGCCATTTTTACCGACAAATATATGCTCCTGATTTACGCCTACTTCCTCATCTACACCGCCGGGAGCTGCATCAAGAACATCAGCCTGGTGTACTTTTGCAACTACGTTCTGGGTACCTACAACGACGGCGTCACCCAGACCATGGTGTCCGCAATCGGCGGCATCCCCATGGGCATCGGCATCTTCGCCGTCTGGCCCCTGGCCAAGCGGTTCGGCAAGCGCAACGTGACCCTGGCGGGCTTCATCCTCTACGCCATCGGCGGGGCCGTCTGCTGGCTGTTCCCCCACAATATGGTCATGGTGCTGGTGGGGCAGTTTATCAAAAATGTCGGCGGCCTGCCCTGCGCCTATGTGTTCATGGCCCTGTTCGCCGATGTGCTGGATCATATGGAATGGAAGACCGGCTTCCGCAGCGATGGGCTGGCCATGTCGGTTTATAATATCATTGCCGTAGCCATGGTGGGCGTCTGCACCGGCATCTTCAACGGCTGGCTGGCCGGGGCGGGCTATGTGGCCCCGGAGATGGTGGACGGCGTCACGGTGGCGGCTGTCCAGTCCGAGGCGGTGCAGGGCGTCATCACTTTCGGCTTTGTGGGGCTGGAGGTGTTCACCGGGATCATCCTGGCGGTGCTGCTGATCTTCCTCAGCGTGGAGAAAGATATTGGTAGGAAGCAGGAGGAAATTAAAGCGCGGAGGGAAGCAAAATGAACGCCATCCGACTGAAAATAGAGCATCTCTTTAACCCTATAGGCATTGACATTAACCGCCCCCGGCTGTTCTGGAACTGCCAAGGCGGCGTTACCCAAACCGCCTATCAAATTATCGCCATGGACGACGGCAACACCATCCTCTGGAACAGCGGCAGGGTGGAGAGTTCCTCCATGCGGTGTACCTGGGGCGGTGAGCCCGTTCCCGCACGGACCGCTGTCACCTGGAAGGTACGTCTGTGGGACGAAAACGGACAGAGCGGCGATTGGGCCGGGGCCAAGTTTGAAACCGGCCTACCCAAGGGTCAGCCCTGGGCGGCGAAGTGGATCGCCGGGGACTACGTGCCCCGCAAAAAGGAACGCTATCCCGTGGACTGCTTCCGCAAGAGCTTCAACCTTTCCGGCGTAAAAAAGGCCCGACTCTACATCACCGCCTGCGGGCTGTACGAGGCCCGGCTCAACGGGGCCCGGGTGGGGGATTTTGCCCTGGCCCCCGGCCACACCGACTACCGCAAGCGGGTGCAGTATCAAACCTATGATGTGACCGGGTTGCTGCGGGAGGGCGAAAATGTCCTAACCGTCCAACTGGCGGACGGCTGGTACCGGGGGAGCTGCGGGGCCTGGGGGCTGCGCAACCAGTACGGCACTCAGACCAAGCTGCTGGCCCAGCTGGAAATTATCGGGCAGCATGGCAAGACCTCAACCATTTGCACCGACGGCACATGGGAGTGGTCAAACGACGGCCCCATCCGCTTTGCCGACAACAAGGACGGCGAGATTGTGGACGCCCGCATGACCCCGTCCTATGGTGGCAGGGTGCGGGTGGTGAGCCACCCCGTCATCCCCGCCGCCTCCAACAACGTCCCCGTCACCGAGCATGAGACCTTTCAGCCCACCCTCATCACCACCCCGTCCGGCAAAACCGTGCTGGATTTCGGGCAGAATCTCGCGGGCTATGTATCCTTCTCCCTGGACGCGAAAGCGGGGCAGAAGCTGCGCCTGCGCTTCGGCGAGCTGCTGGACGGGGACGGGGAGTTCACCCAAAAGAACATTCAGTGCTCCAACAAGAAGATCACCACCCCGCTCCAGCAGGTGGAGTACACCTGCAAGGATGGGCGCAACGACTACAAGACCGCCTTCGCCATCTTCGGCTTCCAATATGTGCTGGTGGAAGGGGATGCGCAGTTCCGCCCCGAGGAGTTCACCGCCATCGCCGTCTACTCCGACATGGAGCGCACCGGGTGGTTTGACAGCTCCAACGGGCTGTTGAACAAGCTCTTTGACTGCACCCTGTGGAGCGCCAAAAACAACCACGCCGACCTGCCCACCGACTGCCCCACCCGGGAGCGCCACGGCTGGGCCGGGGACGCCCAGATCTTCTGCTCCACCGCCGCCTACCTGTTCGACTACAAGCCCATGGCGGAAAAATATCTCAACGATATGTACGACTGGCAGAAGCCCAACGGCTGCCTGCCCCAGATCGCCCCGGAGGGCGGCGTGGACAGCTACATGAAGTGGATGAACGGCAGCGTGGGCTGGGCGGACGCCGGGGTCATCATCCCCTATGTGCTGTGGAAGCGGTACGGGGACAGGGGCGTACTGGAGCGCCGTTACGAGGGCATGAAGCGGTATGCCGAATTCATGATGAACCGCTGCGGCAAATGGGGCGGCCCCTTTGCCCGCCCGGTGTCGGTCTGCGGCGAGGCCAAGCGCTATCTTGTCAACCGGGGGCAGGCCTATGACGAATGGGCGGAGCCCCAGGATATCTACGTCATGCGGTTTATGGATTTTGCGGGGCCCCACCCAGAGGTGTCCACGGCGTACACGGCCCACATCATGGCGCTGATGGCGGAGATTGCAGAGGAATTGGGGAAAACCGGGGACATTCCGCGGTACGAGCAGTACCGGGACGGGTGCAGAGCGGCCTATCAGGCCATGGCAAAAACAGAGGAATTTACCTTGGACACCGACCGGCAGGCGCGGTTGGTGCGGCCACTGGCTTTTGGCCTGCTGGACGGAGCGCAGACGGAGGTTGCGAAAAAACGGCTGGTGAAGGCACTGGACAACTATCAATGGCGGCTGGGCACGGGCTTTCTGTCCACGCCGCTGATCCTGGACGTGCTGGCGGACATGGACATTGAGTATGCCTACCGCCTGCTGGAAAATGAGGAGATGCCCGGCTGGCTGTTCATGCCCAAGAACGGGGCCACCACCATCTGGGAAAGCTGGGAGGGCAGCAAAGCCGTGGGCGGCGGCGTGGCCTCTTTGAATCACTATTCCAAGGGTGCGGTGTGCCGCTGGCTGTTTGACACCATGTGCGGCATCAACGTGGCGGGCGAAAACCGCTTCACCATCGCCCCCCGGCCCGGCGGGAGCTTTACTCACGCCAAAGCGGAGTATGGCAGCGTATACGGCCGGGTGGGAAGCGCGTGGCGGAAAACCGGGGACGGCATGGAGTTCACCGTCACGGTGCCCGCCAACTGCACAGCGCGGGTGATTCTGCCGGACGGCAGTGAGCGGGAGCAGGGCGCGGGAACCCAGACCTATTTGATTTCGGAGGGCTGACCATGAGCTTCATGCACAGCATGGTTTTTCATTTCTGCAAAAAGGGCAAGCGGCGCTATTCCCCGGATGAGCCCCAGGACTACCCGGCGAAACGTGCCGCCGAAGTGCGCCAAAACCGCTTTGTCCGCATACCAAAGCAGGTTCAGATTACCGAGACCGTCCTGGGCGGCGTCCCGGCGGAGCTGCTGACCCACCCCAAGAACCCCACAGACCGCATCGTCCTCTATCTCCACGGCGGCGGCTTCGTGGTGGGCAGCGTCAAGACCCGGCGGATGTTCACCGGCTATCTCGCGGACAGGCTGGGCTATAATGTGGCGGCCCCAGAGTACCGTCTGGCCCCGGAGCACCCTTACCCGGCGGCCCCGGAGGACGCCATGAAGGCCTGGAATTATCTGATGCTTCTGGGATACGGGGCCAGGGATGTGATCCTGACAGGGGATTCGGCAGGGGGTAATCTGGCGCTCTCCCTGATGCTGAGACTGAAGCAGGAGGGGCGGCTGCTGCCAAGAGGGCTGGTGCTGATGTCTCCCTGGACGGATCTGACTTCCTCCGGGGAGTCTTTTTTGGAGAAGGCGGAACTGGACCCGGTGCTCACCAACGCCTACATTGACAGTATGATAAAGGCTTACGCGCCGGGGGAGGAGCTGACAGATCCCCGGATTTCGCCCCTTTTTGGAGATTTTACCGGATTTCCTCCCGTCTATATCCAGGTGGGCGAGAATGAAATCCTGCTCAGCGACTCGGCCAGGCTCCACCAGGCTTTTGTGGAAGCCAATGTGCCGGTGCGCATGGACATTTTTCCCGGCATGTGGCATGTGTTCCAGATGTCTCCCATGAAAGCCGCCCGCACGGCCATGGATAAAAATGCGGAGTTTATTTATGACATCTGCCGTTAGGCAGATGTCATGGCATTTGTCGTTAGGCAGATGTCATGGCATTTGCCGTTAGGCAGGAACACATTTTTTTGACAGAAAGGTTCTGGAAAAAAAGGAATAAGGCTCTGAGTGCAGAATAATTAATAAAGGAGAATGGTTTCTTAGGAATTGTCGGAAAATAGCGGATACGGTTTTTGGCATAACCTGTGGAAAAGCAGGAAAGGTGCGGGGAATAACACCTTGATTCCGTATTGGTTATTTGGAGACACTTCCTTATGCACGCAGTATGTGCAGATGGGAGCAGACATGACGATAAGAGAAAGCTTAGAGCAGTGGGAGAGAACATATTTGAGCCCTTATGCGTCGCACAGCGCAGATTCCAAGGGCAGGCTGAAAGAGGAGGAACAGTGTGATATTCGTCCTGTTTTCCAGCGGGACAGGGACAGGATCGTTCACTGCAGGGCATTCCGGCGTCTTAAAGATAAGACACAGGTATTCCTTTCCCCTGAGGGGGACCACTACCGCACCAGGCTCACCCATACCCTGGAGGTGTCCCAGAATGCCAGGACCATTGCAAAGGCGCTGAAGCTCAATGAGGAGCTGGTGGAGGCCATTGCACTGGGCCATGACCTGGGGCATACACCCTTTGGGCACGCGGGGGAGAAAGCGCTGAACAGCATATGTCCTCTGGGGTTTGAACACAGCCTGCAGAGCGTGAGGACGGTGGATCGTCTGGAGAAAAAAGGCCAGGGGCTGAATCTGACTTACGAGGTGAGGGACGGGATCCTGAACCACCAGACCATTGGGAAACCCCACACCCTGGAGGGGAAAGTGGTGAGGTTTTCCGACAAGATTGCCTATATCCATCACGATATGGATGATGCCGTCAGGGCGGGCATCCTGACGGAGGGAGATGTGCCCGCAGAGATCAGAAAGGTTATCGGCAGCACACCCAGCAGCCGGCTGGATCATTTTATCCACGACATTGTGACTGCCAGCATGGGAAAAAATGACATAATTATGTCGGAGCCCATGTTTGAGGCCATGATGAAGATGCGGGAGTTTATGTTTGACAATGTGTACCAGAATCCCCTGGCAAAAAGCGAGGAATCCAAGGCGGAGGTGCTGATGGAGACTTTGTATCATCACTTTATGAGACACATAGATGAAATGCCGGAGGAATATCTGGATCTCCTCTCCGAGGGAGAGGCCAAGGAGCAGGTGGTCTGTGACTATGTGGCATCCATGACGGACCGCTCGGCCATTGCCATGTATGAGCATATCTACATCCCCAAATCCTGGTCCATATGAGCGGGGAAATCCGGTCAGGAAAGATTGCTTAAAAAGATTGCTTGGAAAAAGAAAGGGAGCCGGGTGGGGCGAGTCTGTGTGGATATCCATGGAGGTGTGAATGTACTATCCAGAGGAGATAATCGAAGAAGTCAGAAGGCGGAATAACATTGTGGATGTGGTGGCGGGTT
>OFEZ01001843.1_pt1 | contig 10283 bp, 9 predicted proteins | sample 1521241 | NCBI WGS metagenome assembly OFEZ01 (sample SAMEA3504099, study PRJEB24116) | mouse gut metagenome | biome: mouse gut; feature: mouse-associated habitat; material: faeces | place: Denmark | collected 2011
GCTCCGGCGTTTTGTCTATCGTGGCTATACCTTTCTGCTCGTACATCCTGCACCCTGCAAGTATTTCACGCTCAAAATGCTGCCCTTGGGCGTTGTTCTGCTTGTTTTTGTACTGCTGCCGTAGCCTGTTTTCGTCTATCGGATTTTCCCTTGCCTGCTGCCATTCCCGCAATTCTCTTTCCGTGTCCGAATCGGTCACAAATCCGCTATTTCCCATACTTTCCTACCTCCTTGCCAACTCTTCCCACGGAATCAACTGCATTTGTTTTTTGCCGTCCAACTCATAAAGAAAAGTAACCGTGCCTTTCTTCACGCTATGCACCGCTAAAATATCCGTAATTTCCATAAGTGCCGTTCCTGCTTTCCTTGGGTATCCCGTGATAGCCATACCCTCGACTATTGCCACTTCCACCCGGTCGCCCAACTCGTCCAGCGCCTCGAACCGGAAGTCCAGCAGCCGCTCCATGGAGGGCTGGGACAGCTCCAGCAGGCGGGCCCCGGCAAAGTGCTTGCGCAGCAGCATACAGAACATGGGGGGTGTCTCCGGGTTCTCCCGGGGCACCCGGGTGAGCTGGGCGCGGGGGTGGGCGGGGCTGGCGGAGAGGAGCAGGCGCACGTTGTCCCGGCCCGCCCGCATATGGAGGACGGCCTCGTCCCGGGCGGGCTGGTAGAGCTTATCCACCTTGCCCCCGGTGAGGGCCTGCCGCAGCTCCCCGGCTAAGGCGGTCATAAAAATAGCATCAAATGGCATTGCTTGCTTCCTCCATCATGGCTTCAAACAGCTCGTTGAGCCGGTCGGTTCTCCCCTGCAAATACAGCCAGCCGAACAGGGACTCCAGGGCGGTGGCGGCGTGGTACTCCCCCACGCTGGCCCCCTTGGGGACGGCGGCGGTGCGGCTGTTCCGGCCCCGGCGGTAGACGGCCTGCTCCTCCTCCGTCAGCATGGGGAGGATGGCGTGGACTAATTTGGCCTGGGCGGGGGCGGCCACGTATTTCACGGCGGCCTTGTGCAGGCCCGCGTTGGTGGCCTTGCCGTGAAGGCACAGCCAGGAGCGCACCATCAGCTCGTACACGCCGTCCCCCAGGTGGGCGAGGCCCAGCGCGCTGAGGCGTTCTATGGTGTCCTGTCCGGCGGACAGGCGGAAGTAATCCATGGGTATTTCTCCATTCTTGGTTGGGTGTCCAGGAGATTATATCACAAAAGGGGGAAAACGCAAGGGGGAGGGCATCGAACCGGGAGTCCTGATCTCAAACGCCGTCCGGACGGTTTTCCGCCCGCCGCCTTGGGCTGTGGTCAAAGCTCCCGGAGGTAGTACCGGTCGTCCCCCTCCATGGCCTGGGTGGGCCGGAAGCCCTGCCGGAGCCAGAACCGGGCGGCGTCCCCGTTGTCCCGGTGGCAGCCCAGGGCGATGGGCCGGGGGCCGAATTCCTGGTAGATCCGCTCTACCGCTTGGTCCAGCACCTGCCCGCCGATCCCCCGGCCCCGGACCCCCCCGCCCCCGCTGAGCCGACAACCCCGCCCCGTCCTGTGGAGGAGGGCAAGCTGGTTTACCTGAAGCTCTCCGAGTTGCATCCGTTCCATACGTTCAGGGCCCACCCGTTTAAGGTGAAGGACGACGCCAAAATGCAGGAAACGGTTGCGTCTATCAAAGCAAATGGCGTAATGGTGCCGGGTCTGGCCCGCCCGGAAAAGGACGGTAACGGCTATGAGCTGATTGCGGGCCACCGCCGTCACCGTGGCAGCGAACTGGCCGGGCTGGAGGAGATGCCCTTTATCGTCCGTGAAATGACCGACCACGAGGCTGTTCAGGCTATGAAGGACAGCAACAAGCAGCGGGAGCAGACCCTCCCCAGCGAATTGGCCGCCCTTTTGGATTTGGAGGTCGAGGACATCAAGCACCAGGGCACGAGGCTGAAAGGTGTGGCCGAGGGCGACATCGGCAAGCGTTCCGTGGAGATCGTGGGCGAGGCGCACGACATGAACTATAAAAAGGTCATGCGCTATCTCCGGCTCAATTCCCTTGTGCCGGAGCTTCTGGACAAGGTGGACGAGAAAAAGATGGGCTTCATGCCTGCGGTGGAGCTCTCCTTTATCCGGCCCAAAAACCAGTGCCTGATCGCCGTTTCCATTGACGGGGAGCACCACGGGCTATCTAAAAAACCAGCAATGGTACGGGCCTCAATCGGGGCCCGTACCATTGCGTTCAGATGCGGAAATTATGGATGCATTTGAGCAGGATAAGGCACAATTCCTGGTAAAGCTCCTCATCGAACACGCCATCGCATATGGACTCTTTTACCAGAAGCGGCCGGTAACGTGTCAAAAGCTCCTCTACTGCGGTTTTCCGGCCTGCCTGGGCTTGCGGCAGAATGTCTTTGAAATTCATTCTCTAATCACCTCCCAACTTTTTCCGCAGCTTTATGATGATCCGGCGATAGGCCGCCGCCGTACCGTTATACCGCAGCCCCAGCGATCTGCCCAGCTCGTTGTAACTACGCTCATTCAGGACGCGTTAACAGGATGTAGCGCTCCCGCGTTGTTAACTGATCCAAGGCCGACAACAGCACTTGATTTTCACATTGCCATGAAAAAGGAACTCTATCCAACGTGTCACGGGCAGAATCATCCGCAAGTAAAGTCTCTGGAAAGTCGGTGGAAAATTCGTACTGTTTAACGCGGTGCTGTTTCTGGATGTGATCGCGCCTTTTTCGCTTTAGAGATGCTAGAAGATATGCTGTAAAGCAGTTTTACAGGGCGAACGCTTCGTTTTGACCATCGTTTCGTTGTTCCACGGGACAGCCTCCTTTGCCTGATTTTTTAGGAAAGTCAGACGAAGGGGCGGCCCACGGCAGTGGACGCGGAGCCGTATAGGAACAAAGAAACAGCCGGGCTCGTACCGAGGTACAATACCGGCTGTTAGTCTGGCATTGGGAGATCCGTCTCTATCTGGGCCTGTGCGTGCTTGCCGGCTTTCTCCCCCCTGATCCCCCTGCTGTGCGGCGCGCTGTGGATGATCTACCCCTCGGTGGTATGCGTTGGCTTCAGCGCGGTTCTTCTGTCCACCCTGGTCCTCTTCCGGGGCGCGGCGCTGCGGGCGGAGATCATCCGGCGCGGGCACCTGTAAAATACGGCGGCAGACGGCTCCATCAAGGCGAAACGGCTTCCGTTTCGCGGCAGCGCAGCAGAGGCTGCAAATACGGAGATCATCTATACATGAGCAGAGGGCCCAGAGACTGGTACAATCTCTGGGCCCTGCGCTATGATTCAGCGGCTCAACAATTCACGAATCCAACCACAGACACATCGTTGGAACTGCCATTTACTACGCAGACATAGTAGACGCCACGAGCAGCAATGGAAAAATCATGGTTCACAGACCCGCTTGCAGCGAGTACATAACGAAAAGCACCATTGGAATCAACAATGCCAACCTGCACATCGGAAGACGCAGGTGAGATTGCGACAGTGACGTTGATTTTTTCACCAGCCTCCATGCTGCACGCTTTCGTGGCGGCAGCTTTGGCGCCGGAAGGAGCCTCCCAGCTGATGGTTTTCGCGTCGCTGGCATCGCTGACCAAATCCAAACGAACCGCTGTCGAGAGATCGAGCGTGGAGGTATATTCCGTCACTTGTTCAGCGTCCGAGGTATCGACAACGGTGACCATGCCGGTATCCTCACATTTATATGCTTTGATGATATCGTTCTGTTCGACCCTAAAGCTAAGCGCAAAGTCATCTGTTCCGTTGTCGTTGTCAACAGACGCGGCCAGTGCGGTAGTGGCCAAGCACCCCACGACGAGGGCAACGGCGAGTGCCGGCCCCAACAGGGAACGGGTCTTTTTATTAGAGTTCAACATAATCGAAATTCTCCTTTTGAGTTTGTATCGGCATGAGGCAAATGAAACATACAGTTTCGGCCCTGCATACCGAGAGGCGGGAGCGTAATCGATCAGAAGGCGGCCATATTCTTTGCGTTGGTCACGGTCAAGGGAGCTGACGACCTGCTCATCGCAGGAGGTTTCCAGCCAGCGGCTAAAATCCCGATTCAACAGGTAAACGATAGGATTGAACCAGTGAGCACACCGCACCATCAGGAACAGCAGCTTCTTCCACAGATCCTTTCGCCGGAAGTGCGTCAGCTCATGCGCCAGGATGAACCGGGCGTCGCCATCCGGCAGATGCTCCGAGGGCAGTAAAATCGTTGGGCGGAAAAATCCGACCAGCATGGGGCTTTGCGCCAAGGGCGAGGCCAGCAAACGAATTTCGCCGTCAATTCCAGCGAGACGGGCTTCTTCCACGGCAATCTGTTGAAGGCGGCTGTTTACCTTGTTGCCCGCCTGCTCAATCAGGCGGCGGTAGCGCAGAAGTCTCCAGACATTCCAGAGGACAAGGCTGACGGCCACCCAAAGCCACAAAACCGCGGCCCGTTCAAGCACCGTCCCCCAGTCGATCCCGGCAGTTGGTAACGGCTGTGGAGTTAACATATCCACGCCAGCCGGAGAACCCGGCAGGAACGCTGGTTCAACACCGCCGCCAAACGAAATGACAGGCGGCGAGACGCTGTAAGGAACTGGGATAAACTCCCACAACTTGTAGACGGGCAGAACAAACAGCAGAGATACCGCTACGATCCCATGATAGCGCCAGCTTTGGCTTAAATGATTGCCACTGACTGCCGCCAGCAGTTTCAGCAGGATATGGCCGACACTACCTGTAACGCTGAGTATAACGGCGGCAGGAAACAAATTTACAGCCATCTCATGTCTCCTCGTCCAGCCACGCCCTCAGCTCCTCGCGGTCCTTCGCGGAGAGCGGCGTATCGCCGCAGAGCGCGGCAAAGAACTTGGTCACCGACCCCTGGTACATGGTGTCCAGCAGCTCTTGGGCGATGCTTTGCTTGTATGCCGCCCGTGTTTGGATTGGATGGTAATAGGGGACCCGCCCCCTGCGAACGGAGCCCACCAGCCCCTTTTGACTGAGCCGCGACAAAAACGTGGCCAGCGTGGGGGCTTTCCAGACCTTGCCCCGCTGCTCGGCAAAATGCCCTATCAGTTCAGCCGCCGACATGGGCGCTTCGGAGTTCCACAGCACCTCCATGATCTCAGCTTCTGTTTCAGACATTTTTTTGGATCGATCCATATAGTCACCCTCCTGTCCCAGTGCGTCCACTGTGGATGATCCAATCCTACTACAAAGGCATAGAAATGTCAACCATTATTTTTACATCATTGTAGAAATATAGATGACCCGTGCAGCCAATAACTGCACGGGTCAATGTCATCTGCCGGCCCTGTCTGCGGCCCACCTGCGGGGCGCCGTCCGCCCTCGTCCTGCCGCCGCAGCCATTCCCGGCCGCGCTGTGTCTCCGTCAAAAACTGCCGCGCAGCCGCTCCATCACCCGGCGGTAGGCATCTTCCACTCCGCCCAGGTCCCGGCGGAAGCGGTCCTTGTCCAGCTTTTCCCGTGTTTTGGCGTCCCACAGGCGGCAGGTATCGGGACTGATCTCATCCGCCAGCACGATGGTCCCATCGGGCAGACGGCCAAACTCCACTTTGAAGTCCACCAGAATGACGCCCCTGTCCGCCCAAATCTCCCTGAGCAGCCGGTTGATTTGAAAAGCATAGCCCCGAATCAGGGCCAGCTCCGCCCGTGTGGCCAGCTTCAATGCCGCCGCGTGGTCATCATTGAGCAGCGGGTCACCCAGTTCGTCATTTTTGTAGGAAAATTCCAGAGTCGGCTCATCAAAGGCCGTCCCTTCCTCCACACCGTATCGCTTGGAGAAGGAGCCCGCCGCCAAATTTCGCACAATGACCTCCAGCGGCACAATGGAGACCCGCTTCACCAACGTTTCCCGAGGGTCCAGCTCCCGGACAAAGTGAGTGGGGACCCCCTGCCTTTCCAGCCGCGCCATCAGCAGATTGCTCATTTGGTTATTGATGACTCCCTTTCCCTGGATGGCCCCCTTTTTCGCTCCATTGAACGCGGTGGCGTCGTCTTTATAGGACACGATGAGCAGTTCGGGATCTTGGGTCGCATAGACCCTTTTTGCCTTTCCCTCATAAAGTAATGTCTGCTTTTCCATTCTCTTTCCTCCATGTATCTCAAATTTCGGAATCGGCCTTGCGTTTCCGCTCCATCGACGCGGCCACGAACTCCCGGAACAGCGGGTGCGCCCGGTTAGGCCGGGACTTCAGCTCCGGGTGGAACTGGCACGCCGCGAACCAGGGGTGCCCCGGCAGCTCCACCACCTCCACCAGCCGCCCGTCCGGGGACAGGCCGGACAAAACCAGTCCCGCCTGTTCCAGCCGCTCCCGATAGTCGTTGTTAAACTCGTAACGGTGGCGGTGGCGCTCGCTGATCTCCTGTGCGCCGTAGACAGCCGCCGCCAGAGACCCCTCGGCCAGACGGCAGGGATAGCTCCCCAGCCGCATGGTGCCCCCCTTGGCGGTCACTCCCACCTGATCGGGCATCAGGTCGATGACGGGATAGGGCGTCCGGGGGTCCAGCTCGGAGGAGTGGGCCCCCGTCAGGCCGCACACGTTCCGGGCGAACTCCACCACCGCCAGCTGCATCCCCAGGCAGATGCCCAGGAAGGGCACCCCCTTCTCCCGGGCGTACCGGATGGCCTCCAGCTTCCCGTCAATGCCCCGGCTGCCAAACCCTCCGGGCACCAGAATGCCCTGAACCCCGGCCAAGAGCCCGTCCGCCGTCTCCGCCGTCACCTCCTCCGAGTTCACCCAGCGGATCTCCACGGACACACCATTCCCGATCCCGCCGTGGGTAAGGGCCTCCGCCACCGACAGATAGGCGTCGTGGAGCCCCACGTACTTGCCCACCAGGGCGATGGTCACGCTCCCCTGGGGGTGCTTGGCCTTGTGCACCATGGTGGCCCACTCGGTCAGGTCCGGCGCGTGGCAGATCAGCCCCAGCCGCCGCACCACCACGTCCGCCAGCCCCTCCCGCTCCAGCATCAGGGGCACCTCGTACAGCAGCTCCGCCGTCAGGTTGGGGATGGCGTGATCCGCCGGGATATTGCAGAACAGGGAGATTTTATCCAGAATCTCTCGGGGGATGGGGGAATCGCTGCGGCACATGATCACATCGGGCTGAATGCCCAGGCTGAGCAGCTCCTTGGCGGAGTGCTGGGTGGGCTTGGACTTCAGCTCCCCGGAGCCGGGGATGGACACGATGAGGGACACATGGATAAACATCACGTTCTGCCGCCCCCGCTCGGCGGCCACCTGCCGGATGGCCTCCAAAAAGGGCTGGCTCTCAATGTCGCCCACGGTGCCGCCGATCTCCACAATGGCCGCGTCGATATCCTCTCCCTCCAGGGAGTAGATGTGCCGCTTGATCTCGTCGGTGATGTGGGGGATGATCTGCACCGTGCCCCCCAGGTAGTCCCCCGCCCGCTCCCGGTTCAGCACGTTCCAGTACACCTTCCCGGCGGACACCGAGGAGTTGAAGGTGAGGTTTTCGTCGATGAACCGCTCGTAGTGGCCCAAATCCAGGTCGGTCTCCGCCCCGTCGTCGGTGACGAACACCTCCCCGTGCTGGTAGGGGGACATGGTGCCCGGGTCCACGTTGAGGTAGGGGTCCAGCTTCTGCACCCGCACCCGCAGCCCCCGCTGCTTCAAAAGTCGGCCCAGGGACGCCGCCGTGATCCCCTTGCCCAGCCCGGACACCACGCCCCCGGTGACAAAAATATATCTTGTCATACCCCGCTCCCCCCGTAGTTTGCCAGCACCCGGGCGGAGGGGTCGTCCACATCGCAGCCCTCCCAGTCCCTGTTGGGCATCCAGAAATCCGCCACCATCCGGCTCTGGCCTGGGTAATAGTTCTCGAAGAGCTCCCGGTAGAGCAGGGACTCCTTGGTGAAGGGACGGGCATGATCGTACTTCCGCCGCCGCTCGTCGAATTCCCCGTCGGTGTACCGCCCCCCGGCGTACTCCTTCAGGTCGTCCACCAGGGAGTGGCCCACCGCGTCGGAGAAGGCGGCTTTCTCCCGCCACAGGATGCTCTCAGGGAGCCAGTCCCCCTCAAAAGCCTTCCGCAGCAGATATTTGCCCTTGCCATAGGTGTTTACCTTCCGTTTGGGATCAATAGCCATGACATACTCCACAAAATCCAGGTCGCCAAAGGGCACCCGGGCCTCCAGGGAATTCACTGAGATGCACCGGTCGGCCCGGAGGACGTCGTACATGTGCAGCTCCCGCAGCCGCTTCTCCGCCTCCTCCTGGAAAGCCCGGGGCGAGGGGGCGAAGTCGGTGTATTTGTAGCCAAAAAGTTCGTCGGAGATTTCCCCGGTAAGGAGCACCCGAATATCCGTCCGCTCGTGGATGGCTTTACACAGCAGGTACATGCCCATGCTGGCCCGGATTGTGGTGATGTCGTAGGTGCCCAGCAGCTCCACCACCGTCTCCAGACTGGACAGCACGTCCTCTCTGGTGATAATGACCTCCGTGTGGTTGCTGCCGATGTAATCCGCCACTTCCCTGGCGTATTTCAGGTCGATGGCGTCGGTATCCATGCCGATAGCGAAGGTTTGGATGGGCGTTTTGCTCCGGCGGGCGGCAATGGCGCACACCAGGGAGGAGTCCAGCCCGCCGGACAGCAAAAAGCCTACCTTGGCGTCGGCCACCAGCCGCTTTTCCACCCCGGCGATCAGCTTCTCCCGGATGTTGGCGCAGACCGTCTCCAGGTCATCCCCGCAGACCCGGCCCACCCTGGCGATATCCCGGTAGCAGATAAATTTGCCTCCCTTATAGTAGTGCCCCGGGGGAAAGGGCAGCATTCGCTCCGTCAGCCCCAGCAGGTTTTTGGGCTCGCTGGCAAAGAGGATGGTCCCGGCGCTGTCATAGCCGTAGTACAGGGGCCGGATGCCGATGGGGTCCCGGGCGGCGATGAACTCCCCCATCTGCCCGTCGTAGAGGATGCAGGCAAACTCCGCGTCCAGCATGGCGAACATTTCTACGCCATACTCCCGATAGAGGGGGAGAAGAATCTCGCAGTCGGAGCCGCTGCGGAAGGTATACCCCTTTTCCTCCAGCTCCCGTTTCAGCGTTTCAAAGCCGTATATCTCGCCGTTGCAGACGGCATAGCTGCCCTCCAGCTCAAAGGGCTGCATCCCCTCGGGGGTCAGGCCCATGATGGCCAGGCGGTGAAAACCCAGCAGACCCTCCCCCGCCTGGACCACCCGGCTGTCATCGGGGCCCCGGCTACGGGTGCGGTCAAAGCCGCGCCGAAACGCCTCTGAACCGGCCACGGGGCCGCAATATCCAATAATAGAACACATGGCATTTCCTCCTATCTGACCCCAAACAGCAGATCGCCGTAGGTGGGGAAGGGCCAGTATTTCTTCGGGGTGAGGGTCTCGGCCTGGTCGCAGGGCAGGCGCAGCCGGCCCATTTGGGGCAGCACCGTGTCCCGAATCATCTCCGCCTCCGCCCTGATATCTCCGGCAGAGGCCAGAGCCAGCACCGCCTCCTCCAGTGCGCCGGCCTCCCGGTATATCTCGTCGGTGAGGGCGGACAGCTTTTTCACCAGCTCCGTCTCGCAGCCGCAGGGACAGCCCGGAACCAGCTCCCGCTTGGCGGCGGCGGTTTTCGCGGTGTCCAGGGCAAAGGCCTGGACGGCGGGGATGATCTCGGTGCGGGCCATGTCCACCATGGTGTTGGCCTCAATGACGATGGTCTTGCAGTAGTTTTCCAGCGTCACCTCATACCGGGAGGCCAGCTCCGCCTTAGTCAGAACCCCGTGGGAGGTGAGCAGAGCCACATTTTTCCCGTCCAGCAGGTGGGGCACGCAGTCGGGCGTGGCGGGATAGTTCAGCAGACCCCGCTTCTCGGTGGCCTCCCGAATCCAGGCGTCGTCGTAGCCGTTGCCGTTGAAGATAATCCGCTTGTGGTCCTGAATGGTCTTACGGATCATGGCCTGGAGGGCGCCCTGAAAGTCCTCCGCCCCCTCCAGCCGGTCGGCGTAGACCTTCAAACTCTCCGCTACGGCGGTGTTGAGCATGATGTTGGCGCAGGCGATGGAGTCGGACGAGCCCACCATGCGGAATTCAAACTTGTTGCCGGTGAAGGCGAAGGGGGAAGTGCGGTTGCGGTCGGTGGTGTCCCGGCGGAACTTGGGGAGGACGTCCACCCCCAGGCGCACCTTGCCGGTGTCGATGCTGGTGTAGGGGGCGTCGTGCTCGATGCAGCCCAGAATGGCGGCCAGCTCGTCCCCCAGGAATACGGACACCACGGCGGGAGGCGCTTCGTTGGCCCCCAGGCGGTGG
>OFEZ01001846.1_pt1 | contig 10258 bp, 9 predicted proteins | sample 1521241 | NCBI WGS metagenome assembly OFEZ01 (sample SAMEA3504099, study PRJEB24116) | mouse gut metagenome | biome: mouse gut; feature: mouse-associated habitat; material: faeces | place: Denmark | collected 2011
AACGGTGGGCAGCACCCTGCGGACGGCTCCCCCGGTCACCTCATCGTAGCAGGCGGCCTCAGTGGCGGTCATGGCCACGTACACGCCCTGGAATTTCACATACATCACCGGTTCCAGGAACAGCTTGTACCTGCCGCCAATCAGGGTATCGAAGTCCATCCCCACCAGCCCGGCGATACTGCGCACCACCTGCTCGTCTGTAAAATAGCTCTTGATCGCCTCAATGCTGGCTGCCCCCAGGCTTTTGGAACTGATGATCCTGGGCAGGGACTGGCCGGGGTTCACATACTGGTAGACTCCGGTATCCGGCGCGATCCCCTGCCCTCCCAGGTAGGAGATCTTGCACACCTTTCCAAAGGAATAGGCGATGTTGCTTAAGCGCTTGTTGGTCAGGTCGATGGGCACGGTCACCGGAGTCCCTCCCTCCGCCTCCACCACCGTCACCCGCACACCCTCCATGCCCGGTGTCCAGCTGTTCTGGTTCGTTCCCTGCCCCATGCCTCCGTTGTCAATGTTCCCTTCCCCCACAGCATAGGCGGTGGAAGGGAAAAGCAGCAGACAGACCAGCATGCCTGTCAGCACCTTCTGAAAAATCTGTTTCATTCGGCTCCTTTCTGTCCGTAGACCATATCATTCCTGCATCGCCGGACGATATTTTTTCACAAAATCCTGTCACGGAACATATATCCGCGAGCATACTTATTTGCCAAATGATTCGGTATCTTTTATGGAAATACAGGAACTGTGTTGGCAAATCATTTGGCTCACGGGTATAACTCCCGGTGACAGAAAAAGCACCGCCACTTTGACGATGCCCTTTTCCTGTCCGATTTTTTTCTTTCTGCCATACCGTTTCTCAGTCCATGGACCCGATCTTGTTCCCATTCTCATACATATCCCCGGCTGTGGTCCCCGAAGCGCCTCCGCCCTGGTTCTCCACCCATCCGAAGCCGGGAATGTAGATCTGCCCTCCGGAAGTATCCCCGGCCTGTGGGGTACCCTCCGGCACCACCGGCTCTTCCGGCCTGCTTCCTTCCGCATGTTCTTCCGGCACCGGCTCTCCTTCCACGGTCTCCCCATTCGGTTTCTTTGTAGGGTCGTGAAGAATCTCCTCCGAGACAGCCTCCGGCTTTGTCACCTCCTCCTGGAGCTTCTGCTCTTCTCTGTCCGTCTGAGGCGGAAGGGCCTCCCGCACTGTTTCTGCAGCTCCCGTTTCTGTTCTTACGACCACTTCCGGCTCTTCTGCCTCATGATCGTCACGCTCTCCTTCTGTTCTTTCCAGTTCGATATCCACCCTGTGTGGAAGGTCTGCCAGGATAATCCGGGTATCCTCGGTCTCCTCCGGCAGGATCACATCCCCCGCCCCAGGCTGTTTCCTGAACCGGCTCCCGATCGCCACCGCCAGTACGATGCAGATGACGGCACCTCCTGCGATCAACATCCATTTTTTCTGTTTTGGATTCGGTTTCATGATTCTCCTCCTTTTTTCAGTGAATCTTACGTTTCCAAGTACCGGTATGCATCTCTTTGTACGACACAACATACCCGAAGTTTTTCCAAAAGTCCAGCATTATCGTATGGAATTTTCAGAATACTTCAATATATCCCGCCTGTACCTTCAGACGCATCCGAAGAGACGGAAACACCTTCCCGACAAACCGCACCGGCACCTCCAGCGTGACCAGGGCATCCGCCTCGAAGCGCTGGGCATTCCGGGGATCTGACGGGGCCAGGGGCGCGTTCCGGATGGTCACCTGCAGGTCGGTGATCTTATATTCCAGCACACCCTCCGCATATTTGACATGGGCACCGCCTTCTGAATGGGTACCCAGCACCCGGTCCAGCTCCTGCATCCCGGTCCCCATCCTGTCTTCTTCCTCCAGGGAAATCTCTGAAAGCGCCGCCGGTATATTTTTTTCCCCCATATGGGATTTGGCACTTTTTCCCTGGCTTCCTGTCACTGCCTTTTCTTCCACAAAAGTATTCCACTGCCTGCACCCGGGGCACTGCCCCAGCCATTTACTGGATTCATGGCCACAGTTCTGGCAGAAAAATACTGTGGTGTTTTTTGTTTTTGCCATATATTCTCCCAGGCATACATATAATATGCCCACATTAAACCTGTTCCACACATAGGAAACTGCTGCAAAAATTTTGCAGCAGCCCATAATTTCCATTATTTAGTTATTTTAACATTTACCTCTTCATTTTCTGTAAGCTCAACGCTGATGTTCAGCTTGCCGCCCAAATTTGTCTTCATTTTTCCTATGCTCTTTTCGTTAATGAATACTTCGTATTCCGTATCATCATTGAGCTCCAGGGTAATCTGTGCGTCCTCGCTGCCCTCCACAAGGAAACTGATTTCCTCTGCGGTTTCTTTAAAATGCAGCACGCTGGTCCCTGGTACGGACCCATAAACAAACATTCCGTTTTTGGATAACCTGGTCATGGTCTTAAATGTTTTGACCTTATACAGATCCCCACAGTGCTCAAAGCCTTCCAGCTTTGCTTTCTCCGGAAGAATATAGTTTCCAAAACTGATCGTACCGTCTGTTTCTGAACGAAGTAATTCCTCTACAACAGCCATTTTCTTATGTCCTCCTGCTACCATTTCGTTGCTTTTTTGGTTACTGATAGTATAATATATTTTGGCTTTGATATCTACAGAAAATATCGTTAATTATTTCACATACCAGCCAGGATACCGTCCCTTTCCCACAGATGCGGTATGCCGGCACCATGCAGCCCCTTGTTGCTATTTCACTTCAAAGCACACCTGCTCCTTACGGTAGCCTGCTGACACAGTATCTCCCGGTTTTACCCTGCCTGAGAGAATTTCCTCCGCCAGGCGGTCCTCCACCACGTTCTGCAAAGCGCGTTTTAGCGGGCGCGCCCCCATCTTGTCATCGGCATATTTGGCTACAATATGCTCTTTTAATGCGCTGCTGACAGAGAGTTTTAGCTGCATCTGGCTGCTGCATCTGGCCGCCAGGTTGTCACACAAAAGGTTAATGATCTCATGCATTTCTTCCTGGCTTAAAGGCTGGAATACCATGATTTCATCAATACGGTTGATAAACTCCGGTTTAAAAAGTTTTTTTACCTCTTCCATTACCCCAGCCTTCATCTTTCCGTAGTCCTGCTCCTTGGTGGTTTCCATGGAAAAGCCCAGGTTTTTGGGGGCAACGATTCTCTGTGCGCCAGCATTGGAGGTCATGATGAGTATGGTGTTTTTAAAGCTCACCTTCCTGCCCTTAGAATCCGTAATATGCCCATCGTCCAACACCTGCAAAAGCACGTTAAACACGTCCGGGTGGGCCTTTTCTATTTCATCGAACAGTACCACTGAGTAGGGATTTTTCCTGATCTTTTCACTTAACTGCCCCCCTTCCTCAAATCCCACGTAGCCTGGGGGGGAGCCAATCATCTTGGATACGGAATGCCCTTCCATATATTCGGACATATCCACCCGGATAAGCGCGTTTTCCGTGCCGAACATGGCTTCCGCAAGGGCTTTGCTGAGTTCTGTTTTCCCCACCCCGGTAGGCCCTAGGAACAAAAAGGAGCCAATAGGGCGGCTGGGATCCTGCAGCCCCACCCTCCCTCTTCTGATGGCACGGGCTACTGCAAGCACTGCCGCCTGCTGCCCGATCACCCGCTTGTGGAGTATTTTTTCCAGTTTCAGCAGCCGTTCGCTTTCCTTTTCCGTGAGCTTTTTCACTGGGATCTTTGTCCATGAGGCAACCACCTCGGCTATTTCGTTTTCCCCCACGGACAGGCTGCATTCCGTTTGCTGTTTCTTCTTTTTTTCCCTGGCACGCTGGTATTTTTTTATGAGTTTTTCCTGTTCTTTGCGTATCTGGGCTGCCTGCTCTAATTCCTGGGCTTTCAGGCATTCCTCCACTCCCCTGTCCATCTCCTGGATCTGGGATAACATTTCCTTTAAGTTATCCGGGGTATGGGTATTTTTAAGCCGTACTGCCGAAGCTGCCTCGTCTATTAAATCAATGGCCTTATCCGGCAGGTTCCTGTCATTGATATACCGTTCTGACAGCTGTACTGCCGCCTGGATGGCTTCCTGGGTGATGGTTACCTTATGGTGCTCCTCATATTTGGGCGCCACTCCATTGAGGATTTCCACAGCCTCGTCTATGGAGGGTTCCTCCACATAGACCGACTGGAAACGCCGTTCCAGGGCGGCGTCCCTTTCCACGTACTTATGGTACTCCGCCACTGTGGTGGCCCCGATTAGCTGCAGTTCCCCCCTGGCCAGGGAGGGCTTTAGGATATTGGAGGCATCAATGGCCCCCTCTGCGCCCCCGGCACCGATAATGGTATGCATCTCATCCAAAAACAGTATCACATTGCCGCTTTCCTGTACTTCCCAGATGACCTTTTTAATCCTCTCTTCAAATTCTCCCCGGTATTTGGAGCCTGCCACCATCCCTGACAGGTCCAGGGTCAGGAGTCTTTTGTTCTGGACTGTAAAAGGCACTTCCCCGGCTACAATGCGCAGGGCAAGCCCCTCCACCACGGCAGTCTTCCCAACCCCTGGCTCACCGATCAGGCAGGGATTATTTTTGGTCCTGCGGCTTAAGATTTCAATCACCCGCCTGATCTCACTTTCCCTTCCTATCACAGGGTCAAGCCCTCCGGATGCTGCCAGGGCCGTTAAATCCCTGCTGTACTGCTCCAGGGCGGAAGCCTGCCTGCCCTTGCGGTTCTGCTTTCTGCCCAGATCCTCTTTGTACAGGTTGCCGTCCTGGCCCATGGAGATAAGGGTATCCGCATACAGCTTTTGGACAGAAACGCCAAGGGTATTTAAAAGCCGCACTGCAACATTTTCCCCCTCCTTGAGCATGGCCAGAAGAATATGCTCCGTCCCTGTGGCCTGGGCGCCAAAGCGGTCTGCCTGCCTGTGGGCCTCTTCCAGCACCTTCCGCGCCCTGGGGGAATACCCTTCCTTTTCCTTCACGGCAACCGTTGTCTCAGGCATGATCAGCTCTTTTATCATATCCAGTATTTTGTCCTCATCTGCGCCGTTTCCCTTTAGGACCCTTGCGGCCACTCCTGTATTTTCCCTTAACAGCCCTACCAGAATATGCTCTGTCCCCACATAGCCCGCCCGCATTCTGGACGCTGTTTTCTCTGCAAGGGACAGAGCCGTTTTTGCTTTGTCCGTAAAACCACCTGACTGCATATCAATCCTCCTAATGCCTATACGCCAAATTCTTCATAGATTTCATCGATCATCCGGTGAGCTTCTTCCCTGGAAACTCCCTTGCATATTCCCTTTGCAAGGATTACCCGCAAATCCCCATCCATTTCTTCTAACGTCCTTAATTTATCAATGGCAAGGGCAATCACCGCGCCCTTTCTTCTGTCTACCTTTACAAAACCTTCCTGTTTCAAAACCGTATACGCCTTGTTAACAGTATGCATATTTATCCCAATATCGTCCGCCAGCTGGCGCACCGAAGGCAGGGCGTCCCCTTCCTGGAACTTTGCCGTGGCAATTCCCAGAATAATCTGATTACGAAGCTGCAAATAGAGCGCTTCTTCACTGTTAAAGTCTATCTCAATAACCATAATTTATCCCCCACACTTCCAAAAAGGAATTATCAGGAAATGCAAATAACTCATGCATCCGACACCTGCCTAAATGCCCATCTGCCTTGCAGGAACCCCTGCGCCACACGCTCTTTTCTGGGGTCCCTTCTTTGCAGATGAATATTTATCCCGGGTCATCCACACAAGCTATTTTCTGCCACTGTCACAATATGGACGGTTCCTTACAAATCTTTATCATCCATGTTTAAAAACTCAAATTCAAATTCATCGTCCTCCACCAGGAAATTCTGGGGCTTTCTGGCCACCGGCTTCCTGGCAGGCTCTTTTTTCTCTGCCGCATGCAGCTCCTTCTCTCCCTTAGGCTTAGGCGGCGCTGCCTTCTCCTGGCTTCTTGCCGGACGCTCCTGGGGAGGCGGCGCAGTCTTTTTCTTCTTCACAGGTGCCGGTTCTTCCTCTTCTTCCTCCACCCGTTTTTTGGCTTTCTTCTTTACAGGTGCCGGTTCCGGCTCCGGTTCCTCCTCCTCTTCCTCGTCATAATCTTCATAGTAAAATTCCCTGAGCTTAAACAGGAGAACCGTCAGCACAATAAACAATATGACAATCACAACCGCCAGGATAATGATAATAATCTTTCCCTTGGAAATCTGATCCTGCATTTTCTGGTTATTCTCATTGGCAACGTTCACCACATTCAGAAGGTCGCTTAATTTCTGCCTGTTGCTGTTTATATTGTCATAGAGATAGTATTCAAATTCCCCAGTATCATTCTGGGCATAAACGATCTCATAATCATTATGTTCCGCAGGAGGCTCTGAGGGCTGCTCCCCTTCTCCCCCTCCTTCAGGATTTTCTCCGCCTCCCTCCGGGTTCTCCCCTTCTCCCTCTTCTGGGTTCCCTTCCGGGTTTTCTCCCTCTGCCGGGGCTTCTCCCCCTTCATTAGCTGCGCCTAAGGTAATCAGGTCGGACCTCACATATCCTTCAACTGTTTTGTTATTGTAATTACAGGTCATCTGGTACCATTTATTCCCTGAGCTGTCGGTTGCCTCGCCAATCAGGGTAATGGTTGTGCCGCTGGGAAGTGATGCCACCGTATCATGCTTCGTGGAAGCGCCTGAACGTATTCTGGCATTGCTGTTGGATTTCACAGTAGCCTGCTGTTCACCAATAGCGGTGGGTACTGTATCCGCAGGCTTGCTGCCGCCCCCGCCGCCATTGGCCGCCGGCTGGCTGCTGGAAGACTCCGTCACCGTGATCTTATCGCTGGTTTCCACCAGGTCGCTCCTGATATAGCCATAGCCGCCGTTTGATACGGCAACCTTATACCAGACGGTTCCTGAGCCGTCTTTTACAGCCCCCAGAATGTCAATAACTTTCCCTTTTACCGTACTTCCCACCACTTCACTGTCCGTACTTGCCTGGGCCCGGATTTTTGCAGTCTGGGCAATAATCTTGCCCTGGGCAGCAAAACAGGTAAGGGTAGCCATGCAAAAAACCCCTGCCGCCATTACTGCTCCTGCCAGACCCTTTTTCCAACTGATTTTCCTAATCAGCGCAGTTAATTTTTTCACTCCGTATTCTCCTCATCTTTCTCTCTTAAAACGTTTACTTCCCTTATCGGTCTTTTCATTCTCATAACCGCTAAGCCCTTGCTGTCTTTCCTTGCGTGCCTCTTCCTCCACCTTCCTGTGGTATGTTTCCTCACACTTAGGGCACATACGCCCGCTTTTGATGTCTACCCCGCATCTCTCGCAGCGGAGATAACCGCCCCTGTTCTCAATAATCTCAAAGCGGTTTTCTTTTATCATCTCCCGGATGGATTTATGGGAAACCCCTGTCTCCAGAGAAATCTCGCTTACGTTTGCCCCTTTGTGGTCTTCCAGGTAATTGCGCACCTTTCCGTAATCATCATATTCAATCCTGCCGCATTCTTCGCAGCGATATTCCCCAATTCCCCCATAAACCAATATGCCGCCGCATTCTCTGCATATGGTGGGCCTTAGAACCTCACTTGCTAACAGCCTCCGCATTTTTTCAGCCATATTGACACCTGCCTTTATACTCCGTAACCTTTTACACCTGTTCCGCTACTATACTTCCTCAATTGCCTTCCCTATATCATGGCGCATATATTTGTTTTCAAAGTCCACCCACCCGGCTGCCGCATATGCGTTTGCCCTGGCCTGCTTAAGGTCCTTTCCTTTGGCAGTAATCCCCAGGACCCTTCCTCCATTGGTCACAATGCCCTGGTCTGTCTCTTTCGTCCCTGCATGGAAACAGAAATAAGAATCCTGCCCTTCAAATCTCTCCAGCCCTTTGATCACATAGCCTTTTTCGTACTTCACCGGGTATCCCTGGGATGCCAGCACCACGCATACTGCCGCATTTTCTTCAAACTGGAGGTCTATTTCGTGAAGCCGGCCGTCTATGCAGGCCTCCATCACATCAATGATATCATTCTTCATCCTGGGCAGCACCACCTGGGCCTCAGGGTCGCCAAACCTGGCATTGTATTCCAGCACCTTGGGCCCGTTTCCGGTAAGCATCAGCCCAAAGAAAATAATGCCCTTATATTCCCGTCCCTCCGCCGCCATAGCGTCCACTGTGGGCTGGTAAATATGTTCCCTGCAGAATTTGTCCACTTCCTCTGTATAAAAAGGGCTTGGGGAAAAGGTTCCCATACCGCCGGTGTTAGGCCCTAAGTCCCCATCCTGGGCACGTTTATGGTCCTGGGCAGAGGCCATGGCCTTGATGGTCCTGCCATCCACATAGGAAAGCACGGACACCTCCCTTCCTGTGATAAATTCTTCCACCACAAGACGGTTTCCCGCGCTGCCGAACTGCTTATCCTCCATAATGGCCTTAACACCCTCTTTTGCCTGCTGAAAATCCTCACAGATCAGCACGCCCTTTCCAAGGGCCAGGCCGTCAGCCTTAAGCACGATAGGAAATTTGGCCTTTTCCAGATAGGAAAGGGCTTCCTCCGGGGAGCTGAAAACCTCATAATCCGCTGTGGGAATATGGTACTTTTTCATAAGCTCCTTGGAAAAAGCTTTGCTGCCCTCTAAAATTGCCGCATTCTTCCGGGGGCCGAAGGCCCGCAGCCCCTCCTTTTCCAGTTGGTCCACAAGGCCTCCCACCAGCGGGTCATCCATTCCCACTATGGTAAGGCCAATTTCCTTTTCCTTGGCAAAGGCCGTTATTTTATCAAATTCCATGGGCCCTATGGGTACACACCGGGCAATCTTGCCGATCCCTGCATTCCCCGGCGCACAGTATATTTCATCCACTTTTTTGCTTTTTGCCACGCTGGCGGCAATGGCATGTTCCCTGCCGCCGCTCCCCACGATCAATACTTTCACCTTTGTTACCCCCTTCCAGTATCCCTATAAATCCCCGCCGGATGCAAGCTGGCTTATGGCCTGGGGCAGGATCACCCACTCCGCCTGTTCCATCACCCTGCGCTGGAGGCTTTCCGGCGTATCGTCCTCTAAAACCTCCACTGCTTTTTGCAGGATAATCCTCCCTGTATCCGTCCCTTCGTCCACGAAATGCACCGTGGCACCGGTAATCTTCACCCCTCTTGCCAAAGCTGCCTCATGGACCTTAAGCCCATAATATCCCTTCCCGCAAAAAGAGGGGATCAGGGAAGGGTGGATATTGATGATCCTGTTTTCGTACAACTTTGTCATCTGTTCCGGCAGGATTACCAGGAATCCCGCAAGCACAATCAAATCCGGCGCAAGCTCTTGGAGCTTCTGTAAAAAAGCCTGGTTAAATTCCTCCCGGCTCCCATAAACCTTGGGGGAAATGCAAAAAGCCGGAATACCGGCATTTTCTGCCCTTTTTAAGGCATAAGCCCCGGCATTGTTGCAGATAACCCCCCGGATTTGGGTATTCCTTATGTTTTTATTTTCAATATTGTCTATGATTGCCTGGAGATTGGTCCCGCCCCCGGATACACAGACTACGATATTCAGCATAGTGCCACTCCCTTTTCACCGGCCTTCGTTTCCCCTATCACATAAGCCCGCTCCCCTGCCCTTTCAAGGGCCGCAAGGGCCTCCTGTACCTGGGAAGGATCCACCGCAAGAACCATGCCAATGCCCATGTTGTAGGTATTGTACATCATCTTCTCCTCCAGGTTCCCTTTCTCCTTCATTAACCGGAAAATGGCAGGCACCGGATAGCTGTCCTTGTCCACACAAGCACAGATTCCCTCCGGCAGCATCCTGGGGATGTTCTCATAAAAGCCGCCCCCTGTAATATGGCTGCAGCCCTTAATGGTTACGCCCGCTTCCTTCACGCCCTTAAGGGCTCCCACATAAATCCTGGTAGGGGCCAGCAAAGCCTCTCCCAGGGTGGCGCCAAGCTCCTCATAGTATGTGGAAAGCCCTTCCTTGGTCATATCAAAGATTTTCCTCACCAGGGAAAAACCGTTGCTGTGGACCCCGGAGGAGGCAATGCCCACCAAAGCGTCCCCGGGCTTAATCCCCTCTCCCGTAATCAGGTCCTTTTCGTCCACCACGCCAACGGCAAAGCCTGCCAGGTCGTATTCCTCTTCCGGGTAAAAGCCCGGCATCTCAGCGGTTTCCCCGCCGATCAGCGCTGCCCCCGCCTGTTTGCAGCCATCTGCCACGCCCTTTACAATGGCGGCAATTTTTTCAGGATAATTTTTGCCGCAGGCAAT
>OFEZ01001854.1_pt1 | contig 10223 bp, 9 predicted proteins | sample 1521241 | NCBI WGS metagenome assembly OFEZ01 (sample SAMEA3504099, study PRJEB24116) | mouse gut metagenome | biome: mouse gut; feature: mouse-associated habitat; material: faeces | place: Denmark | collected 2011
TCCAGCCCTGCCAGTCTGCGGGCCAGCAGGTCCACAGTTTCCATTCCACTGGTCAGACCGATGAGTGACGGCGCGGTGCAGTCCACACAGCGCACCGGCTCCGTCCCCATGGGAGCGTTGGCCGGGTATGGGAACTCCACCCGGTTTCCGTCATATGTCTCAGCCAGGATGGTGTACGCGGGCTTTTTCGGCGTAAGATCCAGGGTTTTGTAAACCTGACGCGGTTCGCTGTGCCGCTCCACATAGCCGAAGCCGGTAAATGTACTGCCCTCCGCCTCCCGATGATTCTTCCCAATCTGCGCGTAGTCCAGCAGCTCAAGCGTGGCGTCCGGAATGGCGTCTGTTTCCGGGATAAACCCGTTCTCCACAAGGAACCTGCCCAGTTCCTCATCGGTCACGGCATCCTCCAACACATGGCAGCATTCCCCGCTGTAGGCGTAGTCGATCAGGCTGCCAATGGGGATCGTTTCCACGCCTTTCTGAATATCCATGCAGACCAGCCCCTCGAAGACGGCCATACCTCGCGTGTCCAGCTCTGCCAACCGCTTGGCCAGGGCATTGAGCGGGAAGATGTCTGTCTCCTGAATGCGCTCGTTCAAGTAGTCGTATTCCTCGACAGCATGGAACTCCAGATATGGGTGCTTTCCGTCCTCCAGCCGGAGCTGTTCCATTGCGTCGAGAAGTTCGTAATCCGTGGCTGGCAGATCCAGCTCCACTTCCTGATAGGCTCCGTTGGGGCTGCTGAATGTGCGGATATGGAATACCTTATCCAAGAGTCATCCCTCCCATCGGCGCTCCAGCCTCCATATCGGTGGGGGACTGGAGGGTCTGCTCATAGGTCCTGGGATCAGCGGCAGGGCAGTCCCAGCCATGCATAGACCCGGCCTCCATTGCCAGCCGCTGGGCGCCGGTGACGCCGAGACGCTGGTTGTTGTAGTCCGCCAGCTCCCGGTTCTGGGCGGGGACGCCGGTATCCCAGTCCGAGGGGTAATAGCCGCTCTCGCCCCGTTTGATACAGATGAGTGCCCCAGTGCTGGGCAGGACGGAAAAGCACAGTTCCGGCAGTCCCTCCGCCAACTTCTGTTCAGAAGCCGCTTTTTTCATCAGCGCCTGTTCCTGGATGTAGTGCCTGGGATCAGCAGCGGGGGAGTCCCAGCCACGCAGGCAGCCGCCCAGCATGGCCTGCTCTTGAGCCTTGCTGATTCCGCGGCATTGATTGCGGTAGTCCGCTATGTGCCGGTTCAGACCGGGTTTCTCACTGCTGTTCTCCGACACCTGATAGCCGGCGCCTCTGGTAATGCAGATCAGGGAGTCATCCTCCGGCAGGACAGAGAAGCACATATCCGGGAGCCGCTCAGAGAAGTGGGGATCGAAGCGGTCCTGCTCCGGCATGATGCTCCAGTTCTTGCTCTGCCACAGGTGGACATACAGCTCACAGCCATCTCCGATGCCAATATCACGCTGCTCAAAGCCCTCGCCCCAGCCATCAGACATCTGCCCGCTCAGATAATCAGTCAAAGTGTCCAGTTCCACAGGGGTCAGCGCTTCTGCTGCCTTGCACTCCACTACCGCCCAGAGCCGGCCTTCCCGTTCCTCTGTAGTGAAGAGAGCAGAGCGGACCTTGCGATCCACGGCATCATCTTTGCCGTACCAGTGCATAATGCCGCGCTCCGCTTCTTCCGGCATCCGTTCCCGGATCAGGGCGGCCAGGATGCTGTCCGCGTAGTGGCGAAGATCCCGCCCGTCCAAAGGAGTACCATCCTCATCCATTCCGCCGTATTCATCGGGTTCAAAGAGTTCCGCGGTCATGGGGGCGTACAGCTTCAGCGTCTGGAGGGGCGGGGGCAGGACAGAGAAGCTGTCCGCCCCCAGCACCAGGTTCAGGCTGCGGCCACTGTCCCAGTTCACCAGAAAGTGGCCGGCGTCGTCGATGCCCTTCAGCGTCCCCATGCTCCCCGGCTCCACCGGGTGGGGGTCGTCTTTCATCTCGCGGAGCTTGATCCGGCTGCCCACTGGAAACTGTTCCCGCAGAAAATCCAGCCATTCTTTTGGTATCCGGTCCATTTACATTCCCTCCATTTTTATATCAGTTTGCGGCCCGTTCCTCTGCGGGGGCCCGCCCTCACGCGCCTTTTGAATGTCCGGACAGTCGGAGAACCAAATTGTGTGATGAGACTTCAGATGGAACTCGACAGCGCACGGTTCCAAATACTTCTCACACAGGCGGGGAAGATACTCCTCAACCTCATCCCATTCGTAGGGGTAGTCGACGCCTTCTCCATAGGTAATACCTTTTTTTAACTCCGCTACCAGTGCTTTGTATGCGTCCGGGTCCGTGTTTTCATAGGCGTCCTTGCCGGTCAAATGCTTCATCGTTTCGTTTCCAGTGTAAGGCAATTCTTCGAACTGGCAGCCTCCATAGGCTTCCACATCGGCCAGAGAGTCCGGATCGGCCAACGCGGCCAGGTAGATTTCCTCGCCCTGGGCGATGAGCCATGCGCGGAAGTCGATGAAACTGTCGTCTGAGCAGCCGTTTTCACACATCAGAGAGGCAGCGGTCCACAGTCCATACTGATATGATAAACTCATGTATCCGTCCATGATATAGGTGAAGTCCTGTGTCTGCTGGGGGCCGCGGGCAATGAGCTGACTGGTTAGCCAATTGATGGATGAGCCCATATTCTGACCGCATTCTTTCTTTGCCCCGGCGATCAGCTCCCAGAAATCGGACTTGCTCATTTCCATACCGGCCTGCAGCGGCTGAGGAGAGGATGCTTCCATTCTCCAGTCCCTTTGCAGCTGGGATGAGAGCGCATCACACTCAGAGATCCACTGCTCCAGATCCCCGCAGTCCATCATCTCCTCGGCATACAGCCGCAGTCCATTCAGGATATCCGTTTTTGTCTGCGCACTCAGCTCAGGTGCGCCGCTGGAGTCTCTGGCGGCGGATACCGCCTGGTCAAATGTACTGCCGATTTGCTCCGTCATCTCCCGGTATCCCTTGGGCGTGTCATCATCAGTCAGCCCCCAGAACTCAGCCATATCTGTGATCAGTCTGCGGAATGTGGGCAGCTGCTCTTCCTGACCCTGTGCGGCAAGCTGGGCGGCATGGTCTGTCAGGCCGGCGATGCATTTGCGAATGGCGGCTTTGTACTCCCGGTACTGCGGCTCTATCCGAGCCAGCAGTTCATCAATGGTATAACGTCGCGTGTTCTCACACCGGACCGGCGATGTCTGTTCTCTGTTATCCAAGCTGCATTCCTCCCATTTCAATACGTTCCGCCATATCCTCAGCCTGGATAGGCGGAGCCTCGTAAAGCGTCTTTTTTCCGTAGGTAATTCTGGTGATGTCCTCCGCACAGTAATTGGCGCCGCGGCCAAACAGCCGCTCGAACTCCTGACGGTCAGCGGCGGCAATATGGCTGGTGCTGTAGGAGTTGTAGCGTCCTCTTAACGGAGTGGTTCCTGTCCTGAAAGACAGTTCTTCTCCATTTTTCTGGACAGTAACGGTCACCGTCTTGGCGCCGCTGGTTTTGATGGCCTCTGATATCGCCTTGACCCGGTGGAGGGGGCTGTCAGTATCTTGTACTATCGCCTGATATTCCGCCACCAGAGCATCGTTTTTCAGAAATTGCAGGAGGAATTTCTCTTGGTTGATTTTAATATGCTGATCCGCCTCTGTTTGAATGAGGCCCTCCGGATTCTGGAGCCAGGCCATAAAAGTGGCCTCCGGCAAATTGCCCAAGGTGTAGCCACTGTGAAACTGTCCATCTGGCTCGCTGCCGCGAAAGAACCAATCAATGGCTTCCCTGTGCGCGCCATCCTCCAGGTATTCTTTCAGCTCCCGCGCCGCCTGCCAGCTGGTGACCTCTTGGACAGACAGGTTGTTCCGGTCGTTGGCGATAGTTTCCTCCACGCACTGGTTGATTCTGCCGCATATCTCATCCACCACAGAGGGGATGGTCTTGGACGCAAACGGGGCCTGTCCGTCTGTGAGAATCGTTGTAAGGCTTTCTGACAGATACAGTGTCTTTTTTCCAATATCATGTACGCCGCAGAACGTCAGACCATTTCTCCAGGAAATACTTCCGTCTGCCTCAACGGCGGTTTGGTATAGATAGTCAACAGGCCTCTTTTCAATTTTGAGGAGCATCGTGACAGCCTCCTCGCCCTTGTATATTGTTAAAGGCGTCTTTCCCCAGTACAGCCAGCGTTGGAAATCATCACGGGAAACCGTACATTGAACAAGGTCTTTCATCAGGTGATTCCCCCCATCGTCATGCCGGTACCACCGTAGTCCTCGATCTGGCGGGGATTCTCCTCACCATACAGGTCGCAGAGCATATCGTCCACGGCCTTGCGGACTTCCGGGTTATCCGTCAGGGTTTCACAGCGGAAGCCGGTGGTGGCGTGGCAGGGCAGTTCCTCACGGACAGTCTGGAGGTACTTCTGCGGATCGGTATAGTTCCACTGTTCCCCACTGGCGAAGGTGACCCGCCCGACAGCCGGGCTTTCGTCCAGTACCTGCCGGAGATGGGCGGCAGCCTCCGCCACCACCGGGTCATCCTTGAATTCGTCCATCCTCAGCCGGTCCTCTGACAGCCACTCCCGGCCATCCCAATGGATGGCCAGATCCACCGCGGCGATGCCGTCCTTGGTGACCCCCAGCCGCTTGTCCTCGCAGTCAAGACCGGCGTATAACTGTATGGCCTCCTCCAGCGGGAGCTGGTGGGTCACTTGCCGCTCAGGCGTGTTGATGTGTTCGATCACATACCACTCATAGCTATGGGGGAGTGTGGGCTCAGCGGCGTTTTGGATCGCCTGGTGCCCCTGTTCCGTCAGTCCCATCTGCTGAGCCTGTTTATCGAAACAACTGAGGTAGCACTGGTAGTCGCCCTCTATGGGATTGCACCGCAGGCGGTAGAGATACCGTCCCGTCTCCAGCGTGAAGCCGTAGTTCTGGCAGCAGGAGCCGCCGGCAATGGCGCCCTTACTGCCATAGCAGTACCGCCGCATGGAGGGGAGGTCTTTCAGGACGCCCTTGCGGAGATCGTTCACCACCTTGTCCAGCTCATCCCGGAACTCCTGGGTGTTCAGCTCTTCGGGGCCTCTGGGCCACCAGGTATGGTAGAAGCCCTCGCGTCCCTTGTGTCCGAAGTCGATGCGGACATGGCCGATGGCCCCCAGCTCCTCATCCTTCTCCGGCGTCTGAGCATAAAAAAGCCCCGCATCCTCGGGGGATGCGGGGCACAGCTGATGGCGGACAGGCGTTTCAGGGCAGCGGATCTTTTCCTCAGCACAGAACTCCGCCAAGCTGGGATTTGTACCGGTCATCTGGAACATATCCTTGATCAGCCGGAACTGAGAGCCACCCTTTTTCAGCGGCAGACAGGAGAGGATCGAGCCGGTGTGATTTTCCTCCGCCATATCCACCAGTGCGTGGGGTTCGTCCGGGTGGCGGGCAGTACCCCGCAGGTCGTAGCAGTACCAGCCCTGGGGCACGTCCTCGCGGGGGATGGGCTGGGCACTGAACAGCACCGGGGTTCCGAACAGGCGGGCGCCCAGCAATTTATCCCTGTAGATATTGATTTGCAATGGTTTCATCCCTTTCTTCTGATTTTGCAGCAAACACAAATACCACAACTTCGGCAAGAAGTCCAGCAGAACTGTTTACAGCATGGACTGTCCGATTTCCGGTTCAGGAGGAAAGGGGCTGCTCAGCCGGCGCACCAGACCAAACTCCGTCCGCCGGACGCCGTCCTCCGCCATGGAGTCTCTGCCCAACTGGGCAAAGTCCATATACCCGTCGATGGTGTCAATGAGCTCATCATCTGCCCCGATGCGGCAAAGTACCTGCCTTCCATATTCCCGTTCGCTGTCGGAGATCAGCTCATAGTCTTCGATGTCGATGGCTATATCAAGGGCCCCGGTGAAGGTGGAAGGCTGCTCCACCTCCAGCGCGGCACAATATTTCATGATCTCGCCGTCTGTTTTGAGACTCTGGAGGCAGTGCGCCATCTCATTGGCGTCCTCCACACTGATGCAGTCCATGGGGATCAGCTGGTCCAAACAGGATACTGTGTAGTCAATGCCGGCGATCACCGCCTGGGAAAAGTCCTCGATCTCCAGCGCCCTTTTTGCCTGCTCCAGTTGTTCCACAGAGGCAGGAAGGATAAGGGTATCGCTCTGTTCCAAGGACATAAGCGTCAGGACAACGGCCCTTGGCGCTTCTTCCTGCACCGGAGCTTCTTCCCGACGTTTGACAAAGCCATGGGCCGTATATGCACCCCCAAGAGTGTTCCGCTGCTCCGCACCGATTTTGGCATAGTCCAGATAGGGCCGAGTTTTCTCGGGAAATGAGAATTTCCCGGTAATGAAAGAAGTATCTACAAGAAAATGCCCCAAATCCTCATCTGTCCTGATCTGGGGAAAAAGTTCGTACTGCTCCAGGCTGTCTGTGATGTGCAGAACGTCATCCAGGTTTGCCGCTCGTTCCAGAGCCAAGGCTCCGCTGAGGAGCTTCAGCGTTTCGTCGCTCATATTGTCTATTACCTCAGCCAATCGGTTAAGGTTCTGAATCCCAGCTTCTGTATTCAGGTCATCGACCTTCACGCGCCCAGTGAGAAGCTGTGCCGGACCCCCTCCGCTGACGCTGCGTACCACGCCGTAGCTTTTACCGAACTCCTCCAGACCTCTCATTTCTGTCTGGACTGTCTCTAAGGTCGTTGGGAAAATGATATCCGTTTTCTCGGAGTCGAGGATACCCTTCCGAATTTGAAGCATCATCAGCAAAGCCCTCCCATCTGGTGACCCTGTTCCCGCTGATACTTCTCTGTGGGGTCCTCCGTCATCAATTCCTCCAGACTCATGGTACCATGGTAGGCCACATAGCCGTATTTGTTGAATTGCCCATCTTCCAGCTGGAGCTGCTGTTCACCATACTGCTTGTAGTTATAGAAGCTATCCAGATTTTCGTCAAACTCAAAGCGGCCAGATTCCTGGATCATGTATCTGCCGTATTCCTCTGGGGTTTGAACGCAGGGAACAAAATCGAACTGATCCAGATTCTGCACCAGCGCATAAACCTCATCGATGTCACGGGGGCCTGCCATCAACACCACTGCGTTCAGCTTCTCCATGTCCGCCTCCGTCAGCGGCTCTATTACTCGGCACATCCGGTTCAGGGCCGGGAGATCGTCACCGCTCAGATGCTCAATATCCAGTGCCTTATCCACTTTTTCCGGCAGTTCATTGCAGTCGATGCGTATCTGGACATCATGTGGCGAGGTGACACCAATGCGGAGCAGTGTCCGTTCAATTTGGTGTTCCGCGGCAGGGAGGTACAGATACTCCGGATTCTTTCCTGCCATCTACGGCTTGGTATTGATTCATGGGCATCGCTCCGCCGTTCATTGTAATGGCGTGATTTTTCCCGATCTGCTCCAGGTCAGAAAAGTCTGTGATAACCGTTGTCCGCTGGCAGCAGTATGTCAGGTTGATAAAGTCAGTAATGTCGTTCAACCCCAGCTTGTGGGCCATGGCCTGAAACTGACTGACCTCGCCGGAGCAGAAGCCGTCCAGCCGTTTCGCCAGGTAGTCCAGCTGATCTACATTCACCAGTGTACCCTTGATAGAATCCAGTACACGGTAGCGGCTGTCGATCTCGTCCACTTTGCAGTCCCGATTTACGGAAAAGCCCAGGTCGATTGCCTGAAGCATCTCAATGGTCTTATCATACTGGTCGACGGGAATGGGGAAGGGGATGGTAACCTGACCGCATTCAGGGTGCTGGGTATTGCTTAGAACCGCTTGAATCACATAATTCATAGGCTGCCCTCCTTAATCTCCCACTCACGGGAATTCTGCTTGATGGCCTGGCTCCTGATCTGTTTCTTCTGGGGTCTCTGTCGCCGGATGTCTGCGTTGCAGATGGTGGCCGTTCTGGATGGGTCCATCATCATCCGCTCCAGCGCCGCCAACCGGGTATCCCTCATAAAATATCGTGCCATATTCTTTTTGTTCTCCTTTTGATAGTTCCAATTCCCCCAAAAAAGAAAAAAGGCGCTGCCCTTTTTTCAGGGAAACGGCCTTTATTGATACAAATCCAGTTGTCTGAGTGTCCTGCCGCAGGATATTTACAGCCTTAACATAACTGACCTCCCATCTGCGGCCCCTGCCAGTTTGATTCTGCGTGAGTGTCCTTTATCAGCTCCTCCAGCGGAATCGTACCCAGGTATGCCACATAGCCGTACTCATTGAATTGCCCGCCTTCCTGCTGAATTTGCTGCTCGCCATACTGTTTGTAGTCGTAGAACTCCTCCAAATTTTCATCAATCTCAATGCGGCCGGACAGCTGAATCATATACCAGCCATATTCCTCTGCGGTCTGGATATCGGGAATAAATTCAAACTGGTCCAGATTCTCTGCCAGTTCACAAATTTCACCAGCGTTGCGGGGACCTGCCATCAAAGCTACCGCATTCAGCTTTTCCATATCCGAATCCAGCAGCGGCCCTACTGCCCAACTCATCCGATTAAGCACAGGAAGATCACTGCCGCTCAGGTGGTCCAGGTCCAGTGTGTCCGCCACTTTTTCCGGCAGTTCATTCCAGACAACGCACACCTGGGCATCGCACGGTGCGGCAATGCCAATGCGGAGCAGTGTCTGCTCAATCTGGTGCTCCGAAGCGGGAAGATTCAGGTGTTCCGGGCTTTCCCCCTCTGCCAGACCCTGTTTGGGCATGATCTCCAGGACCATCAAAATACCATCGTAAGGATACAAAGCAAACTGACGCTTGTTGTAGACCTGCTTCAGCACCATACCGTTGTCGTAGACCACACCGTAAGGGGTGACTACTCCTCCGCCTTCAGCAATCAACCGCAAAGCGATTTCGGTACCATCCGCATCCATGGGTTCCAGCCCCTCTGCTCCGGGGATGTCTCGATTCAGAGCCATAAAATAGTTGCGCCCTACGGTCTCCAGATCGGAAAAGTCGGTGATGACTGTAGCCTGCTGGCAGCAGAATGTCAGGTCGATAAAATCTTTGACATCGCTTAACTTCAGCTTGTGGGCCATGGCCTGAAACTGACTGACCTCGCCGGAGCAGAAACCGTCCAGCCGTTTCGCCAGGTAGTCCAGATTATCCACGTTCACCAATGTACCCTGGATAGAATTCAGCACGCGGTAGCGGCTGTTGAGCTCGTCCACCTTGCAGTCACGGTTCACGGAAAAATCCAGGTCAATTGCCTGGAGCATCTCAATGGTCTTATTGTACTGGCCAACGGGAATGGGGAAGGAGATAGTAACCTGACCGCATTCCGGATGCTGGGTATTGCTCAGCACCGCTTGGATCACATAATTCATACGCTGTCCTCCTTGTTGTTAGTTGCCGTTCCCCCAAAAAAGAAAAAAGGTGCTGCCCTTTTTCAGGGAAACGGCCTTTACTGGTACAAATATTAGCTTTTAGCTGAACTGCATTCCACCGTCTTCCGGAGCTTCGATATTCTGCTCCTGGTCGAGAAGCTCACCTAGATTCGGAATACTGAGCTCGATCTGATCTATGATGGATTGCAGGCATTTCCCCTGCTCATCCGTGATGGAGTATAGGCCTGCCTGCACTTCGACACTGCAATGGTATATCTCTATCAACTGCTTTTGATCAAAAAGGGCACTGCGGGGGATGAGGCCTGAGCGGGTGGCAAAGTCCCGCTTGGCGGCAGTGTAGCTGTCCGCACCTCCGCCGGGACCGTAGTAGTGTCCGCTCCCCAGGGAAGTCCGATCAGATGACCGCTCCCATGTAACGAATTGAACGCCATACCTGGTAGGGTGGCCCGCCAGAACTACGCCGTTGAAATCCGCCAGCAGTCTGTAATCTTCCGTCAGGCTGTTGGCCGTTAATTGAGGTGCCGCCGCCAGCTGGCTCATATACTCGGCAGTGGCTTTGGTGATGGAGTTCACTCTGTCCAGAGCGGCGCTCCTGTAGTCATCCGCTACATCCTCTCTCCAGTACCTTACCGTGCCGGTATCCAATGCGAGGCAGAGCCGTTGGCCGTCCAGCTCCACCGGCAGGAGACCCTCATCCGTTTCCGGTTTCACAACGAAGGAAAGTATCTGCCTGATTCTGCTTTTAATAAGATAGTTTGGATCAGATGTTCGCCCCAGTTTCTATAAAGTAAGAACTCATATAGTTGTTGGCTATATGAGTTCTTGGTTGTGGTGGCCC
>OFEZ01001858.1_pt1 | contig 10197 bp, 10 predicted proteins | sample 1521241 | NCBI WGS metagenome assembly OFEZ01 (sample SAMEA3504099, study PRJEB24116) | mouse gut metagenome | biome: mouse gut; feature: mouse-associated habitat; material: faeces | place: Denmark | collected 2011
GGCTTCGAGAAAAACGAGAACAGGCAGGATATACCCGGGAACAGTTTGCAGAATTGTGCGATATCAGCTCCCGCTTTGTAGCAAATATCGAGTCTGGTACTTCCTCGCTCAGTTTAGATACCCTGCTCTCGTTTTGCCTCATTCTCTCATGCAGCAGCGATTCTCTTCTCTTTGGAGAAACCGTAGACCCAACCGTTTGGGGAGATACGGTCGGTAAAATCGAGCACCTGGATATCAAGTACAAAAAGAGCTTCGATCACCTTTTGAACGGTGTACTTGAAACAATCGTTGCGGCCAATAAAGAAACAGACCCACCAATTAACGCTCCCGAGGAAACTTGACCTTGCTTGTTTCCTCGGTTTTTTATAGCCCCATCATCTCATGCACGATCCGGTCTGCCATCTTCACGCAGCCTACCAGGATAAGCATATTAAACAAAGTTTCCCCAATATACTTCCACACCATGGTAGCCGCCGCCGCGTCTGCATCCACCGTAGGCGGCGTACCAGCGAAGGCCGAGAAGATCACACAGGCCAGTACGATTACGGCCCCTTCCAGGCAAACGGCAGCGTAGGCTTTGAGAAAATTCTTCCCCACACCCTGCGTCGGCTCTCCGGCAAAGCTGGATAGAGGAATCGGTGCAATCGAGGTGTACATAAAGATTTTGAAAAATCTTCCATACACGCTGAGGATCATCACAAACGAAAGCACCCAGATAAACAACCCACCGATGAGGGTCACCGCCCACAACGGGATACTTTCAAAAAAACCGCAGTCCTCTATGGCCGTCACAATTTCCGACGGCAGGACGGTAGACTGCGGATTGCCGAAGCCTCCTGCCCGCATGATGGACGAAACGATACCTTGGACGATTTCTAAAAGCGCCAGCATCAATTCCATCCCATAGGTGATGATGCCCTTTGCGATGGCAAATCGGACGAACAGTTTTACCGCGTGTTCCGGCCTCTTGATTTCTGCAAAGCTCCCGCAGGTTTTCACCACGCCCACCACAAAGAACAGCACCAGCAGGGCGTAGCCAATAGCCTGCAACGCACCGTGGATGTCCGCTACTACGTTCCAGATCGCGCCGCCCTTGAAGTCCTGGGGGGACTGCGTGATAAGCTGCCATATCTCGCTCAACTTGCCGTTCCAGACCTCCAGCGCGTTCTCTAAATTCTGGACTACCCAATTATCCGACACGCAAAGCACCTCCTTTTAGGGGCAGGCCCCTCCTGTGAGCCTGCCCCGTGTCAGTGGATAGTGTAGGCTTACGCGCCGGTGATAAGGGTCAAAATCTCCTTGGCAAAAGTTATAATTACGCCGCCCGCCAGGGTCAGGAAGCCGTTGGAACGCTGGGACGGGTCGTGGCTCTGGAGGGAGAGGCCCACCTGGACAATGCCCCAGCCCAGCAGAATGAGGCCCACGGCCCGGATCAGGCCGAAGATGAACGTGGACAGGTTGTTGATAACGGTGAGGGGGTCGCCGCCCGCAGCGGGAGCGGCAAAGGCCGTCATGGTGCAGCAGCCCATCAGGGCCACCGCCGCCACCAGGGAGCAGTAGTAGCGGTAGCCCTTCTTCACCTTGTCGGGTATGGGCAGGCGGTTGGCGTTCTTCTTTTCGTTCTTCTTGAAAATGCTCATTTTGTTGTTCCTCCTATTGAATTGATAAGTTCTTCTAATTCTTCCTCTGTGAGAAGTAAGAAGTTGTGTTTCACCGCGTCCTGTCCCTGTTCCGCTACCTGTTTCAGCAGCTCCTTGTCAAACTGGATGGACGCGATACTGCGGGTGTCCTCGCCGTGCCGGTAGGGTTCGGCCCCGCCGTCTGTGGTCAGCTTTACGTTGGGGTGTTTGAGGATGTCGTACTTGAAGTCCTGAACGGGCCGTTCCCCGCGAATAAAAAGGAGCGCATACTGATTGTCCAGCATACGCACCTCATCCGGGGTCAAAAGTTCGCGGCCCGCTAATTGCCAGTTGGTGGAGTAGCTGCCGCTCCGCCCCCTGGACTGGCCGTAGGTGTTGGTGTCGATGGTTTCCTTGCCCAGCAGCTTGGAAACGTAATAGGGTAAGGGCAGCCGCGCCTTACCGAGTTGCGCCCGGCAGGTTTCGGCTCCCTCCCCTCCGAACCGCACGTACCCCTCTCGGAGTATACGGCTCTCCATCTAACGATGGGCATCAGCAGTTATGGCAATCGAAATAGCAATTTTGGCATAAGGCCAGAGTTTTTCTCCGAATTTCCAGCATCTTGAGCTCGTAAATGTCTTTGCCTTTGAGCTTTTTCAGTTTCTTCACATGATGAATCAGGATGCTGTTCGTTTTCAGACCACAGATTTCACAGGTTCCCGCTTTGAGCCGATTAGCAAGGCTGTTGCTCCACTGGCGTTTCCTATACTCTGGGAGAATGTTTGCATAAACGGGCGCGGCTTGCTCGTTCATCTGGAATCCGTCATGATAGAACTCGCAGCGTTTGGGCCCCGCCTTGGTCATGTAGTCCACGCCAAAGTGTCCATTTCGGACATACCTTTCTTTGATTTTGCTGACTTTAGCGCGATACTTCATGCCAAAGGTTTTTAGCATGCTGTATTCCATGATATATAGGAATTTGTTCAGTGTGGAAACGTTCAGCGCCAGCCTGTAGTATTGATACAGCCCGCTGATTTCGGAGTTGAATTTTCGCAGAATATCAATGTCCTCCCGGTTGACGAGAGAACGCCGCGGCATGGCTCTCCACTGCTCTTTGCCATGCTGGTCATGCGTAATGATGAAGGCTTTGTATTCCTGAAGTTTGGACTGCCATTTTTCATGGGGCATCCGCAGATTCACCGTCCCATACCACGCTCTGCGCAATGTTCCGTTTTTGCTGCGCTTGGTGTCTTTGCTCCGGCTGACGAAAATGTCGTAGCCGAGGTAGCGCACTCGTTGGCTGGAATGGGTCACCTTTGTTTTTTCCATGGACAGCGTCAATTTCAGGTGGTCTTTCAGAAAATTCGCAATTTGCTCTTTGAGGCTTACCGCCTCCTGCCTTGAGCCAATGACCCCAACAAGAAAATCATCTGCATATCGGTTGTACTGAATGGACTTGAAATCAGGGTCAAAGGGGTCGTGGCCGTTGGTCTGAAACATGATTTTCCGGCAGGATTTCATCGTCTGCAAAGCCTGCTCCGATTCATCCAAACGGCCCATATCCCGCAGTTCTTTATAGCGTTTCATCCAGTACAGGTACTTTCTGTGTATTTTCTCGTACTCCTTGCTGGGTTTTCGGTACCTCTCCTTCCTTTGGAATTCCAGCATCTTCCGTGCGATAAATTGGTCTAACTCGCTCATGTAGATATTGGCAAGAATAGGGCTCATACCAGACCCTTGAGGTGTTCCGCTATGGGTTGCGTGATAAGTCCACTGCTCCATATAGCCCGCTTTCAGGAACTTCCACATCAGGGAGAGAAAGGCTTCATCCTCGATGCGTTTGCGCAGCAGGTCAATGAGAACATGGTGGTCAAAACTGTCAAAGCAGCCCTGAATGTCTCCCTCGATAATCCACTTTGTGCCACAAAAAGTCAGTTGAATTTCCTTTAACGCTGTGTGGCAGCTGCGGTGGGGTCGGAATCCGTGAGAGTATTTGGAAAATGCCGGTTCATAGATGGCTTCAAGCAGCATACGCACGACTTCTTCCACCAGTCTGTCATTTGCGGAGGGGATGCCCAGCGGACGCTTTTTGCCGTTTTTCTTCATGATATACGTCCGGCGGGCAGGCTTCGGCTGGTAGCTGCGGTCTTTGATGGACGCAATGATGGCTTCAATTCTCGCTATGTTCATTCCGTCCAAGGTGATTCCATCCGCGCCCGCCGTCATGCTGCCTTGAGATTTGGCAATATTCTGATAGGCCAGCAGATAGAATTCAGGGTTGTACAAATTCCGGTATAGCCGTTGGAACTTGTATGTTTTGTCGATTGCTTTTTGCTGAATACCTTTCAATACATGGATTGGTTCTCTCATAGTGCCTCTCGCACCGTCCTTTCTGTGTATTGAACATTAGACTGTCCCCCTTCGCCATGTGGACGGCATTACCGCCGCAGACTACTATGGGGACTCTGTTGCCATGGCGGATTTTCAGGGCCGATGCCCATAGCCCCAAATGAGAGGGCATTCCGCTTTAGGCAATCCACGTTTAGTACAGCTAAAACATGAGCATTTTATGTTTTCGGAATGTGACGTTCGCCGTTTTCCACTTTCCCGTAGCTGGATTTGTTCTGGAATATCCCACAGAGGCACCACAAATAAATGTCTCCGCCAGAACAGCGCCGAGTTTAGCTCCCATACGGCGCAGGCGCGCACTTGGCCCAATCTCCGGCTGTCATTCAAGCAGTTTAGCTTCCATCCTCATACATAAATTTTCACCCTGTTTGCACCTTGTGACCCCAGGGGAACTCTGTGACCACGTGCTCTCCGGCATGCTACACTCCCTGTCAGGTTTCCCTGACCAGATAAGCCGGGGGGTGATAGGCTGCGATTTGCATCGCTTGATATTCTTTTCCTACTGCTTGCTCAAGGCAGTGTTTTAGCTGCACCGCGAACAGCGAATGGGCTGTTCTTACGTGCGCACCTCATGCGTCGATTGCTCGTTTCCGCCGAGATAGATAAACTCGTCACAGTTGCCCACGATGCTCTCCCACTGTTTCTCAAAGAGGGCCTTTAGCTGGGCGAGGTTCTGGATGATGATGCTCACGGAGATCTCCCGGCTCCGCATGGTAGCCAGCAGCTTGTCAAACTCGTCCGGCAAAGCGAATAGCGATAGGTAAGACCTGAGCGGCGCGTCAGCGCCACTTTCCGTCTTTTCCCCCGCTCCACACCGTGCGTGCGACTTTCACCGCACACGGCGTTCCATCGACCTTGAAAGAATTATAAATAGATACAGCTTCCAGTGAATGATTACATTTAGATTGAGAATAAACCTGCTGTTTTGCGCAGGGTGTTCAGTTTCGCTCGCTGTTTTTCGCTTAGCCGTAGTGGCGGCACAAGATGTGCAATGACCTCGCTGTCAGTGGCATGAATCAGGATATGGACTGCTTCCGTGACCAGCACCAGATTTCCATATTGGTCGCTGCCGCCTTGCTCTCGCGGGAGCTTATGGTGACAATGAATGTCTCCAATTTCAAGCGGTTGTTTGGTAATGGCACAACGCCCATGTTGGGCGCAGTACAGCGCCAGCCTGCTGTTGTTCAGCTCCACACTGGCAAATTGCACCGGGTTCCGCATGAGGTAGTGCAAAATGCTCATATTTATGGATTCCAGATTTTTGTGGATACTCCTACGGCCTTTTTCCGTGTACTGGTTCACTTCACGCCGCTTATAGAGTGGCGCTTTGGCTTGGGTATACCCTATTGGGATAATCGCCTGACCACTCACATAACGAATTTGCTTGCTTCTTCCATATCGCTCCGCGATATAGACAGGTAGGGGATTTCCTTGCTTTTGCAAGCGTTCTCTCAATCTGTTCTGCATGGTTCGAGTGACGCCGAGGGCTATTTTTCGGATGTCTTTGCTGATATGGGTAGCATAATGATAGTAATTGTGAACACCTGAGACATAGGCGTTGTAGGCTCCAATGGCTTTGTACTCCTCATTCACATTTGCCGGGTATTGGATTCTTTTCACCATCTCCCGTGTTTGCCGCTTGACTTTTTGGATTGCTTTATTGCTCATGTGCGATTCCACCGCGTACCTCGCTTCACCATTGCTCTTGGCCCCTTTTCTCACGGCTTTTAACTTAAAACCGAGAAAATCGGAGTATTGCTTTTTCAGGTTGACGATTTTGGACTTTTCGGGGCTGATGTCCAGTCCCAGCCGTTGTTTAAGCCAATCCTTTGTAGCTGTAAAGAGCTTTACGGCATCGCTTCGCTTACGACAGAAGATTTTGAAGTCATCAGCATACCGGACGATATAACACTCCTTTAGTGCAGAGCCTTTTCGGAGCATTTCATATTTCTGGCTTTTGTCAATGACACCATTATCAGACCGCACATATTCCCGATTTTTGCGTGTCGGCATATTTTCCCACTGGCTGGCGACCCACCAATCCAGTTCATTCAGGACGATATTAGATAACAGTGGGGAAATGATTCCGCCTTGCGGCGTTCCCTTTTGGGGAAACCCAATTCCTGCGACTTCTGCTTTCAGCATGGCGGATATGATACTCAGCACACGCTTATCCTGTATGCCCATGCTCCACATCTGCCTGAGTAGTTTGCCGTGACTGACATTATCAAAGAAGCCCTTTATATCAATATCAATCACGTAATGAAGCCCACGCTTTTGTATCATCGCATAGCATTGTGCCAGGGCGTGTTCCGCACTCCTGTTTGGCCGGAAGCCGTTGCTCCTCTCATGGAACTTTGCTTCGCAAATCGGCTCCAGAATTTGCAGAAAACACTGCTGAATCAGTCTGTCGGCAATCGTAGGGATTCCCAGAGGACGGGTCTTACCTGTATCACCTTTGGGAATTTCCACCCGGCGTACCGGCTGGGGCTGGTATTGCTCCAGCCGCCTTTTTACATAGTGAATGAGTGCTGTGCTTGTGAACTTTGACAGGCTGCGGATGGTTTTGCCGTCCGTCCCCGCCGTTTTACTACCCTTGTTTTTGCTGATATTTCGATAGGCAAGCAGGATATTTTCATCAGCAGTTACCAATTCCATCAGTGCCGTGAAGCACTTGCCCTGCGCACTTTTGGCATAGAGCCTATCCAATGTCTCCTGCAAATCGAAATATTCAGCGTTGCGCAATTTCTGTTTCTTTTGCGATTTCTTCACTGTCATAGTCGGCATACCTCCTTTGGGGCGTGCCTTTCTTAGTCATACTCGAACCTATGAATACTGTTCTTTTACTTTTGCTTTCAAAGCCGACTGGTGCCTGTTCCTCCACCGCCATTACAGCGGCTTCCATGGTCGTGGCACCGCTCTCAGTTGGATAAAGGCACGTTATACAGTCTGCTTTCCGTACCAGCACTTCATAGCGCCGCAATACGCTCCATGCTCCAACCTTTCCACGTTCCGATATTCCTATCTGTGCATATACCTTTAGGTGGCCCCTTTAAGCCAGTGCGTTTGGGCGGCGCCTGTAACGCCGCAGGGAGTTTCATACTAACGACTTTTACTCGTCCCCACGCACACCGCCATTGGCGGCAACCGCATTTCTGCGGCCCATTCGTCTTGACCCGTACATTCAGGGCTTTGTCAGTGCGTTCCACCACACATTCTCACCGTGGGTATTTTATAGACCCCCGGCGTATCATCTGCGCACCCCACCGCTGGGGCGTTTTCCTCGGCTTGACCCGTTAGGGCGGACTTCCGCCGACTTCTGCGCGCTCTCGGACACAATACGTCTTTGCGCTTGCACCATGCCCGGCGCAGTCTTAGAGCAGGCGTTTCAGGGCGTTACCCCGTCATTCCACCTGTCGGAATACCAGTTCTATGAAACTGATTTGTTCTCGAAACTCCTTTCAATTTTCTTATTTTTTCAGCTTCACGCCTAACCTTTTCAGTTAGGAACGTGTCGCACCGTTGGCGAACTCGTCCATCACAAAATGCACATGGACGGGCAATCTGCCGCCGTGTACCACGTCTGCCTGATAGTAGAGCTGCTGAAATAGCTGGGTGTAGAGCATACCCACGATGAAGTTAAAACTGCTGTCGTTATCGGGGATAACGGCAAAGATGGCCGTCTTTCTCTCGCCCAAACTCCATAGCTCCATTTCGTCCGTCTGCGTCATACCGGCCAGCGATTCCAGGTTGAACTTCTCCAACCGGGATACCAGCGTGATCTGGATAGATTTCAGGGTCTTGCCGCTGCCGGAGCGGTAATTGCGGTAGTATTTCAGGGCGATATGCTCCGGGTTCCGCATTTCCAGGCGGTCAAAGAGTTCGTCCAGCGGCGATTGAAATTCGTCGTTGTCCTCCCGGACTTCCCCGGCCCGTATCATTTCCATGACCATCGGGAAGTTCTGCTCATCGGGCGGGGCCTCATAGTGGAGATAGAACACCAGCGCCAGCAGGAGCATTTGTGCCGCCTGATCCCAAAAGGGGTCTTGGCTCTGACTGCCCTTGGGCGTGGTGTTCTTGAACAGGTTCGTCACCAACCGCTGGATGTCGTTGTCGCTGCGGAGGTAGACAAACGGGTTGTAGCAGTAGCTTTTTTCCATGTTGATAAGGTCGATCACCTTAATGTCGTACCCCTTGGCTTTCAACAGGTTCCCGGTGTCCCGCAGCAACTCCCCCTTGGGATCGAGGCACACAAAGCTGGTGTTGGCGTTCATAATGTTGGGCTTTGCGAAAAATCTCGTCTTGCCCGCGCCGGAGCCGCCGCACACCAAAATATTGAGATTGCGCCGGTGTTTGCGTCCGTCCAGCCCTATGGCTACGTTCTGCGTCAGTATCTTGTTCTCGGTCACTTTCCTGTCGGCGTACTTCTTCCTGACGGCCTGGGCGGTGCCCCACTTGGCGGAGCCGTGTTCCTCCCGCCTGCGGTAGTTGCGGTCGGTGGAGAGGTAGATACCGATGCCCAGCCCGTAGCACAGCAGAAAAATGAGGACAGTTTTCAAGCTGTCCCCGCACAGCACGATGTGGAACGGGTCATTCAGCGCCGCCCCGCCGTACTGCACCAGCCCCAGCAGACCGCCGCCCACATAGGGGGCCAACAGCAGGGCCAGCCAGACCACGGGGATAACGCCGCAGGCGTAGAGGGTCAGGTGGGTCTTGGAAAACTTATCTTGCCTCACGGTCAGCCCTCCGTTTCTCCCGCTTGGTGGGGGCGTCTATCACCTTTAATATCAGGTCGTCCACGTCCTCGGTGGGCTTGCCGTCCCGGAGGGCGTCGTTGCGGAAGTCGGTCAGGCCCGCCACCATAAGCCGCTGCTCGAAGCCGTTCAGCGTGACCACACGTTTTTCATCACGCATAGAGCGCCCTCCTTATCTCGCGCCGCCGTCCCGGTTTTTCTGCGCTTTTTCCTGGGCCTGGAACAGCCGGTTCATGTCGGCGGTGATGGTGCCAGCCACGCCCCGCATGACGCCCGCCTCGGCCCGGAGCGCCTTGGCGTCCATCATGGCATAGCTCTCCGGCAGACGGTCAAAGGAAAAGCCCTCCACCGACACGCCGTTGCGCCTGCACAGCATATAGGACACACTGTACGCCGTGAAGTCGGGACTTTCACAGGCAATCCCGCCCTTGTCCATGTGGGCGCGGGCCAACTCTTGGGCCACTCCCCGGAAGATGGTGGGGGCGTCCAGCCCTTGCCGCACATAGATCACGTTGCTCTCGGCGTGATAGGCCACGTTGACGCCCTCCGGCAGTTCGTTGGAGATAGCGAAACGGCAGGGGGCGTTGTTCATCAGGGCTTTCAGCAGGAGCCGCTCGTCACGGGCCACGGCGGGGGCGGGCCGCTGCTCGGCCCTGGTCTGAGAAATGTCAAAGACCTTTTTCACATTGTAGGACACGCCCACGCTGCCATCGTCCTTTTTGTACTCTTTACCCGGTTCCAGGATGGTGATGGCGTCCTGGCCCCGCTTGACGTACACGCCGTCGCCCTTCCAGGTGTCGAAGTCGGCCAACTTGGTGGCCTCCGGGCATTGGGCGGCAATCAGGATGGCGTTGCTCACGGAGTAGAGGTCAAAGCGGGCCTGCACGTCCAGATAGCCTTGGAACACGCCGCCGTCCACACCCATGTCGTGAACGTGGTCGTCGATCATGGCATAGACACTCTCGCGCTCCGCCTGCTTTTTCGCCGCCCATGCGTCCTTGTCAAAGGGCGTTTCCTCCTGCTGGGCTGGCTGGTCGTTAAACAGATCATCATAGTTCGGCATACATTATCGCTCCTTTAACCTTTTTGGTTTATACTTTCGCGGGGCCTTGTGTTTCGGCCCCTTGGTGGGCTTGGACTGCTCCCTGCCCTTCGCCGCCTTTTCTTTCTGTTCCGCTTTAATGTCGTTCAACGCCTGCCGGACGGAGGGGCGGGAACGCTCCTGCGGATCAGAAATACCCGGTGCGGTTGGCTCTTTGGGCTTTGAGGTAGGCCCGGACTGACGGGATTTCTCGTTCCGGGCTTCGGTGGGGTTTTCGGTCTGTCCTTTCTCCTTGGTGGGAGAGCCACCCAGCACCGTCTCCAAAAACTCGTCCTTGTCCTGTTCGGGGGCGGTGCGCTCCGGGGCGGGCAGT
>OFEZ01001860.1_pt1 | contig 10184 bp, 9 predicted proteins | sample 1521241 | NCBI WGS metagenome assembly OFEZ01 (sample SAMEA3504099, study PRJEB24116) | mouse gut metagenome | biome: mouse gut; feature: mouse-associated habitat; material: faeces | place: Denmark | collected 2011
TCACGCCGCATATCTCAACTTTTCCCTGGGCCATGTATGATTTTCCTCCTGCTTCGTTCATCATTAAAATGTTAAACAAGCACTGACACGCTTCGCGAGCCAGCTTATTGTAATAAAAACTACTTCTTCGATGACGGAATGATCTCCTCATGAAAAAAATAATTTACAACAATCGGCGGTTCCTCAAAAGGACGGCGTATGGAATCATCATTCCTCACATAGAGCAGCCCTTCTTTTTGCGTGAACTTCTTCATTTCCTCATCCAATAATACCCAATAGCTTCTGTCCTTCTTTTTATAAATTGATTCATACAGCGGCATAAGGTCCGGATGCTTTTCTGCAATATAATCCAAAATAATCCCTTTGTAGCTTCCCCTCAGATTCAGATTTTCCAGCCAGACAAGGTTGCACTGTTCTTTTGCCCTGCGGATAATCGCCGGAACATCTGTAATTCCGGAAAAAATAGGAGAAATAAAGCAGGTTGTCCGCACACCCGCATCATGAAATGCTTTCATGGCAGCAAGGCGGCGCCCAATACTTACGGCCTCATCCATTTCTTCGCAAAATTCCTCATCCAACGTATTGACCGACCACGATACACGGGCATCCGGAAAACTCCTAATCAAGTCCATGTCACGCAGTATCAGATCTGATTTTGTTGCAATACTGATCTTACAGCCGCTGCCCTGCATCTGCTCCAAAAACGCCCTTGTACGTCCGTATTTTTCCTCTAATGGCTGATAAGGGTCGGTTACAGAACCGATAAAAAGTTCTTTCCCCGCATATTTCTTCGGATTTTTAATTTCCGGCCAATGCTTCACATCCACATACCCACCCCACGGCTCCGAGTGATTGGAAAAACGCTTCATAAATGAGGCAAAACAATATTTGCAGGCGTGTTCACAACCCGTATACGGATTCACCGAATAATCACTGACCGGCAGATTTGATTTACTCAGCACGCTTTTTACATCCATATCTTTTACAAGAAGTTCCATATCCTTCCTCCTCGCCATACCTTTCTATGGCAGCCTGTATCTATCTCATGAACGGAGTCCCTTAAAGCCCAATTTATCCGCTTTCCTCAAGCAAAGAACTGAAAAAACCACCACGGCAAATTCTGTGACCGCCATAGCCCACCACACGCCGTCAAGCTCCCACCAGAGCGGAAGCAGATAAACCAGAATTCCGCTAAATACCAAACCGCGCATCAGCGCCAGGATAGTGGACCACTTTGTCCGCATAACGGACTGTAAATAATAGGTTGCCTGAATGTTGACACCCATAGGCAAAAAAGAAAGAAAATAAACCCGGATGATTCCCGGCGCAATCTCAAGGATTTCCGGTGTGGCATCCACAAAAAACGTTGCAATCTGCAGGGGAAACAATATGCCCACAAGGGAAAATACAATTCCCATAAGCAGGGCTGTCGTGACGGAAAGTTTATCTACCACCCGGATACGTTCCATCTGCCCGGCTCCGAAGTTCATGGAAACAATAGGCTGAAGCGCCTGCCCTACCCCGCTGAAAAGGTGCTGGAACATGGATGAACATGTAATCACCACGCCAAAGACCGCCAACGCAGGCTCCCCGCCATACCGGAGAACCTGTTTGTTAAGAATCACCGTCAGCACAATAAACGCAACATCAATGACACCTGCGCTGAATCCCGCAATCAGAATATTATGCAAAGCCTTGGAAACCTTAAACGGCTTTACAATTTTCAGACCACACCTTTTCCCCCAAAAATAGCTGCTAAGCACGGCAAACTGAACCACTGTCCCAAGCACCGTTGCAAGGGCTGCGCCAGCCATTCCCCAGTCCAGAGGAAAAACGAAAAACCAGTCTGCAAAAACATTGAACACGCCGCCAATTACCACGGCGGCCATGACCCGGTTCGGTGCACCATCGCTGCGTACAACGCAGGAAAGGTATGCGGAAAATACAAAAATCGGCATCAGCCATACGATCCAGTCCGTATATTCTTTCACAAAAGGCATCAGCGCATCATTTGCGCCAAAAAAAGAATATATCTGTACAGAAAATATATTAAAAGCCGCCCATACCAAAAGCGTAAATACGACTGTCAACAGCAGGGAGGCAGAGAAATAAGCGTTAGCCTTTTCCATCCGTCCTTCTCCCCGTGCTTTTCCCAAATACACACTGTTTCCTACCCCGCAGAGAAGGCCAAAAAAAGAGATGACCCCGAATATTGGCGTTGCAATCGACAAAGCCGCCGCCCCATCAGACCCTACCCCGCGCCCAATGGCTATCATATCCACGAAACTATAAACAGAGGTCACCACTGCCGCAGAAAGCGAAGGGATTAAATAACCCCTGTATAATTTCTTAACATCTGTTTTTAACAAGTCCATACCCTATTAATCCTCCAAAGCTTAATTCACTAAATTCCCTGCATCTCTTTATAAAGTGCAGAGGTCAGATGCTCAAACAGATTTAAGATCGTCCTGCGTTCTTCGGCCGTAAGTGATAAAAACGCATTTTGTTCTGCACATACAATCTTATCCGCAGTGTCTTTTGCAAGCGCAGCCCCTTTCTCGGTAAGACGGATATATTTACTCCTCCGGTTGTTTTCCAAATATTCCAATGCGACATATCCATCCTTCACCAGCGTCCTGAGCGCAGAATGGATGGACTGCTTAGGCTGGAGCAGCATATCCACAAGGTCTTTTTGTGTGCATTCATCCTTCTCCCGCAGCGTATATAAAATCCACAATGCCAGTTCCGGCATATCAAATTTTTTTGCCGCACTGCGGTATATATCATCGTAACGTTTGAATAAACGGTTAAACTGGACTATCTGTTCCTGTACACTTTTTTCCATATGACATACTCCTTTTTAGTCCGAAAACAGACTTTTTTATTATAGTCCTTTTTCAGACTTTAGTCAATAGCTATTTCTGTTTATATTTTTTTTATATATGCTGTCTTGTAGACCCTGTTTGAATGTGATAGACTGAGCCGGATACCAACCATGAGAGGAGAAATTAACTATGGCAGGAAGTTGGAGAAGACCAAGAACAGAAAAACCGGATTTTCATAAACAGGATTTAATCATATGCCCTGCAACCAGATTTTTTGACCAGATGTCATTTATCGGAGATGAGGTTGTCGGCTGCTTTGTGATCGAAACTGAAAAAGGGATTGTGTTATTAGACTGTATGAATCCTGATGAACGATGTGTTGAGATCATAAAAAACGGATTCCATGACTTGGCACTGGACATTCATGATCTGTTCGCGATTATCATCAGCCACGGGCATGGCGACCATTTCGGCATGGCAGGATATTTCAAAGAAAAGTACGGTGCTATGATTTATATGTCAAAGACAGATTACGATTTTGCCAGAAACTTACCGGAACATTTTCCATGGAAACCGGTTACATTTGAAGTGGATCATTATCTTGATGATGGGACAGTCCTTGATTTCGGTGATGTAAAGATCAAATCCGTACATACACCCGGACACACGGCTGGCTGCTTTTCATTTATCATTCCCGTAACTGACGAGGGCAGAAAACATCATGTTGCCTTATGGGGCGGCTCCGGGATCATGCCTGATTCAAATAAAGAGGATTACTATCACTCTCTGGTCAGATTTACAAAATTATGCTATGAATATAAAGTGGATGGGGAAATTTCCACACATCCCTGTCTGGATATGGGGCTGCAGCGATATAAGATGGTTCGTGAGATTACAGACGGGATGCCCAACCCATTTGTTTTAGGCGAAGAGGGATATCACTATTATGAAAGGCAGTTTTATGATTATGTAAAAGAATATTGGAACTAATATCTATAGTAAACGACATAAATATTTTCTATTTACTTTTCAGATATCCCTTAGTAAAATAATACTGAGGTGATAGTATGAATATTAGAAAGTTTAAATCGGACAAAAACGCTTTGATAGCAGAGGGTAATCGGATTGTTTCATCCTCAGATGATGCCAGATTCATAAGAAAAGTGACTATTGTTAATCTCCTGCTCCGTGGTATGAGCGCTAAATTGCTCGCCGATGCCTCTGGCGAAACCGACCGGACTCTTTCTAACTGGGTCAGATCCGTTGATGAGTATGGGTTTGAGTCTCTCCGTCCACGTAAACAGCCTGGGCGTCCGCAATCCCTCACTAAATCTCAAAAAGAAAATATTAAAGTCGCCGTAGCTTCTGACCCCAATGCTTTTGGATATACTGTCTGGGATGGGCCATCCTTATCGAACTATATTGCTTCGCAGTATGATATCTCCCTGTGTGTAAGGCAATGCCAGCGGTTACTGCATGAACTTGGATTCTCTTTGATACGCCCACAGACGTTTCCTTCTAAAGGCAATGAAGAGAACCCATTGCGTGATGAATTTAAAAAAACATCTCAGAGCTAGAAAACGACCCGGACGCAATCATATGCTACCAGGACGAGGTTCACTTCATGGCAGAATCCACAGTTACCCGCGCATGGTATCCGAAAGGCAGCTGTCCTAAGGTCAAGTCATATCCCGGGCATAAATCCGTTGCTTATAGCGGTTTTGTGATTCCAGAAACGGGCGAACTCTTCGTCACGAAGCCGGACTGGTTCAACTATGAGACCACGATAACATGTATACGTGAATTCCTCACATCACATCCTGTAGAGGATGGCAAACACCTTTACATCGTGATGGACAATGCTCCCTGGCACAAAAAAGCAAAACGTCTTATCAATGAAGACGAGCAGTATGCAGACATTAAAAAAACCGCAACCATAATTTCCCTTCCGCCATATTCACCTGATTTTAATCCAATTGAACAGGTATGGAGGGTTACCCGTCGTGAGAAAACACATAACCGATTCTGGGAGACTCTTGAAAAGTTAGTTGGAGTCCTTGATAATTGGTTTTCAACTTTTAAGAAGCCCAATGACAAGCTTGCTACTTTATGCTCTTTTTCCTAGAGTCAAACGGAAAGAATTAACGTCGTTTACTATAAAATTCCAATCGTTTAAAAATGCACCTAAACTTGGGTGCATTTTTCCAACCAATACACAAAAGCAGGCAGACCATACTGGTAGAGATAACTCGCTTGCTGATACTCTTGCAAATTTTTCTTCCACAGAACTACTTATTTTCCCATATTCTGGACAAATTTCTGAATGTGAAGCGAAACTCCATTGTCTTAGACATTTGATTTGTGAAATAAGGCAACATTCACAGGAGCTTTCAACTTACTGCAAAAAAACTTTACCACTACTCCAGTAAACAAAGCAGAAATAATAGTACCCTCCCTTGTTCCCACAACAGTAAAGTCAAAAAACAATAAAGATAAAACGATCGCAATCATAACATAAATAACATCAAATACAATTTTCACATTTCCAAAATCCTTGTTAAACGTATCCGAAACTGCTTTTACAAATGCTTCTCCAGAATTCATAATAACATCTGCAATCACGGAGAGTGAAATGCCAAAACCAAGAATTACAATTCCAGCCACCACCATAATAATACGCATGACATATGTTTTTACAGGAATAAATGACACCAACCACATCCCAAAATCGGTAAACCACCCGAACACAAAAGACAGAGGAACCTGCAGCAGCTGTATAGGCTGAAATTTTCTGCGAAGTATGAAAATCTGCCCGACTATCAAAATACAATTCCATATAATAAGCCATGTTCCTAAAGAAAGCAAAGGAAACTTATAACTCATAACATTTGCCACGGATGAAATAGGCGACACTCCCAATTCACCGTGTTTTGTAAATGCAACACCTAAAGCCGAAAAAAAGAGGCTTATTATAAATAACAGATATCGTTTTGCAATTTCGCTTTTACTCATCACTGACAACTCCTTGTATATTTTTACTCATTCTCGTTAAAAAAGCAGTAAGCATCTCTTTCTCGTCCTTGCCAAAATCCGAAAGTGCTTTTTCTTCCATTATCCTAAACGTTGACTCTACCTGCTTTGCAAGCGCCCTCCCTTTATCAGTCAGATATATGTAGATACTGCGTCTGTTTCCATTAAGGTTCTTCCGCAATATAAAACCCTTTTTCTCCATTCCAAACAATACCGATGTCATGGTCGCTGGTTCAATGTGGCAGGCGCCGGCAATTTCTTTTTGGACAGCGCCATCATGATACAATAAATACTCAAGAATCTTTGGCTGTCCCGGAGTCAGATCTGTTTCTTTAACACTGGCAAGAAAGGCTTTCTGAAACAATAAATGGTCTGTCATAAGCAAATAGTGTAGTGACTCTTCCATATCCCTCTCCTTTAGTAAGCATTCAAACAATTAGATTTCAAATAAAAATTATACGCTAAAAAACATCTTTGTCAAGAAACAACCGGGATTTTCACAAAAATTTATGCATACCTCTATAAAATACAAATTTCACAAGTCTTTTAGCGAAACCCATATAATTTGGCGAAATCTCCGACTTTTGCCAAACCGTATCAGATTTTCGCTATCCCCCCCCATATTTCAACAGCATTTTTCTACAAACAGGCGAAATTCCATACAAACACGGAAACTCTTATACTATCACGCAAAAGTCGGATACTATCACGGAAACCCCCGACTTTTGCCTGATAGTACGATTTTTTCCACTATCGCCATCCTATCAGCGGCATCCAAAAACAAAAAAATTGGGGTCCACCACCCACCGTGATGAACCCCACCAAACCTCAAAATCCCTTGATTTTAAGCCATTCTTCAATACTTTTGCCTGTTAGTACCAATGTCGTAGGGCACGGAAATTTTTTCTATAAAGGGCATAAAAAGGCACTTTCGTTTATCCACTTTAACAAGTGAAAGCATGCCCCTACTCCATGGTGATCCTGTGCAGAACGTTCCTACAAATCCAGTATTTATGCAAGGGAAAGGATAGTCGTTAGACAAAAATAAGACCCCGCATCTTCCGATGCAAGGTCTTATTTTTCTATGTCGTAGCCAATTTAGTTTGCCTCTTTTTAGAATAAATTTACGTGCCCTACGACATGGTATCCTTGACCTTGCATTATTATTATAACCGACAACCACCTATACTGCAAGGATGGTTATTATAATTTCTGCTTTAATATTATCCTACAAATAGCACAATGAGTAAAAAGGATAGGATACTCGCCTTAATGGGTTGGACCTTTCTTCCGGTAGCGAGTTGAATTATTCTTTTTTATCTCTGGACCAACCCTTAACTTCCGCTTCTTTGTTTCAGGAACCTCATGAAATGAATCTTCAACATACGCTTCGGTATCCATTTCTTCATCATCCACCTTTATTGCCTGCTCCTGTTTTACTTCTACATCGCTCTGTATACTGGATGTTTTTACTGATTTGATCCCCTTTCCTTCATTTACACTCTCTACATAGCCATGATCCCTCAGGAACGCCTTTGCTTTATCTGGGTAAACGTCTCTTTCCTTTTTTTCTTCTAACTTCCCAACAATTCCCATCTCTTCAAGGCGATCTATCAGTCTTTTTGCCCTATCATACCCCATCTTGAAACTTTTCATTAATTGATGATTTGAATATTTTTCTTTATCCTGTATACCCTCCACTATTTTCAATAATATTCTCTCATCCTCATCTTCATCTTCAATAGATAAACACTCATAATCAGTTTTAGAATCTTCCGATTGCTGTAATGTATTAAATTGGAATTTCACTTCATCATACTTTATTTTGCTACAGTCATTTTCAAAACTCATTTCATCCAGTTTATCCATTATTTTTTCCGGAGGCATATATGCCCCCTGTAACCTCCTGAGTCCCTGTTCGCATTTGAAATACATAGAACCTTTCCCTGATAAATTTACTGCATCAACATCACCAATTATCGCTTTGGATGTATGCCAGTTTTTACATTGAAAAGCAATACCCGCTGCTAAATTAGTATTCGTTATGTCTATGCCACCTTTGGTCGTATCCTGAGCCGTCAGTATCAGATGAACTTTAACCTTTCTAGCACGAGCTAACACATCCTCAATAACTGCTTTTAAATTCCTATTCCCCCTCCCTTCTGTTTCTTGCTTAATAAATGTTGGGAATTCATCTATCGCACAAACAATTGAAGGCATTGTTTCAAGTTGCTTATCATAATCTCTTGTATCAAGAGCCTCTAAAATCTTCTGTCTCTGTTCCACACACTTCTGTAAGTTTAATATGAACTGACATCCTTCTCTGAAGTCACTAATTATTTTACCCGGCGTCAACATATGAGGCACATCTTTAAACATTCTTAACCTTGAAGCGCCAAAGTCCATTAACAAAAGCTTAACTTTATCTGCCGGTTGTTTATAAACAATACTCATCAGTAAACTGTGTAACGCGCTTGACTTACCCGAACCACTAGTACCACCAACTAACAAGTGTGGGAACTCTGCTATGTCAGCAATAACTGCCTCCCCCAATATGTCATAACCCACAGCATATGGAATCTCCATTTTGCTTTCTTGAAACTGATCACTTTGTAATATGCTAATCAAACTACCCTCAACCAGAGTTTTTTCAGATGCAACAATCTTTATTTCTTCAGATGTTTTTTCAACTATAAAAACTTCTAATTCCAGCAGACGTCTAACTTCTTCTGCATATCTGTTAAGCAAATTTACATTTGTTCCTGGGCGCAGCTTTACCTTAAAAATATACCTCTCATTCTGATATTGAATAGCTGGTATCCTTATATTGACTTTGTAACTTTGGTAATACTTTACAATATCTTTTGCGTAAACAGCTCCCTTCCTTTTAATCCTTTTGGCTTTTTTCTCATCATCTAAGCCAATCTCTATATTTATGGTCTCTGGTACCGCTGGCGAATAATCACTATGAAGTTTAAACAGGGAATCTGTTGTCTGCTTTACAATTTGTTCTACCAGCTTTTCAGGAATATGTTTATCATTTATCCCCCTATATGTAAAAGACGTTTCTTGCGTTAGCCGTATGGAGCTTTTGAATACTTTCATATAATATGAAAGGAAGTATGAAAGATGCCCTATATTTTCTATATCCTTTGATGTCAGCTTTGTTTCTCGATTATGTTCAATTCGCAGTCGGTTTATATCTCTAGCAAGATCATAAAACAATGGCGTTTGCTTTTCAGGTCTGCGTGACTCTATTATTTTAGCCACTGCTTTTTGTTGGGAATACGCAGTCGAGTTTCCTGAATCAAAATAATTTTTCGCCTCTGCCACAAGTTCTAATGCCCATGAACCTAAACGTTGTTCGTTTTCGATAATAAGTTCCAGATATTCATATGCAATATCCATCTCCGTAAGATCAATGCTAAAAACATTCTGAAATTGAGATTGAATCACTGGAGATATAAAAATTGGCAATATGTTAAACCTCTCCTTAATGTCAAGTCTTTTTATTTTACTTGGAATATTCGCAACTTCCCTAATCAGTATTTCATACAGCTTTTCATTTTCATACCCATCTATAATGATTGGAATATCTCTGTAATAAAGTAATGTTTCTAATAACTTATCTCCTGTTTCTGATGGATATATTGTTAAATGATCATGTTCGCATTCTCTATATTCATGCATTTTACAACTGGCAGACAATCCGGCATTCACATCACATATTTGGACTATTTTATGCACCAGCTTATATACATTTGAATTTCGCTTACAGGCGATTTGTAGAAAATAAGGAATACCACAACATTTTTCCTTCAATTTACTACTAAACAGGGATGCAATACAGTACCCAAAAAGATAAGTGGTTATAGATCCATACTCCTTATGCAAAAAAATCTCATCCATGTTTGAAAATGCTTGCTCTGTCATTTCTGGTGTATTATCTATACGAAGATTTTCCCTGCATTTCCAACTACATCTACTATAGAACTTATATTCATCGCCCTGCCAACCATAACCTGTATGATCAAAGTACGATATAATTTCCTGTATTTCGCTTGGATTCTTTGACTGCAAAACCTTAAAAATTACTTGTACTTTCTCTATATCCCAATTACCTTTCCTTTCTTTGGTCTCATCAATATATGCTTTTAGACCATATAAGAGGGTTTCATCTTTTTCCTTATTAATATATTTCAAAAAACTACTTAAGGCTCTTTCGCAATCGTCTTTTAAAGTATAAAAATCTCCTTGCTCCATTATGCATTCCTCCAATCTTACTTATCTTCTTCTCTTATTCTAAGTATATATTATACTAATTATATC
>OFEZ01001874.1_pt1 | contig 10108 bp, 8 predicted proteins | sample 1521241 | NCBI WGS metagenome assembly OFEZ01 (sample SAMEA3504099, study PRJEB24116) | mouse gut metagenome | biome: mouse gut; feature: mouse-associated habitat; material: faeces | place: Denmark | collected 2011
TGTGAACGGTTTGTGATTTTTCTATTCTATGATAGAAATAGAAACGGAGGAATGACTATGGAAAATATCATCGTAAAAACAAATTTTTTAACCAAACATTATGAGACTGGTTCTCATACCGTAATTGCTTTAGACGGAGTAGATTTTGAAGTAAAAGAACGAGAATTTGTTTCCATTATAGGAAAATCTGGCTGCGGAAAAAGTACGCTTCTTCATATGCTGGGTGGCCTTGATTCTCCTACTTCTGGAACCGTGATTGTAGACGGTATGAATCTTTCAGAAATGAACGAGGAACAGCTCGCCCTTTTTCGAAGAAGAAAAGTAGGATTTATCTTTCAACAGTATAATTTGATTCCGGATTTAAAAGTCTATGATAATATCACTTTCCCATTGGACCTTGATGGAACCAGAGTAGATAAAGAGTTTATTCAGGAATTACTGGAAACGCTTCACATTGCAGATAAAACAGAAATGTTTCCCTCTATGCTTTCCGGCGGAGAACAACAGCGCGTAGCTATCGCAAGAGCGTTAGCTGCGAAACCTGCTATTATCCTTGCAGATGAACCAACTGGCAATCTTGATACTTCTTCAAGCCACGATGTCATAGGACTTTTAAAAGTTATTGCAAAAAAATATCAGCAAACGCTGATTGTGATTACGCATGATCTGGATATTGCACAAATGGCAGATCGGATAGTCAGATTACAAGACGGAAAACTAGCGGGAGGAAGTGATTCTGATGTTAGCGAACAATAATCATCAGGTAATAAACAAGTTAGCTAAAAATACGGTACGAACAAATAAACGTCAATTTTCAATTCTGTTTGTTACGATCATGCTGTCCACATTTATGCTTTTTTCTATTTTTACTATAGGTTTAACTTATTTGGATTTAAGCAGATTACAAAATTCCCGCTTATATGGTTCGGAACATGACATTGCGATTATGAATGGATTTACAGAGAATCAAAAAGAGCTTCTCAGCAATAATTCTAAGATTGAAACTGTCGGCGTACTGGCTTATTGCGGAAATGTAAAGAGTAGTGATATGGACAATACGGTTAATGCGGCTTTGCTTTGGGGAGACAAAATATATTGGGAAAATCAGAAAAGTCCAGTAAGAACCGAAATGAACGGGCATTATCCGCAGAAACTAAATGAATTGTTAGCCACGGAAGAAGTACTTGCAGAATGTGGAAAAAGTTCTTTAACCGTTGGCGACTCTCTTTTGATCACTTATGAAGATCATACGGGTATTCACACAAAAGAGTTTGTTATCAGCGGAATATGGAAGGGCTACGGCAAAGACAAAGAAAATTTCTATGTTTCAGAAGATTTTTATAATCAGACCGGCTATGATTTAGAATCTGACGGAATTTTACAAGCAAAGTTTAAGAATAACTATATTTCAGGAAAAACCATAGAAAAACTGAAAGAACCCCTGAATCTATCCTCAGTACAGGTTTTTCAAGCTTCCGATTATATCGAAAAATCTTTGATAATATTACTTGCAATATTCGGACTTGGATTTATTATCTGTCTTAGTGCTTATTTGCTGATATATAATATCCTTTATCTGTCCGTTTCCGGGAAAATCCGATATTATGGACTATTGCAATCATTAGGGATGACAAAAAAACAGTTAGTTCAGCTTATCCGAAAACAAATATTAGGTATAGGTATATTGGGAATTCTTATAGGGATTGCATTCGGTGTGTTTGTTTCCTTGATCTTTATTCCTTATGCGATGAAAATTTTTGGAATTTCTTTTGGAAATACAGGTTTATACTTCTACCCCGAAGTATTGGCATTAAGTATGTCGGTTACCGCAATTGCAATATTATGTGGTGTTAGGACCCCTATTCATATAGCAACAGATGTAACGCCTGTAGAAGCTGCAAAATACAGAGAACATATTGCCATCCCATCTGCAAAACAAAGTAAAAAAGGTAATTTGTATTGGCGTATGGCAAAAGACCAGCTTAGAAAAAACAACAAAAGAACAATCGTTGTTTTTCTGTCGCTTGCAACAAGTTTGAGTGTATTTTTCTGTTTGACTACGCTTATTGACAGCCAAGGTAAACGAACCATATATCCCAATTATTGGAATGCCGATTTTATCGTGTATAATGATACTCAGACAACCGAAGATATAGATTCTTTACAATCCGCAATCAACGATATATTGGTATCTGATATAAAGGAAACAGCAGGCATAACAGAGGTTCATGCTGTAAAAGGCGCTCCTGTTGTTTTCCCATATGATGAGAATGCTTTTTTTGATTTTTGGATAAAAAGCTATACAGAATTAAAACCTTATTTGTCATATTCGGAAACTGTTTCAGAATATCAACAACATCCCGAAAAATACTATGGCATGATAAAGGGAATTGACGATTCAGAATTTGACTACTTGAATGGAACTCTTGGAAATATTATAGATAAACAGGATTTTTTGAATGGAGAAACAGCAATTTTACAGTATGCCGGATTTGAAATCTCCGAAGAATGGATAGGAAGTACAATTTCATTTTCCATAGACAATCAAAAACAGGATATTACGATTGGAGCACTCAACTATGGCGATTATTATGGAGCAACTGTAAATCGTGGGGCAAATTTGATTGTCAGCGAAAGTTATTTGGAAACTATAACTGCAACTCCGCATATTTTAAGTCTTAATATCAAATATAAGCAATCGTATGAAGAAAACACAGAAAAAGAAATAAAGCACATCATAGAAACAAGTTCATATAACTCAGATTTGCTTTATATTTCAAAATATGATGATATGAAGACAATTCAAGATTCGCAAAGTGGTATGTACGAAATAGGTACCGTAATCTCTCTTCTTTTATTATTGGTTGGTATGTTAAACTATATCAATACAATGGCAAGCAGTATACAAAATAGAAAGTTGACATTTTCAATCATGGAAAGTGCCGGTATGTCAAAAAAACAAGTAATAAAATTATTGATTCGAGAAGGGATTCTATATGCAAGGGGTTCTGTCTTTATTACATTAACAATCGGAACCGGTATTACCTATTTTGTTTTTCAATCCATGAATTATATGAAAATATCGTTTGCGATTCCTGTATTTCCGCTGATATGTGCAGCTTTGCTTGTAATGATAATATGTATCCTAACCCCAGTAATTACTTATAAGAAGATAGTAAAAAACCGCTCTATCGCTGAACGATTACGAGAATACGAGTAAATTGTTTTGAAGTACGAAAATCAGATTGAGATAGTCAAATTGAACACAAACCGGGCGTAACCCTGAAGGTAGACTGGACAAGTCCTGTGAATGATTCAAAATTATTGACCACTTCACAGGCATTAGGTGTTGTGTCTATATTTACTTTTCAAAATCACCTCATAAGATGGTTTATTTGTTATGCCCTTTGTTTCTTGGCTACCTTCTACTTATTTGTTTCAAACTTTACTTCCATAAAAACGTTGAAAATTATTCTCATCTTGCAAGAAATCATTTAACACGATATCTCCATTCCGCTCTCTTAAGGGCTGAATCACACCCTCTGATATTTCTTCCCCTCTCTTTTTTCCATAGTATGATAACAGAGGAAATCTCCATTTTCTGTTTCAATTTTTTCATACGAAATAATCTGATACCCTCGTTTCAGATACATACTTTCCGCTGGAAAAGAAGCGTCTACATGAACCTCTGAATAATTTTTCAAAATCCTTGTTTCCAGTAAATCCATCAATCTGCTCCCATATCCTTTTCCTTGATGTTCAGGCAAAATAAACAATCTGCAAATCTCATTCTTCCGAATGCTCCCGGTTCCTATGATGTTTCCCTGTACCATCGCAAGATAGATTTCTTCATAGGACATCACTTCTTCAATCCTTGCTGCACTGTGCAAGTCAAGAAAGAACTGCACTGCACCTGGCGGATAATAATGCGGATATATTTTTTCTATTGTTTCCTTTACAATAGCAGCTACCTGTTCCTGACAATCTGCCAATTTTAATTCTATACCAGCCTCAAACATGACTTGATTTTCTCCTGATTTATTCGTACAATCTTTAGGCATTATAAGCCCTTCTTGAAACAACATTCTGATAATCTTCATGGAATAACCGGGAAATAACCTTCCCTGAAAATTACCTTTTTTTCCTCAATTTCACCAAAATTCCCTGCTCATCCGCCACTTTCTGAAACTGTCGGGTTACATAGCCAGCCTTTTCTTTTAATGACAGTTTTCCAAATGTTTTATCTGACTTTGTCTGTTTCATCACATTTCTCACATCTTCCACTTCCAAAAGATTTACAGCTAAACAGAGAAAAGTCTTCTTCCGCCCATCATTGCAGTTTTACAGCAGCCATTTCAAAATATGAGCTTTCTCTTCCTGTTCTGCTCTGTACGCCTCCACACCAATTTTCTGATGTTTCTTCAAATCTCTTTTCTGGTTGCGGTGAGTAACAAATGAATCAAACACATCGATATCTTCATATTTTTCACAAGGAAACTCCTATACTATAATCTTTTTGCCTCTAATGCATCCCTTAAATCCTGAATATATTTTGCCTGCTGTTTCTTTAAATACATTCTCACAAAAGGTTTCATAATCAACTTTTTAGCAATTACATTCTCTGTAAACTCAATACATGTAATACCGTCTTTATAAGAAAATTTTCCTATCCAATGTCCCTGCATATTGCCGTTTTCCATATCAAATTCATAGTTCTTATATTCATCAAAAGCTGTAATTTTAAACTTTGTAACATAACCATCCTTTGTATGTTCTTCAAACTCTTTTTCAGGTACTGTTACCACGATTTCATCTAGATCACTTCTCCAGGAATACTTGTACAATGACGTAACTAGCTCCCATACTTTTTCTATTTCATACTGAAATTCAGCCTTAATTGTTGATACAGCCACTATTCTCCTCCTTCTTTACACCCGATATCTTAACACTCTTCTCTAATTCTAAGAAAAGCATTACAGTCGTCTCTACATAAGTACAAATTGAAACATATCCTCACACAATCACGGAAATATGGGAAACATTTATTCTTCTTTCATACCACCGATGTTCTCTTCCCCTGTCTTACCGGCTTCCAACGCTTGATATTCTTGATTTAATTCTCGCAGTAATTCCTCCTCGCTTGACAAATACAATTTGTACTTTGAAGTAAAAATCTGTGTTTCATTTTCAGGTAACGTATACTTAACTACAGACTCGCTTTTATCTGCACATAATACAATACCAATCGACGGGTTATCTGCTTCATTCATAAGTTCTCGTTCATAATAATGAACATACATCTGTATCTGCCCTAAATCCTGATGTGTTAAATCCCCAACTTTTAAATCTATCAAAACAAAACATTTCAATATATAATTATAAAATACAAGGTCAATTCCAAAATGACGTCCATCGAATGTTATTCTTTTCTGCCTTGCGACAAATGAAAAACTTCTACCAAATTCCAAAAGGAATTTCTGTAAATGTGTAATTAACGCTTTTTCTAAATCACTTTCATAAAAATCATCATTAGATGTTAGTCCAAGAAATTCCAACACATATGGGTCGCGGATAACATCTTCTGGTTTCTTCGCTGACTCTATTGTCTTTATTTCCTCTGCAACTTGCTCTTTATTTTTACTGGATAATAACCTTTCATAAAAAAGGAATTTATCTGCCGCTCAAGTTGTCTGGTACTCCATTGGGCTTTTACAGCTTCCTGCATATAAAATTCTCGCGCATTTTCATTCTCCACTCGCATCAGAAGCCGATAATGCGTCCAACTTAATTCGTCACACAGTGCGTGACCATTTGGAAATGTCAAATAAAACTGCCTCATATACTATACTTCAAGTTTGTCACTGTAAAACCTTTTCCGAAATCCTGAGTCATTTGTTTTGATAATTCTTTCAATAAACCTGTTCCATACTCCGCCTTTTCATTACCGCCCTGTTCTTCAATGATTAATTTTCCTATATTCCAGTAGGCTTTAACCATTACAAAATTAGCTGTTTGGTAAACTTTATTTCTTGCTGTATTCAAAATGTTTTTTATTTCCGTATAAACATCTTGATGCATCATAATCTCACTTGTCCTCATTTATATTTCTAAAATCCAATACGGATATACCATCAATATCATCAATCCTCATTTGCTCTTGCAGCCATTCTAAATTTTCCCCTCTTCTATCTACAAACATTTTTAAATAATCTGGTATTCCAATTCCAGAATGCTTTATTCCATATACTCCTTGAGCAGAATCATTTAGTATTTCTTCTCTGTTTGGCAATATATACTTCCTATTAAACTGATTCAACACACTTTCAACATTATTACGGAATAACAAATCTAACAGCGATAACTTTAATGCCTTATTTACAATATCTGTATCTCGCAGTTTATGCCTTGGATATTTATATAACTCCGTATATACCTTTAATGCCGGAGATAAATAACATCCATTTTCACAACTATCGCACCAATAAATAACAGAACTATCAATATATGGAAATTCCTCAATTTGTTTATTTATATCCGCAAGTGCAGTGGAATAATACAAATATAATGGGAAGGCATTTTTGTGTTTTGCCGCTTCCATAAGCATATCTATTTGATAGCCATTTTTATTTCCATAAGACAATAACGAATAATTATCTCTGCCATTGGAAAGTAATTTTTTAGCCTGTACTAAAAATCTATAGGCATTATATTCTCCATCATATCTTGGAGTTAAAATCCACCATTCCCAATCAGCACCATTGTTTGCTTCCTTATGTCTTGTGAACTCCTGATAGTATAGATTAGAACAATGTTCTGACGTATAATATAGTAACCAATCCGTTAGAGATTCTTCTTTTACGTTTGGTTGTTTATTTATCCAACCGTAAATTTCTCTAGAGCTGTCATGAAATACCACTATTCTTCTCCTCTCTTGTAATACAAACTTTAGTCGTTTGTGAAACGCCACAAACCGCTTAAATACGGCATTTTTTGTTACTAAAAACAAATAACTCCTCAATGGATATGATATAATAGAGTTGCCTAAAAACTATAAACTACCATCCAAGAAAGGAGTTATTCTGATACCTATGATACCATATAAACAGCTTTCTTTGGCAGATATTTTTCAAGATTGCCAAAATAAATTTGATAATGACAAACCTGCTTTTCTTTCTCTATTGAAAACCCATATCGATATTGATGAGTTTATTCCGATTTCTTTTAGAAATCATTTTTATTCATCCACGGGCCGAACCCATAAATACCCTTTACAAGCTTTTTTGTGGGCTTTGATCATTCAACGTATTTTCTCTATCCCTACAGATCAGCTCCTCTTGACTTTTCTCGCCTACTCAAAACCTCTTCGTGAGTTCTGCGGTTTTACCAAAGTCCCGGATGCATCTAAAATTACCCTCTTCAAACAGGACTTTTTAGATGACTTGCAACTTGTATTCGATCACCTTGTTGATGTTACCGAGCCTGTCTGCCAGGCGATCGACTCTGAAAAAGCGGATATGACCATCTTTAATTCTTCCGGTATTGAAGCATTCGTTACCGAGAATAATCCAAAGTACGCTAACAGAATCATCAAACAGCTTAAAGCATGTGCGAAAGCTCAGGGATTTAATAAATCTTTTAATCCCTACAAAGCTAGCTATGGCTCCATGCCTTCCCATGCTTCTGCTAATCCTGAGATCAAACAGCTTTATATCAATGGGCATTTTTGCTATGTCTTCAAGTTTGGCATTGTCACCAACGGGCTGGGTATCATTCGTCATATCTCTTTTTATAACAAAAACTTTATGGCATCTCATCCTGATATTATTGTCCAAAAGAAATCAGACTCCCCTGATGAGGATATGAATTGTCAACAGTAAACTAAACAACTTTTTTAAGGTTATTCATTCGATACTCGACTGGTGTTAGATACCCGAGTGAAGAACAAATTCTATGATTGTTAAACCAATTCACATAATCAGCAAGTTGAAGTTTTAACATGTCCAAATTCGCAAATGTTTGATTTTTTACGAATTCAGTTTTGATGATTTTAAAAGTTGCTTATGCAACTGCATTATCGTATGAGTATCCCTTGTGACTTAATGATCTGGTGATTGCAAATGTTTCCAGAGTTTCTTCTATTAGTTGATTTTTGAATTCGTTTCCACGATGACAGTTATACCTAATTCGTGATAAGACTGATCAAGGATCTGTATATGTTTCAAAAACATTCAGTGATCTTCTTCCAATGTATGTGACCAGATCAATGTCGTGAGCAGGAACACCTACAGATAATAGTGCTATGGAATCCATTAACGATTGGATTAAAGCAGAGTTATTTATGGACTTTCATGTAACCAACAAGCGACCAGTTCAGGAAGAAGTTGATAAATATATCAAGTTTTTCAATTAGGAACGACCAGCGTATTCGCTTAGTTATCTAACTCCAAAGCAATATCGTGAAAAATATGCTGCATAATCTGTTCATAGATTCGGATCCAGAGGCAAAACCAGACACTGCTTCAGCGGCTTGCCCTTGACATTTAGTCGAAAAGAAACGCTACAATGAATGTTCGGCGTATGACTAATACAATCTGTTCATGAGTTCATACCGTTGATATTGCTTGCCTAGTGTTTCTTGGAGCGATGTCAAGGGTGGTGTACGCCTTATACAGTCCTACAATATGACTGACTATTCTTTATATTTCGTGTCCAAAATTTGTTGACATGTGCAATATATGCTACTCGTCAAAACTTTTCTTCTTTTCTAACAAGTTTACCCCTTTTCAATCCAAAGGGATAAACTCAGTCTGAAAGTAAATCCTTCATCCATTCTGGATAAATTAGAAACCTTCTTCTGCATCTTCCCGACGCCAGAATCGGTTTCTGATATAGCAATCATAGCTACAGAAACTCTAAGAATTACTGAAACCCTCACAAAAATCCTCAAAAAGTTTGATTATCCTAACCCTTTTACAATTAGAATCTTTTTATTGCCATTTTTCTTGCATGATTCTCTATTAAATACGTCTTTCCATAGACACCTAAAATTTCATTCGTATTAAATTTCAGAACCAATTTTTTACTAAAAATTGGATTCAATACAAATTTAATTTCTGTTGCCTCTGGAGAAAAACCATATTCCAATAACTCCAAAGGTTTTAAGCCTTCATTAAATGCAAAACACCATTCACTTCCAATACCTTTCATTCGAGCCATTTTGGCAGGTACCCGCAACCCCACCACACCTAGCTCATATAATAAATTGACCTTATTAATCGTTTGCTCGCAATCAAAAGCAAATGTCGTAATAAATGGTATTTTGGACAACATTGCATATAATTCTTTAGCCGATAAGATTATATTTTTCCCATAAAATTCTAATAAGACTTTTCCTATATTAAGAAAAACTTTATCATATTCATTATAAAATTCTGTTTTAATTATATCATCAGCTTTATTATTAAGACTAAGTTTTACTGTTTCCATATCTACTTTATTAAATTGCGGATTTGCCATATTCTGATTTACATTATACAGTAAGGCAAAATACTTTAAAATGTCACGAGGTCTCCAGAATGAAATTCTCAGTAAGTATTCAAAAAGGGGAACATTTTGTATGGTTCCATTAATTTCAATACCCACCTCTTCCGGAATTGCTGATAAATATTCTCTCATAATGTAAGAAAGTCGGTTCCATAGATCCTTATCCTTTTTATGTGGAACTTCAAAAATATACTCCAGTCTAAGTACCACTACTTCCAATAATTCTATTGCATCCCACGATAAATCTGTAAAATTAACCTTTGATATATCCCTATCCGCAGTTTCTATTTGATCTAACCTATCTTTTGGAAAAACAATACAAAAATGAATATTTTTTATTAAAGAATCATTTGAATGTTTCATGTTTTCGACTGATTTTACTAAACTTCGGTAAAAAATCCTTTCAAATTCTGCTCTTCTTAATCCTTCTTCTTTATCTTTATCATTTTCTTTTTGTAGCATAAAATTGGTTTCAATTCTAAAATCCTCACTCAAAGTATCAAAACCATCTAATGCAATCATAATTCTTTTTTCACATTGTGCCACAGCCAATTGAAATTTACTA
>OFEZ01001880.1_pt1 | contig 10083 bp, 6 predicted proteins | sample 1521241 | NCBI WGS metagenome assembly OFEZ01 (sample SAMEA3504099, study PRJEB24116) | mouse gut metagenome | biome: mouse gut; feature: mouse-associated habitat; material: faeces | place: Denmark | collected 2011
TGCCGCGCTCTGGACAAGCCGGAGAGCCTCATCACCCACGTAAGAGACCGGAAGGGCCACGATATGCGGTACGCCATCGACCCCAGCTTCATTCATCAGGAGCTGGGCTGGCTGCCGGAGACGAAGTTCGAGGACGGCATCCAAAAAACCATAAAATGGTATTTGGACAACCGGAGCTGGTGGGAGGAAATCGTCAGCGGGGCGTATCAGGACTACTACGCGAAAATGTATGGAAACCGGTAAGCCTCTGATTTCCATCCTCATGGCGGTGTATGAGCCGCGGCTGGACTGGCTGCGGGAGCAGCTGGAGAGCCTGGAGAAACAGACCTATCCCCATTTGAGGCTGTATGTGCGAGACGACGGCTCCAGAAAAGTGCCCTTTGAAGAAATTGAGCGGTGCATAGAAGAATGTATCCGGTCCTTTCCCTTTGAGATACATCGAAATGAGGAAAATCTGGGTTCCAACGAGACCTTCCAGCGCCTGACAGAGGAGGCGGAGGGCGAATACTTCGCCTACTGCGACCAGGACGACGTGTGGCTGCCGGAGAAGCTGGAGGTCTTGCAGGAGGAGCTGGAGCGGACCGGCGCGCTGCTGGTGTGCTCGGATATGTACATCATGGACGGCCAGGGAAGGCAGACGGCGGACAGCATCACCCAAATCCGCAGAAGGCATGTGTTCCGCAGCGGCGGCGGTCTGACGGAGGGCCTGCTGATTTCCAATTTTGTGACCGGCTGCACCATGCTGGTTCGTTCGGAGGCGGCAAAGGCCGCAGTCCCCTTTTGCCCCTATATGGTCCACGACCACTACATTGCCCTGTGCTGTTCCGCGGCAGGAGACATTTATTCTGTCACGCGGCCGCTGATCCGCTACAGGGTGCACGGGAGAAATCAGACCGGTGTGATGGCGGGGGTACAGGATAAGGCCAGCTACCGGCGGGAGCGGATTGATCTGCCTCTGCATAAATTCCAGTGGTTGGAACAGCATTTCCCCTATAGGGAAGAATTTCGAGAAGAGATTTCCCTGCGAAGAGAGTGGATGTACGCCCGGCAGAGCAACTGGAACCGCCATGGCGGCGCGGGGATTGTTTGGAAACGCCGGAAATTGAGTCCATTGGCGTCGCTGTTCGAGCTGTCGGCGAGATGGTTTCCGGAGCGCGTCTTGATGTGTGTCATCCATTTGACGCAGAAAAATATACTATGAGAAACCTCCAGAAAGGGAGCGGGAAATGAAGATTTTAGTGACAGGCGTGGGCGGACAGCTGGGCTATGACGTGTGCCGGGTGCTGACCGCGCGGAACATAGAGCACAAGGGCGTGGACATCGCGGATTTTGACATCACGGACGGGAAGGCCGCCCGTGACTACATCACAGCGTATCATCCGGACGCGGTGATCCACTGCTCCGCGTGGACGGCGGTGGACAGGGCGGAGGACGAGCTGGAGAGGGTCCGGGCGGTGAACACAGAGGGCCCGAGGAACATCGCGGCGGCATGCAAGGAGCTTGGCGCGAAGATGCTCTACATCTCCACGGACTACGTCTTCCCCGGAACGGGGGAGCGGTTCTATGAGCCGGAGGACCCCACGGGGCCCCTGGGCGCCTACGGTGAGACGAAGCTGGGCGGGGAAAAGGCGGTGCAGGAGCTGCTGGAGAAATATTTCATCGTCCGCATCTCCTGGGTGTTCGGGAAGAACGGCAATAACTTTGTGGGGACCATGCTGCGGTTGGCGGAGACAAAAAGGGAAATCAACGTGGTCTGCGACCAGATTGGCAGTCCGACATATACGGCGGACCTGGCGCCGCTACTGTGCGACATGATTGTGACGGACAAGTATGGCGTGTACCACGCCACCAACGAGGGCGTGTGCTCCTGGGCGGAGTTTGCCCAGGAGATCTTCCGACTGGCGGGGAAGGACGTAAGGGTCCATCCCGTGCCCACCAGCGAGTACCCCACACGGGCGGTACGGCCCCTGAACTCCCGCATGAGCAAGGATAAGCTGGAGAAAATGGGCTTTGCCAGGCTTCCAGATTGGCACGACGCGCTGGCACGGTATTTCCATGAGCTTGAAGGAGCGGACCGGAATTGAGCGAGAAGCAGGTGAAAAAGGGCTGTGCTCTGGCCTTAGTAATCTATATTGTTCTGGCGCTGGCGTTCTACTGGGTCAGCGGCGACCAGCTCCACTACCGGGACGATGAGACGGACGCCATCAGCGCCAGTGAACCCATAGGGGAGCTGGTGCAGGGCATGGAAATCCGCCAGCCCTTCACGGCAACAGCGGATGCCATCCTAAGCGTGGACATGCTGCTATCCACCTACGCCAGGGAGAATACCGCCCATGTTACGGTGGAAATTGTTGATGCGAGCGGTCTCACACTGGCCCAGACGGAGCTCTCGGGGGTGGAGATAGAGGACAACGCTGTCCGCACCATCTCCTTTGTTCAGCCGGTGCAGGTGAGGCCGGGAGCGCAGTATGCGCTGGTGCTGACCAGCTCGGACGGTGTGCCCGGCAATGCCATCACCGCCTGGCAGGGCAGCACCATGTCTACGGCTCGGGCGGAGGTCTCCGTGGAGATTGCGGAGCCGCTGCTGGTAAACGGCGAGGTCAGAGAGGGGATGCTGCATTTCAGCTTCCGCACGCGCAGTTACCAGTGGTTTGGGACCTACTATTGGCACTTTGCTTTGGCGGTTGGGCTGCTGCTGGCCTTGTACTGCGTCTGGCTGTGCCTGATGGTGCGGCGGGGGAGAAATTGCCTGGCGCTGCGGGTGGTTTCCGCCTTCCAAAAATATGGATATTTAATGCGCCAGCTGGTGGCCAGGGACTTCAAGACCAAGTACAAGCGCTCGGTGCTGGGCGTGCTGTGGAGCTTCCTCAATCCACTGCTGACCATGATGGTGCAGTATATCGTCTTCTCCACCCTCTTTAAGTCCGATATCCCCAACTTCCGGCTGTACCTGCTCTCCGGCATTGTGTGCTTCAACTTCTTCAGCGAGGCCACCACCATGGGGCTGCAATCCATTGTGGGCAATGCCGCGCTGATTACCAAGGTGTACGTACCCAAGTACATCTACCCGGTGTCCAGGGTGCTCTCCTCCGCCATTAACCTGCTGCTGTCCCTCATCCCGCTGCTGGCGGTGATGCTGCTGACAGGCACGCCTGTCCGGCCGGCCATCCTGCTGCTGCCCTTTGGATTAATCTGCCTGGTGGGGTTCTGTATTGGTATGGGGTTTATCCTGTCCACGCTGATGGTGTTCTTTCGGGACACCCAGTTCTTGTGGGGGGTGGTGAGTATGCTGTGGATGTACATGACCCCCATCTTCTACCCGGAGAGCATCATCCCAGCCCAGTATATGACGCTGTACAAGTGCAACCCCATGTATCACATCATTCGGTTTGTCAGGATTGTGCTGATTGACGGGGTATCTCCGGAGCCGAAGGCCTACGCGCTGTGCTTGATTGCGTCCTTTGTGCCACTGGCGCTGGGCGCGGTCATCTTCAAGAAAAACCAGGATAAGTTCATCCTGAACCTGTGAGGCAGTCCATGATAAAAGCGGAAAATGTGTCGGTAAAGTACCTGATGACCTACGACCGGATCCAGAGCATGAAGGAGTATCTGGTGCAGATGGTGAAGGGAAAAATCAAATACGAGGAGTTCTGGGCGCTGAAGGATGTGAGCTTCGAGGTGAAGAAGGGGGAGGTGCTGGGGATCATAGGCCACAACGGGGCGGGCAAGAGCACGCTGCTGAAGGTGATTTCCGGCATTCTCAAGCCCACCACCGGGAGCGTGCAGGTGAATGGGACGATTGTGCCCATGCTGGAGCTGGGCAGCGGGTTTGACTTTGATCTGACGGGCCGGGAAAATGTGTTCCTCAACGGGGCCATCCTGGGGTACTCAGAGCAGTTCCTTAAGGAGAAGTACGAGGAGATTGTGGCCTTCTCGGAGCTGGGACAGTTCATTGACGTGCCGCTGAGGAACTACTCCTCCGGCATGGTGATGCGGCTGGCGTTTTCGATTGCCACGGTGGTGCGGCCGGATATCCTCATTGTGGATGAGATACTGGCTGTAGGGGACGCGGCGTTCCAGGAGAAGAGCAAGAAGAGGATGCTGGAGCTCATGGGCGGCGGGACCACCGTGCTGTTTGTGTCGCACAGTATCCAGCAGATTCGGGAGATGTGCAATAAGGTGCTATGGCTGGAGCATGGTGTGGTGGTTCAGTCCGGCGAGACAAAGAGTGTCTGTGATTCATATGAGGTAGGTTAGGAGAATGGGTTCATGAGTGAGCTTTACAATTACGAATATTACCATTGCTGTTGCGGTCCTATTGCATATGAAGAGCCCGCGCATTGGGTTGAATTTTTTGGTGGGATTGCGGACCGTATAGTCAATGATCTAAAGCCGAGGACGGTTCTAGATGCCGGCTGCGCTATGGGGTACTTGGTAGCGGCACTACGTGATCGCGGCGTGGAAGCGTATGGGGTTGATATCTCTGAATATGCGATTTCAAAAGTCAGAGAGGACATAAAGCAATACTGTGCTGTAGGCTCCTTAACGGAGTCTCTGCCCGCCTGCCTGCCAAGGCAATATGATCTGGTAGTTACTATCGAGGTTTTGGAGCACATGTATGAGGAAGATGGGCGCAAAGCGATTCAAAATCTCTGCACTCTGTCTGACCGTATTATCTTTTCTTCTACACCGGATGATTTTACAGAGCGCACCCATTTCAATGTGCAGCAAAGAGAGTACTGGGCGCGGCTGTTCGCGGCGGAGGGCTTTTTTGATGATTTGACGTACAGACCCACTTACCTAACCGCTTACGCCTCCTGCTTCAAAAAAAAAGATAATTGGTTGCGCCAGATAGAAGATTACGAGAGAAATATTAGGATAACGGATAATGAACTTTTGCAGGCTACTGCTAAGTTGGCTGAGACGCAACAAGTAATGAATGAAACCGGACGTCAGCTAGGGGAGGCGCGGGCTGAGCTGGAGAATCGCACTGCAAAGCTGGCCGAGACACAGCAGGTGATGAGCGAGACCGGGCGTCAGCTAGAGGAGGCACGGGCTGAGCTGGAAGAACGCACTGCAAAGCTGGCTGAGACGCAGCAGGCTATGCGCGAAACTGGCAGGGAGTTGGATGGGGTGCGTACCGATCTGGCAAATCAAACAGAGCAGCTCTATCAAACTGAAAAATTGCTGGAGGAGAGAGAAACACAGCTTATTCAGGCACAACAGCGGCTGCGTGTTTATGAGAATCAGGATAAGGAAAAGGAACAGGAACTGCTCCGCTTACGCCAAAACCTGGCGGAACAGGAGCAACTTATTATTGACATTCAAAATTCTTTTAGCTGGAAGATTACCCGGCCATTATACAATCTCAAGACGGCTCTTTATTTTTGGATGGAAAAGCGTCCGTTCACACGCAGAGCACGCAAAGCTATCTCCATACTCCGCCGCAAAGGAATAAAAGAACTTAGGCATGCCATGAAGCAGTATTGGGGACGGCGTAGAGAGCAGCAGCAGATTGCCGAATTGACAGGTATTCCTGCGGATAATTCAATGTTATCAGATAATTACAGCGGCTATCTGCCTTATGATTCTGAATATCAGGAAGATTGCGACTTTTCTGCATACAACACGGATATCAAGGCATTGGCATTTTATCTGCCGCAATTTCATACGTTTCCAGAAAATGACATGTGGTGGGGGAAAGGATTTACAGAGTGGGTCAATGTTCGGAGCGGAGATGTCCGCTTTGCTGGACATTATCAGCCCCGTATACCTCATAGTGACATTGGCTATTATTGCCTGGATGATATAGCGGTATTGCGCCAGCAAGCGATACTTGCTAAACGTCATGGCATTTATGGCTTCTGTTTTTACTATTACTGGTTTTCTGGCAAACGGTTAATGGAAAAGCCAGTCGATATGTTACTGGAGCACACCGAAATTGACCTTCCTTTCTGCCTGTGCTGGGCCAACGAAAATTGGACTCGTGCCTGGGATGGGCAAAGCAAAAACATCTTGATTGGCCAGGAATACTCTGATGATGATGACCAATTATTTATGCGGGATATCAAAAAATATATTGATGATTCCAGATATATTCGCATTAATGGAAAGCCCTTGATTTTAGTATATAATCCCGGACAAATCCCGGATTGTCATCGGAGCTTTAAGGCATGGCGCAAGGCTGCACAGGAAATTGGGCTGGGTGAAATTCTGATATGGACATGTCAAACGGCAAATAATACAGCAAGTTTGCTGAAAATAGAGGATTGTATTGATGCAGAAGTGGAGTTTCCGCCTCACAACCTCTGGATGGAGTCCTTTGCCGTGCGTGGTGTTGATGTGGGTGGGAAGTCGGCCTTTTTGTATAATTACCAGTGCATAGTCAATTACATTGCCAAAAGGCTTAAGCGAAACGATGTCACAAAGGTGCCGATTCACCGCGGTTGCATGATGGCTTGGGATAATGCGGCCCGGCGTAAAGACGGATGGTTTACATACTATGCTTTTTCGCTGCGCAGCCTATACCGCTGGGTCCTTGCGATTGCTGACCGTACACGGAAAGATTTCCCACCTGAGGAGCAGTTCATGTTTATTAACGCTTGGAATGAGTGGGGTGAAGGAACCTATTTGGAACCAGACGAAAAGTACGGTTATGCCAATATTAACACTGTGTCCAAGGGCTTGCTTAGCCTCCCGTTTGCCACAGATCTCCGGGTGATTAATGAGGATAGCCCTGCTTTAGAGAAAAATACTTTTGAAAAAGGAAAGGTTCCTAGAATAGCAGTCCAGATTCACATGTTCTATCTGGAAACGTTGAAAGAGACCGTAACAAACTTGAATCAAATTCCTTACACGTTTGACTGCTTTGTAAGTACGGACACGGAAGAAAAACGGCAGAAAATTTTGGAGATTATGACACAGCACTGCCGTTGTCGTAAAACCGTGGTAGAAGTGATGCAAAACCGTGGGCGTGATGTAGCGCCCTTTCTGATACAACTGGCACCAATTCTTGACCAATACGACTATATTGGTCATGTGCACTCAAAAAAGACTCTAACTAATGAACACGGTAATGAATGGAGACGGTATATCTTCGATCATCTCTTTGGCAGCCAGGAATATCTGAAACGGGTATTTTATTTATTCGAGCATGATAAAAGTCTTGGAATTATTATGCCAGAAACATATCCAGTACTCGAGCTTCAGGCGGAATGGGGCGGAAACAGAGACGGTGTAGCAGCGTTGCTGGAAAGAATGCATTGCAATTGTGAACTGCCAGAAATCCCGACATTTCCAGTTGGAAATATGTTTTGGGCTCGTACAGCAGCTGTGCGGAAAATATTTGAGCTTGGTCTTTCGCAGACGGATTTTCCAGAGGAGTCCGGTCAGGTGAATGGAACAATAGCCCATCAGATTGAACGCATATGGGTCTACCTTGCAGCTTCTGCCGGATATCACTATTGCAAGGTGTTTAATAACATGCCCCGTGGCACACGTTGTTCTCAGAAAAAAAGACTGGGGATTTTTGTCCACTTTGACAAGGCGGCACGGATATCGGAGGATGATTTGGCAACGATACAGTGCTTTTCATCGTTTTTGACGGAATTAGTAGTTGTATCAAATGCGGATCTAGGTAAAGAAGAGCTGGACAAAATACGCCCAATTGTCAGTGCCGTTGAGCAAAGGCAGAATATCGGCTTTGATTTTGGAGCATGGAGGGATGCTTTACTCCTTTATGGGAGAGAGAAAATCGAGGAGTACGATGAGCTGGTTCTGCTGAATAACAGTTGTTTTCCGCCGGTATTTGATATCCGGGAAATGTTTTCTGTAATGGAGAATAAGCATCTGGATTTTTGGGGGAATACGATTTTTCCCTATTCCCCAGATGGTAGCTATATTCATAGAGACTGCATCCTGGAGCATCTTCAGAGTTATTTTCTTGTGTTTGAAAAGTCTGTACTAAAGAGCGAAACATTTTGGAGCTTTTGGAAACAGGTCCCAGATTATACTGAACTTATTGAAGTCATAGCAAATTGTGAATCACAACTTACCCAAATACTATCAGACGCTGGCTTCTCCTATGAACCGTATATCCGAGAAACATACTATCTGAGCCGTTTCCTGAATAATTACGCAATACCCTATGAAAAACCAACAGCGCTCCTCCTTTTAAAAGACGCCTTTATTAAGAAGAAATGCTATCAGCATATGGATACAGAAGAGCAGGTTAAGCTAGAGTGGTTGCTAAAGAAACTGGGGAGGAAAATATGTTGATTAGGGCTGCAGAAGGCTATTGTCCATGCTGTGATCAGAGTACAGTTTTTGTGGCCAATAATTACTGGCTAAGAGACTATTATCGGTGTATTAAATGCAATTCCATTCCACGTAACCGAGCAATTATGAAAGTGCTACATGAGAGATTCCCATCTTTCAAGGACCTTAGAGTTCATGAGAGTTCACCCGACATAACAACTATTTCAGTCCTGGGTGTAAAAATACCAAACTACTCATACTCGTACTACCATGATGAGTTCCCGCTTGGTGCGGATCTTGAAAACGGTGGGACAAATGAGAATTTAGAGCAGCTGACACTTCCAGATAATTCGGTGGACGTATTTATTACACAGGATGTCATGGAACATATCTGCAATCCTCGAGCCGCCTTTCAGGAAATAGAGCGGGTGCTGTGCGCGGGGGGGGGGGACATGTGTTCACAACTCCGATCTATCTATTCAGAAAGACACAAGCGCGAGGAAAGTTTGAGCAGGGCAAGTGGGTCAATCTGTTGCCGCCAGTTTACCATGGGAACCCAATTAGTGAAAAAGGATCACTGGTTACGTATGACTGGGGAGATGATATCGCCCAGTTTATCGATTCCTGCACAAACAATACCCATACTGAAATTATCCAATTTCCACAGACTAAGGAGAACTATGAAATGGGATTGGAAGCAGATTTCCTGCAAGTTATTGTGTCGCAAAAGGAGAAATGAGGTCTGTAAGATAAGACTATGATATAAATAATCTAAAATCTCAGGGAATTATGATGGTGTTTTAATGAAAGAAACAAAAGATTCGTTGCCGACGGGCGACAAGCCGAGTAATAGGGCTAAGTTATCGTATGAAATACGGATTGTTCAGGCAGGCATACTTCTTTGCATCCTTGCAACGATACCAATGCACAGCATCCGTACGATTATGACAGGCCTTGATCCCAGCTATACATATTTATTGAATATCTTGCTAGAAAAAGGCTTGAAATTTGGAACGGACCTCTTTTTCACCTATGGTCCATTAGGGTTTTTGACTGCCGCAGTGAACGTTGGGCAAAACATTCAAATTGCAATTGCTTTCTGTGTTGTATTGAAAATTTGTGAGGCTTGGCTACTCTGGAGCTTGTTTCGCAGTTTTCATGGCAAGAAAGGCATAGTCAGTATTCTTGCTTGCGCAATGATTCTACTGGTATGTTCACCGTGGCTAAGCATGGAATACTATATTCATTTTTTGCTATTCCTGGCAATTAGCCTGGCCTGGACAGAAAAGGAGCCCCGGCCTTATCTGATTTTTTCCATGCTTCTGTCGGCAGTCACCATGTTAATTAAATTTAACTCGGGTATTATGTCCGTTGTCACATTAGCGCTATTTGTGCTCGGAAAGTTTGTATTAGAGAAGAGGGCAGCCCTAAGATATACAAAATATTTCTTAGGATCTGTATTTCTCTATCTGGCTATGTTCCTGTTTCATAATCCTTCCCTAACAGCATTAGGAAACTATATCCGTTCCAGCCTGGAAATTGCCTCCGGATATAATTCTGCAATGAGTGTTGTTCCGCAACCATCCACATTAACAGCGGCTGTCTTTTGCGGCGGCTCATTCTGCATGGTGTTACTTCTGAGATTAGTGACAAATTTGAACAGCGGATTATATATGACACTATTTAGCGGAGCTTTATTTCAGGCATTTAAGCACGGGTTTGTGCGTGCAGATGCACACACCTATGTTTTCTTTACGGAATTCCTGATAGTTCTAACCGTAATTATGCTGGTCATGTCCAGTAGACAACCGCATAGTATGCGGGGGG
>OFEZ01001893.1_pt1 | contig 10043 bp, 15 predicted proteins | sample 1521241 | NCBI WGS metagenome assembly OFEZ01 (sample SAMEA3504099, study PRJEB24116) | mouse gut metagenome | biome: mouse gut; feature: mouse-associated habitat; material: faeces | place: Denmark | collected 2011
TGGCCTATGTCATAAATGACATAGGCCATACGTTGGGAAATTAGTTTGGATATGCGGTGTAGCAGTCGATGCTTCCATTAGAGAAACTTGTTACAGCTCTAGGCCAATCAATACCGTAACCATTTCCCCCATTACTTGCGTCTGTAGTGTATACGCGTACATTTGTTGCATATCCGTCAACAGGACCGACGCAAATAGCTACGTGTTCGATATAGCCAGCGTTGTCAATATAAATCATTAGGTCGCCAGGACGGAGATTGCTTGTGGTAGTCTTTTTCCAAGTGATGCCGGTTTGACCAAAGATTTCGTCAGCGACGAACGCGGCCCAGCCACCGCAGCCGATGGTTGTGCTACATTTTCTGCCATTTGCGATGGTATATTGTTTGACAATTTTGTTAATGCAGTTGGCGTTGGGGTTTCTGCCAGAGTTCAGTCCGGCATAGCCGTTGACGAAGCTTGTGGGTGTGGGATACTGAGACTTCAACTGGTTCAGAATCTCGGTGACGTTGGCTTCTGTGATGGGCTTGCCGTTAGTCAGAGTGCCGGCAGCAGGAGTGCTGGGAGTTTCGGGCTTCTCAGGTTTTACGGGAGTCGTGTTGCCGGTCTGAGCCGTGTGGCAAATCTCGCAGAGCTTGCCGTGAACTGTTACGCAGGCGCAGACAACTTCACCGGTGCTGGGGTCTACGGGAGTCTCAGGGTCAGGATTGGTGATATCACCGCCGGAGTTGCCGGTGTACTGCATCATGCGGTAGATTACAACAGCGGCCTGTCCGCGGTTCATGACGCCATCGCCATGGAACGAACCGTCGGCATAACCAGTAATAATCCCGAGGGCATACACGTTGGCGACCGCATCACGGTACTGGCTGGGGATGCTGTTATAATCTGTAATCTTGTTGATAGCCGCGTTCTTATCGTTGGCGCTGGCAGAAAAGCCCTTCTTGGTCATAATATTGGTCATGAGCTGGGCCATGTCATACCGGGAGATGCCCTTGTTCATGCTTGCTGCGAACGCAGACGTGTAGATATAGTCTTCATCGAAGCTGACATTGTTCCAGATGCCGTTGTTCGCAAGCGCGAGGTAGTTGGGATAGAACGCGCCGTAGGACAGTGTGAAGTCATTGGTATATCTGGTAATATCATCGGCATAGAACGCTCTGGACAGCATGACGACGAAGTTGGACCGGGATACAGTGTTGGCAGGCTTGAACGAGCCGTCCGTATAGCCGCCGACGATGCTCTGGTTCGCGCACCAGATGATTGCATCATGGAACGTGTGCGTGCTGGATACGTCGCTGAAACTCAGGACTGCCGCAAGAGCGTCAGAAATTGCGTTGAGCTTGGAATCCTGCGTGACGCCGGGATTGCAAACCGGACAGTTGGGGTCGATGTGCGTGTCATACTCGACGGCGAAGGCCGAGACGGACAGGGACAGTGCCATAATAATCGCAAGAGCTGCCGCAATAAGACGGCGGATGTGGTTATGGGTGCGCATATTCGGTTGTTTCATGTTTGCGTCCTTTCTCAAATCAGTTTTTCTCACGGCAAGGTATCAGGCAGGGTCAGGGGGACGGTCAGCCGTCCCCCTTCCTGCTTTGCTGGGGGAAGAATCTGGGGATACGCTTGGAACTTGCCGTGAGGAAAACAAAAATCGTGCCGTGCGGACGCAATAATCCCAACACGACACGATGTTATAATAGCAACACAGCGGTTTCCCCTCTTGCCAAAGATTACGGCAGAGGGTATAATAATCCCGTGGTGCGAATTTCATCGTTGTGTGGACAGCGCTAGTGTCCGCATAGGGCATGGGGAGTTGGCGCTCCCTATGCCCACCGCACTATTCAGTTTTCCTCACCGCCTATTTTACGCTTATGACTTTGAAATAGCAAGCCCCTTTTATAAGATTTGTAAAAGCAAGCCGTCTCTCCTGAATTGCTCCAGGCGGAGGCGGCTTTTCTTCTGCCTATCTTTAACTGAATATAGTCTTTTCTTCCCCCGTCCCCTGCGGGGCCGGAAATACACTCCGGGGGTCCGCATGTAGCCGGACAGATACAGCAAAGGCCAAAGCGAAACCATAAGGCCAAAGTGAAACCATAAGGCCAAAGTGAAACCGGAAAGCATGTGAAAGCGCACGGAGGGCTGTCTGCGTCACATCCCCTTATGCCCTTCTGTGGATTTTGGGTGTTTTAGTGGTAAATAAACAATTTGCGTTGAAAACGCCTGATATATCAGGCGAAAGAGGTGTTCAACTTTTTTTCAGAATGCGAAAAAAGAGTACAACATTCTTGAACTTTGTTGAACAATGGTTTCAATTGTTCGCATTTTTCAACAGATTGAATTCCCCAAAAGTTGTACAATTTTGACCCTCCGGTGACGTCGTGTTGAACTCGAGAATAAGTCGCTGTTTGTAAACCCAAAATGGAACCATTGGACAAAACAAAACCCCAAAGGAACCATTCTGACCGGGCGGCAGCTGATGCCCGGCTAGAATGGAAGCTCACAGAAAGCCGCCTTATCTTCAATCAGTTCCCGGTTACGTTTGGAGGCGTGTTTTTGCATCTGGTGATACAGGGGATGCTCTTTCAGATTGTATTTCTGAACCTGCCGGGGCGCTTCGCCCCTGGTAAAAAGCCACGCGTCATCCAGAGGCATGTTCAGAACCGTATTGACGGACTTGTTGGCCTTGGTTGCGATATATCGGGCGGTCTCCACGTCCTGGCCTCCAAGATACAGGAGATGGTCGCAGTTATTGACAATCGTCATGGCCTTGTTATGGCCGTAGCTGGCCTCCAGCTGGCTCAGGCTTTGAAGAATCACGCTGACGGAGATTTCACGGGACCGGATGACCGATATAATCTTGTCAAAATCCGGGATGCAGCTATCAGCCCCAGCGGCAAAGTCATCCAGAATCAGCCGGACCGGGACTTTCAGGCGATTGTTCTTTCGTTTGTCTGCGGAGCCGCAAAGAACATGCAAAGCCTGGGTATAGAACAGAGTTGCCAGCCGGTCTATAGAGCGGTCTGTATCAGAGATATGCAGGAAAACCGCTGTCTTACGTTCGCCGATGCGGGAGAGAGAAATCTTCTGCGGATGGTTCATCAGGGCCAGCACTCCCGAGAACGAGAACGGAGACAGCTTTTCGGCCAATATCCCCTGGACGCTGGCATACATCTTTTCGGCCTTTTGGGTCATGAGGAACATCTGGTATTGCACCGCCGCAAGGCACTCTGGGTCTATTTCGGAAACTTCACTCATGAGCTGGTCGAACCGGCCTGTGCCCATTTCCCGGAACAGCCGGGTAACGCTGCTCATGGTGCGCTCCCCGTATGGCAATCGCTCCATGACATACGCAATGATACCGGTCAGCATGGACCGGGCGGCAAGCTCCCAGTAGGGGTCGCGCTGGTTTTCAAGAGGCACCAGTGCCGCAGCAGCAGTCATTACGTCCTGTTCGTGGCATTTGCCGGAGGACATACGGATATAGTCAAGCGGGTTATATCCGTTCGGAGACTTCTCACAGTCGGCCAAGTTGATTTCCATAACCGCATAGCCGCGATTTTCGAGAAGTGGGCGAACCTGCTGGCAAAGGTTGCCCTTGGTGTCTGTGATTACAAGGCTTTCGCCGGACTGCAAGAGATTGGGCAGCACATAGCCCCTGGTCTTGCCGGAACCGGACGGGCCTATAATCAGGTCATTGTTGTTCAAGCCCGTGGTCCAGGTGTCGTTGCTCACAGTCTGGTCACGGGCCAGGATACGGCAGGATTTATTTTTCATCTGTTCACCCCTTGTCAGAAATGATTGGTAACGTGGTCCGCCAGCCCCCAGGCGACGGCCTCCGTGGCATTGAAATAGGAATCCGTCGCGGTTTTGCTCAGGACTTCCTCCAGATTGTGGCCCGTATGTTTCGCAAGAATCTTACCCACGGTATCACGGGTCTGCATCAGGTCTTTCGCAACGCTGTCGATTCGCAAGGCGCTGCCGCCGATACTGCCGGAGATAAGCGGGTCATGTATCAAAATACGGGCATGGGGCAGGATTTCCCGCTTGGTCCCGGCGGTGAACAGAACAGCCGCCATACTCGCCGCCATTCCGACACAGACGGTCTTGACCGGACATGAGACAGCCTGCATGGCGTCATACGCGGCAAGTCCGCTGCTGATTTCTCCGCCAGGACTGTTGATGTAGATTGTAATTTCCTTGCCGGGGTCTTCCAGAGCCAGGTAGTGCAGCTGGACGATGATACTATTGGCGGACTCGGTGTCAATCTCGCCGGTGCAGTAGATTTCCCGGCGGCGAAAGAGCGCGTCTTGAATGGGGATACAGGCGGTCCCCTCGCAGGTCTCTTTAGTGATATTGGGTGTAATCATATTCCCTCGCTTTCTACATCCGGCAGGGCCGCGAACGGCTCCACCAGAATTTTATACAGCAGGTCCGTCCGCTCGTCCGAGGAATCCAAGACGGTAATCTCATGTATTGTCTGCCGGAACAGGTCCCGGTTCTCGGATACATAGAGACTGATAGAGTCATAGAATACGCTCAGATAACGCCAGTTCCCCGTGAGCCTTGATACAGCCCGGAAAAATCTGTCGATAGGCATACGGTGAAGATGATACGGAGGCCCTGCCAGCATACAGGCCCTGTCTAGCCGGGAGGCGAGAGATTCTTGTGCCTTGGTACTGCGTTCCTGCTTGCGGTGCGGGAGCAGCGCGAAATCTTTGCGGTGATACGCTTCGTCTATTCTCGCCACGGGTGCGGCTAGGATGTTGACGGCTTCTGTCAATTTCTCCGGTGTAAGCACCTTGCGCCGCACCTGGTCGGCAATTTCACATGCCGTTACCTGATAGGACAGGTCCTCGCGGATTCCCATAATCATTTGGAAGTCACAAAACGTATAGTAGTCCCCCAGGTATCTTGCGATAGGCATACGGGCCATGGAGCGTATCACAGCGGTGTCGAACTCCGGGTGCGCAGCTTGGTTGCGCTGCAAATTGTTCAGGAGCTCAGACAGGGGAATTTGCTTAATCTCCATGCTTGTCCTCCTTTTATCGGCAATACAGGGTTGTGTCAGCTGTGTCAGCAAATTCTATTAGCTCTACAAAAAATTTTCTTAGCAACAGTAATAAAAATAGCTGACACAGCCGACACAGGGGCAAACCCTCTCAGGGTGTATTACGTCTCACGGCGGACATAGGGCGGTTCGATGCCGCGCTCCATGTTCTCCCCCTGGAAGCAATGACCGCAGTATTGCCAGATGCCGTCCCGGCCATAGGTCACGCGCTTAAAAGTCGCGAACGTATCCCGGTGTCTGCCCGTGTCAGGGTCCACACGGACGCTGTACGGCTCTCCCATTTGGGCACACTCGGAGGTCATACAGGCCGGGGGCAGACAGTCCATGGCGTCGTCTACGACTTCCTCGGTGACGTAATCGCCTACCCGGACTTTGCTATAGTTGAACGTGTCCGGGGTGTATACCTGCTTGCCGTTATAGGTCATGTTTTTATCCTCTCTTTCAGATAAACTTAGGGGAGGCTATCCGCCTCCCCGTGTATCGTGGTGTTAAGCCGCCTTGCGCTTGCGGCCCTTGGCAGCGGGTCCGGCTTCCTCGGGGGTATAAGAGGTGTTCTCAGCAGGGGCCTCGGCGGGCTTGGAATCCGCGAAGTAGGCGCTCTCCGCGACGATTTCCACGGATACGCGCTTGTTGCCCTCCCGGTCGGTCCAGCTGCGGGTCTGGAGCCGTCCGTCCAGGACTACCCTGCGGCCTTTTCCGAAGTAGCCGCAAAGAAACTCAGCCGTTCCGCGCCATGCGACAATGTCAAAAAAGTCTGTCTCTCGCTCTCCGCAGGGGTCAACATAGTCCCGTTCGACAGCGATACGGGCGTTGCAGACGGCAATCCCTTTCTGGGTGCGGCGAAGCTCGGGGTCACGGGTCAAACGGCCCATGATGATGATCTTGTTCAGCATCCGGGGCTCCTCCTCACTCGCCCTTGCAGACGATCAGGGAACGCATGATGCCGTCGGTAATGCCGAGAACGCGGTCCAGCTCCTTGGGGAAGGACGGTTCGCTGGTGAAGCTCATCAGCACGTAGTAGCCGTCGTTCTTGTAGTTGATGGGATAGGCCAGTTTCCGGGCGCCCCACTCCTCCACCTCAACGGCGGAGCCGTGCTGCTCGGCCAGGGCCTTGAACTTCGCCACCATCGCGGCGATGCTCTCCTCCCCCTGTGCAGGGTCAACGATATACACGACCTCGTAATTGGCAGTAACCTTTGCCATGTTTGCACCTCCTTTTGGACAAATGGCCCTCATTCTCCAATGAGAGCAAGGATATGCCTGCATCTGCAAGCCTACTTATTATATCGGAATTTGGGGAAATGTCAAGGAAAAGTTTCCGCACCCTTGATTTTGGCAAGTTGTATATTGAAAATGGACAGTCGGACAAGCCATGTCCGGCTGTTTTTTTTCAGCCCTGCCCGAATGCGGTCCCAGAGTTCGGGGGTGACCGGGGAAACATCGGGGCATTCGGATCGGTTCATTGCCGTGACTCCTTAATTCGTCGGCTTGCCCAAAGAGGCGGGGGCAAGTAACATACCGCCTCACCAAATAAGGGGGCCGACCCTCAGCCCCCGTGAAAAAAGAAAGGCAGGAGGCAACATGAAAATCATAGGCATCAGACCCTCGTCCTTCACCGGAGAGGACAAGTCCCAAATCAGCGGCAGGAACATTTACCTGACGTATCCCCTGGAAAAGGGGGAAGGTCACGGCTCCGAACGTATCTTCGTCACGGACGCCAAACTGAACGCATGGACGTACCAGCCGAAAGTGGGCGACGAGGTGAACGTCTCGTATAACCGCTACGGCAGGTGCGACGGCATGGCAAAAGCCTGATGGGCCCCGGCAAGCTGGACCCCTGCGACCTGTGCCCGCTCTTTCCCCCTGGGCACGACGTTCCCCCGGTCCCTCCGGTGTGCCAGTCCTGTTACTGGTTCCACTTCTGGGACCTGGTTTTTCCGCCCCAGGCGGCGGACCAACCCCAACCCTAGCCTGTAACCTTCCTCGCCGGTGAATGTCGGGAGATATGCACGGTTGAGGCCCTCGAAAAAAGCGGGGCGAAAGCCCCGCAGAGGGTACTTGACTCCATAACGTTTTCCGGGAAGTGATTGCGCTATGGGCATTTCGCCTCTTTACTCCATTCACCGGTACAGCGAGGAAATTTACAAGGTCGTGGCCTTCAAAGGCGTCCGGGACCCGGAGAACTCCCGTGTCCGGGATAAGGAGCAGGAGCAGCACTATGACGCCAAGCTGAACGAGGCGTTCTGCCGGGCAAAGTCTCTGGTCCTGCAATACGCCCTGTGCAATCCCTGGGACTTCTTCTTCACTGGTACTCTGGATAAAACCAAATTCAACCGTTACGATCTGGACGAGTATCAGCAGAAGCTCTCCCAGTTCATCAGGGACAAACGCAAAGCCTACGGCACGCAGGTGCAGTATCTCCTTATCCCGGAGCACCATGAGGACGGCGCGTGGCATATCCACGGCCTCCTCTCCGGGCTCCCGGGCGGGGCCCTCCGGCGGTTCCGCCGCCCGGAGCCTTGGGACTTGGTAAACAGTGATTACATGAATTGGCCGGACTATCAACAAAAATTCGGCTTCTGCTCCCTGGGTCCTGTCAAGCACCCTGTAGCAACATCCTTCTACATAACCAAGTACGTGAGCAAGGAACTGTCCCTCCGGGGCAAGGACGTGGGGAAGCACCTGTATTTCCATTCCCGGCCACTCAAAAAAGCGGAACATGCTTCAAACGTCTACTTCTACAATCCCGGCCTGGATGCCGTATGCGTCCATGACCATGACTTCTGCAAGACGGGCATGGTACAGGACGCAAGCTGGATGTTCCCCTACCAGTGGGATGGCGCAGAAGCGATAAACGAAACTCCGCTGGACCCTCCAAAGCCCCTGGAGCCGGAAACGGACTTCCGGCCCTCGGAGATAGACCCATTCTGTGAACAGCTAAGCATCTTTTGAAAATGCGTTTCCAAGGCCCCAGCGGAAGAAAGCCCGGCACGCTGGAACGTACCGGGCCTGACGGGGTAGGGTTATCCCCTGGCGATTCTGCGTCCAATCCCTAAAGCTATGCAGACGATGATAAAGCATATGCCTTTTGCCATTTGGAAACACCCCCTTTCTTTGGTGTTCATTTTTTGAAAACTTCTCCTTTCTTTTATGGATTTGTTCCGGTAAGCCAATCGGCAAATTGGCTCTATGATGTGTGTGGTAACTGTCATTTTACCAAAAGAAGGACGTTTCGTCCAATGAACAATCCGCAAAGCCCGCCGGGGCCTTGCAAGCGCATTTTCAATCCGTAACACAATCGGACGCCGCTGCCGCGTGCAGCTGAAGGAAATCCGTGTTACAAAGGAGGCACTATGCACTATTCCGTTTACGACGCAAGCGGGAAGCTCCGCTTTGAAAGCGATAATTGGCCCATGGCCCGCTCCGCCCTGGACCTTGTGATTCAAGAGGCCCAGGAATCAGATTGCCCAGGGGACTGCCCCCGGTTGGAAATCCATCCATTTTAAGGAGGTTGAGGAACGACCGCCCTATTCGTCTTCGCTCTGCCTTTCGCCCTCTACGGCATCGCCTATGGCTCTTATTGCCTGGGCCGCTCCCTGGCCCGGTACTACGCCCTGGCCCTGCCCATGCTGCTGGCCCAGTTTTTGCTGACTGAGGGGGTGCTCCGGGCCGCCCATATCAGCGACCGGCAGACCCTTCTGCGCACAGTAATCTACGCGGTGGTGATGGCGGGCCTCTTTGTGGGCAGCTATGTGATTCAGCACCGCTGGGTGTTTGAGGAAAGGAAGGAACCCAAATGAACCAGGAGAATCGAACCGAGGGCCGGCGGGTGGCCCCCAGCAGGCCCAGGCGGGCGGTGCGGTATGTGCTGCGGGGGCTGCTGGCCCTGCTGTCCACAGCGGCGGTGCTGGTGGCCGGGCTGTGCCTGATTATGGACGAGGTGTTTAACGGCCCCTCGGAGACCGCCCGGAACCGGCTGACCATGTCCCTGCTGGAGGCCAGCGCCACCAAGTGGGTGCCCGCCGTCTTTGTGGGCCGGGAGACGGTGGACCAGATCCAGGCCAAGGTGGCCGCCGACCTGCCCGACGGCCAGTCCGACCCCACCCAGGTGGTGGTCCGCGCCGACAGCCCCCTGGACAGCGACGAGTGGGCGGACTATCCCGACGGCCTGCGGGTGGAGGAGGTCCACGGCGACACCTACAACGCCTATGTGATGCTGGTCCGGGACCCCTCCCGGGTCTACCTGTGCCCCTCCTCCCGGAGCCTGCGCAGAGCCTGCTCCCCGTCCTCCACCGTATCCACCAAATATTCGTCCGCCAGCAGTTCCCGCAGCAGCTCCCGGTTCAGGGCCGCGTCGTCTACCACCAAAATCTTCTGCACCGTGCTCCCTCCCTGTGCCCCCTCCATCTAAAAACAGGGGCAACTTTCCCATTATCATCTATTATAGCATATTCGGCGGAAATTGCCAGAATCTTGCCGAATTTTTTTGTCTTTCCAGGATATTTGACGAAACAAGATGGAAATACGCCCTTTGTCTGCCGGAATTCAAAAAAACTTCATACTTTTGGAACGCTGGAGGACCTCCCCCGGTGTTTTGGAGGAACAGCTGCCGCTGTATCATGAAAGCCAAGGGGCGGCTGTGGCCGCCGGAAGATGAAATTTTGGAGGCGTATGGCAATGTATTTTGAGACGATTGCGAAGATTGTTGCAGAGCGGGTGGGGTGCGACCCCGCCACGGTGAAGCCGGAAAGCAAGTTTTCCGACCTGGGCATTGATTCCCTGGACACGGTGGACCTGCTGATGAACCTGGAGGACGAAATTGGCATTGAAATCGAACTGGATCAGAAGGTAGAAACCATCGGCGATCTGGATAAGTTCATCCAGAGCAAGCGGGGGTAACGCCATGATAAAGTCGGCAATTTGCGAAATGCTGGGGATTGAATACCCGGTATTTCAAGGCGGCATGGCCTGGATC
>OFEZ01001896.1_pt1 | contig 10035 bp, 8 predicted proteins | sample 1521241 | NCBI WGS metagenome assembly OFEZ01 (sample SAMEA3504099, study PRJEB24116) | mouse gut metagenome | biome: mouse gut; feature: mouse-associated habitat; material: faeces | place: Denmark | collected 2011
TACAGGGTCAATTCCTGTAGCGGCTTTAAATATATATGCAAAAAGCCACTAGATACCGCTAGAAGTTTTGAACACGATCTTATTCCGGAATATTACGAGCAAAGCTGCAATACCACAGAGTGCAAATCCGATGAAGTCGGTAGCCGTGCCCGGATACATGAGGAAAAGTGCCGCCGCTATAAGCACTGTGCTTTCAATTATATTAAGGTTATATTTCAATACATAACGCTGCAAACCAAAGCTAATCGCAGTGACGCCAATCAAAGAGGTAATCAATGTCTGAATAATTTCACCCACAGTACCGATCATGATCAATTGGGGTGCGTAGGCAAACATAAACGGTACGATAAAGGCGGCAATACCAAGCTTACACGCTGTGAACGCAACAGGCATTGGTTTCGCTTTTGCAATAGCTGCTCCCGCATATGCTGCCAGCGCAACTGGCGGCGTAATGGCGGAGAGGCAAGCAAAATAGAAAACAAACATATGTGCCGCGAGCGTTGGAATGCCCAAATCGTTCAAAGCAGGCGCTGCGACCGACACACAGATCAAATAAGATGCAGTGGTCGGAAGCCCCATGCCCATAATCACGCAAGCCACCATTGTCATAACAAGCGCAGGGAACAAATGACCACCAGAAAGGTTGACAATCCCTCCAGCCAGTTTGAGCCCGGCGCCAGTCATATTAAGCACGCCGACCACAATGCCAGCGGTAGCTGTGGAAGCCACTAAGCTACAAGCAGATCTTGCCCCTGAGGACATCGTGGTAAAAAATCGCTTGATGCCCATTCTGGAGTCCTTTTTTACCCATGTGGTTGCAATTGCTGTAATGCTGCCCCAAACCGCCGCACGGATAGGGCTTACATTGAATACAGTCAGCGTCACGATGACAACGATAAGTGGCAACAGCAAATAGACTTCTTTTGCAATGTCCCTCAGTTTAGGCAACTCATCTTTTGACATACCATGAAGGCCTGTCTTGGCCGCTTCCAAGTCTACCATCATAAAAACAGTATAGAAATACAATACGGCCGGGATAATAGCTGCAAGCATGATATTCTTATACGGTTCCCCAATCAATGCCGCCATGATAAATGCAGCGGAACCGAGAATCGGCGGCATAATCTGTCCGCCGGTTGACGAAGTGGCCTCTACCGCCGCCGCGAATCTTGGTTTATAACCGATTGATTTCATCAGCGGGATCGTAAACGCTCCCGTTGTAACTACATTCGCGACGGAATTGCCAGAAACTGTTCCAAACAAAGCACTTGAAATGACCGCCACCTTTGCAGGGCCACCACGCGAAGCGCCAGCAACGGCATTGGAAAAACGGATGAAGAACTCACCGCAGCCAGACTCTTGGAGGTATGCACCAAAAAGTAAGAACAGAAATACATAGGTTGCAGATGCCTGGACCGAGGAGGAAAACAATGCGTCTGTACCCAACTGGAAACTTAGAACCTTCTCCCAGGAATAGGCACGGTGGCCAAAGCTGCTAGGCAGCAGATGGCCAAATTTTGCATAGGCAAGGAAGGCCAATGCAATGATAGGAAGGATAATCCCACAGGTGCGGCGAGTAATTTCTAAAACGCAAACTATTACAATAATCGCAACGATTAGGTCCAGTGCGGTCGGATTGACGCCAATGCGGTATATCAATGTATCCATTTCGACACACATGTAGGCAAATGCGATTGAAATAAGGACCATCAAAACCACGTCAACTTTGGACGGATGGTCAACCGGGGATTTTTTGCTGCCCCGATACAAGGCAAATGTCATCACAGCGCCAGCACCGACATGCACACAATATAGGTACCACGCAGTGGTAGAGGAAAGCACCAGAGCGTAAATATGGAACAACGCCATAGCAAGCGCAAAGAAGAAAATAAACTTTTCCCATCCACCTGTTAAAACCCGCTTCGACGCTCCGTCTTCTTCCAGCTTTTTAAGGTCAACATCTTTTTCGCTTTCATTCTTTTTAAAGAGCCTCATATTTACCCTCCAGACTAGCGGATTACCAAACTTTCCACAGGCCGGCAGGCTAACGCTTTCGGCCCGTGGGAAGATTTAACCAACCGCTTATAGCTTAATTAACAGGCTTAATGTTATCGGGTATATCTACGCCAATTTCAGTATAGTACTTATAAGCGCCTGGATGCAGCGGAGTAACGATAGCATTCAGATTATCAGTGGAAATATCAGCTGCGGCAATGTCAACATTGAGAAGATAATCCAAGTTTTCAAACGTAGTCTTTGTCAGATTATAGACTAAATCTTCACTTAGATCCTTGTCAGCAACGACATAGTTCCAGAATGCAATCGTCGTAAAATCATCGGGCTCACACTCGTAGGTCCCACCATCAATCACGTCAGTGGCCCAGAACGGGTATGCATCAAGCAGCTTGCTAAGGTCATCTTCGGTAAAAGTGATATATTTGAAGGCATTAGTCGTTTCTAGATTCAGCAGGTTCGAAGAAGGCGTACCGCCAACAATCATAATCGCATCAACAGTGCCATCCTTCAGCGCGCTAAGCTGATCAGAACTACTGAGGTTGCTGATAGCTTTAGGGGCAACGCCCAAGGTATCCATAACAGCCTGACCTGCCACATCTGAAGTCGCACCTGCGGTACCCAAAGCAACAGCTTTTCCACTTAAATCCGATACAGTGTTGATGGTGCTATCTTCCAGCGCAACCATGTGTAGGTAACTGACGTGAGTGGGGAAAAGTGCACGGCCTTCCGTCATTGCGCCATTACTGAAGGTACCAACACCGTTAAAGGCCTCGCCTTGCAGCCAGGAGGTAACCATGCCGAAATCCAAATCACCAGATTCAACCTGCGGGATATTCGTTGCTGGGCCAGCAGTAACTTCGCAGCTAATATTTGTACCAAGTTTGTCGTTCATGAGCGTTGTCCATCCTGCACCGATGGTATAATAAGTGCCGCCTGCGTTAGACGAACCAATCACCAACTGCTTGTTGTAATCCGCAGAGGTACCACCGCCTTTATTATCGGTACCGGCAGGTTTGGAGGAGGAGCCAGGGTTAGAGTCAGAGCCGCAGGATGCCATTGACAGCGCCATCGCAAGGGCAAGAAACACAGTGAGCAGTTTTTTCATTTTTCCCTTTCCTTTCTCAACAATTATTTTGATAGTGCTTCCACTAAAGTGGCTATTTTTTCGTCGAGTTCGGAGCGGTTTACTTTCATCTCAGTCAGAAAACCATCGAAGCTCAACTTATCTCTGGAGAGCCTGCCATTGATGTCTTCAATCATGGCGCTGCATTCCTCAATACTACAAGCACCATAGCTGCCCTTATTCAGGACAGACCTGCGCGCGTCAAGGATGTTCTGAAGATAGCTCTTATCCCAGTTCAGTTTGCGGCCGACATATTTCTCGCTGAATTCGTCCAGAACCGCAGGGTCAATATCAAGGCAGGTCTTTCCGTTTTCAATTCGATTTGCGACAATCTCGGCAACGATTTCATGTGCGACACGGAACGGGAGTTTTTCCTTTTTGGCCAGTTCATCGGCAAGTTCGGTAACTGTGCAGAAGTTTGCATTGACTCGATACTCCATACGGTCCTTACGGACCTTAATCGTCCTGAGTGCGCCGGTGAGCACAGCGAGGCTGGCTTCCATTTGTTCGTAAGCATCCCAATAGAGGTGCGGTGCTTCCCCGCCAACATCCCTATTATGTCCAAACGCAATTCCCTTTAACACGGTTGTAACCGAAGTAAAGGCCGCCAACATATGAGCACACTTACCGCGGACATGCTCAAAGGGTGTGGGATTCTTCTTTTGCGGCATAATACTTGAGCAAACAGCAAAGGAATCATCCATCTCAAAATAAGCAAATTCATCGGTACACCAGTAGTAAAAGTCAGCGCATAAGCGGCTCATATCCGTAGCAAGAATGGTAAATGCGGCAGTGATCTCCTGCAAATAATCCCGGGAAGCAACTGCGTCCATGGCGTTATGAACAGGACCAAAGAATCCTAACCGCTTTGCAGTACTAAAACGGTTAATGTGGAAGGACGTACCTGCAAACGCACAGGAACCCAACGTACAGTAATTCATACGGTTGAGCGCATCCTGTATACGCTGAATATCGCGTTCGATCGCCTCGGCAACAGCTATCAAATAATATGCAAGGCTAATCGGTTGGGCCGGTTGCATATGGGTATATCCCGTCAAGATCGTATCCTTGTTTTTTTCCGCCATATTGAGCAAGACCTTCTCCAGCTCATATACCATGGGAATAATTTTAATAAGAGAATCCCTCACGTTCATACGCAGCATAGTTGAACCGAGATCGTTTCTGCTGCGGGCGGTGTGCATCTTACCACCAATATCCATGCCAACACGGGAAATGATGATCTTTTCGATATTATAGTAATAATCTTCATATTCCGCGTGCATTTCCAACGCAGAACTACCTTCTTCACGCATATGGTTCAGTGTTTTCAGAAGCCCTGCTCCCACTTCCTTATCAATAATGCCTTCCTCAACCAGCATCAGCACATGAGCTCGGTTAATATCCGCCATGTTATAAAAGGAACGCTCATTATCTGCAGCAATTCCGGGCCCGGCGATATAACGCGCCATCTCTGGTGCTAAGTCCGCTTTGATCCTACCTCTCATCGTACACTAATCCTCCCATTCTTTCAAAAATTTTTGTCTCTATTATCCTATTCAGGAGAAACCATCTTTTCCGGACGCACAATCTGATCAAACTGCTTCTCGGGCAAACTTCCCCTGGCCAGTACGGCTTCCTTAAGTGTGGTCCCCTCTTGCAGTGCTTTTTTTGCGCAAGCGGCGGCCTCCTCATAACCGATCTCGGGGGTAAGGCAGGTGACGAGCATCAGAGAATTGTTCAAATTCTCTTCCATGCGCTGTACGTTTGGGGTGATCCCATCCACACAGTGAATGCGAAATGAATCCATCGCGTCTGTCAAGAGTTTACAGGACAGCAGGAAGTTATACGCTGACACCGGCAGGAACACATTGAGTTGAAAATTACCCTGAGAAGCCGCTACGCCGATCGCAGTATCATTTCCGATCACCTGTACAGCAACCATCGTCAGTGCCTCGCACTGGGTTGGGTTGACCTTGCCAGGCATAATACTGCTGCCCGGCTCATTGGCAGGGATGTTCAACTCACCAATGCCGCAACGGGGGCCGCTGGCCTCCCATCGGACATCGTTGGCAATCTTCATCAAGTTACACGCAAGTGCCTTGAGCGCGCCGTGCGCAAAGACAAGTGCATCCTTTGCAGTGAGTGCGTGAAATTTGTTTTCATCGGGAACAAATTCTACACCGGCCAGTGCAGAGAGTTTCCGACAGACCGCTGTATCAAAATCACGCGGTGCGTTTAGTCCTGTACCAACGGCAGTCCCGCCGATGGCGAGCTTACGCAACTCAGACAGACTGTTTTCCAGCATCCGGCAGGGGGCCGCGACCATCTCACGCCATCCAGAGACTTCTTGCGCAAAGCGGATGGGTGTGGCATCCTGTAAGTGGGTACGCCCGATCTTGATAATCCCCGGATATACCTCTTCCAGCCTCCTGAACGATCTCTCCAAACGCTGTGCAGCGGGCAGTACTCTTTGCGAAACGGCAAGCACGGCAGCGATATGCAGTGCCGAGGGGTAGGTATCGTTACTGGACTGGGAGCGGTTAGCATGATCATTTGGGTGCACCTTGACCCCATGATCCGCCGCAATGTTGCTGATGACCTCGTTGATGTTCATATTGGTTTGCGTACCGCTGCCTGTTTGCCAGACAACAAGTGGGAATTCATCATCCCACTTGCCTGTGCGGATCTCTTCACAGGCTTGCGTGATGACGACCGACTGCTCTTTGCTGAGCAGGCCGTTTTCAAAATTCGCTTGGGCGCAAGCCTCTTTGAGATAAGCAAAGGCGGTAATAATCTCCTGCGGCTGGCGCTGGCCGCCAATCCTAAAGTTGTCCTTACTACGCTGCGTCTGTGCGCCCCAGTGGCGATTGGCAGGTACCCGTACCTCGCCCATGGTGTCATGTTCGATCCGATATTCCATAGCACTTACCTGTCAGATACGGGCAACGCCGTCTTTTTTCGCGGCAGTCGCAGCGGCACGGGCAACTGCGTCGCGGATGCGCGGGTCAAACGCCTTGGGCAGGATATAATCGGCGTTCAGTTCTTCTTCACTGACGAGGCCAGCAATAGCATATGCGGAGGCGATTTTCATGTTCTCCGTAATCTGGCTTGCACGGACATCCAGCGCGCCGCGGAAAATACCCGGGAAGCAAAGTACATTATTGATCTGGTTTGGATAGTCACTGCGGCCTGTGGATACCACTGCCGCACCAGCAACCTTGGCCTCATCGGGGAAAATCTCAGGTGTGGGATTCGCGCAGGCGAAAATAATGGGATCCTTTGCCATAGACTTGATCATACCTGCTGTCAGTACGCCAGGGCCGGAGACACCGATAAAGACATCGGCGCCCTTGATAACCTTGGCCAGAGAGCCGCTCTGTTTCTCGCGGTTCGTCATAGCCGCAATCGCCTCTTTGGCGGGGTTGAGTCCTTCGCGGCCCTCATAGATCGCACCGGAGCGATCGGTCATGATAACATTTTTAAGCCCCATACTCATCATCAATCTGATGATGGCCGTACCCGCGGCACCTGCACCGCTTGTAACGATTTTCACGTCCTCCAGCTTTTTCCCCACCACTTTGAGAGCATTGATTAGGCCTGCCAAAGTAATCACCGCGGTACCATGCTGGTCATCATGGAAAACAGGAATATCACACGCAGCTTTGAGTCTCTCTTCAATTTCAAAACAGCGCGGCGCAGAAATATCCTCCAAATTGATGCCGCCAAAGCTACCTGCAAGCAGAGAAACTGTATTCACGATGTCATCTACATTTTTACTGCGGATACACAACGGGATGGCGTCCACGCCGCCGAATTCTTTGAAGAGTACGCACTTGCCCTCCATAACAGGCATTCCGGCTTCGGGGCCGATGTCGCCAAGGCCCAACACAGCAGAGCCGTCCGTAACAACCGCGACCGTGTTCCAACGCCGAGTCAGGTCGTAGCTTTTACTGACATCTTTCTGGATTTCCAGGCAGGGCTGTGCAACACCCGGTGTATATGCGAGGGCCAGTGCTTCCTCGCTATTCACCTTTGTACGAGAAACAACCTCAATTTTACCATGCAGTTGTTTATGCAGTTTGAGTGATTCCTCCGAATAAACCACGTGGTTCACCCTTTCATCTTGTGTATTGTTTACAACATACATCCTCTTGATTCATTTGTCAAATATTTTTTTCCTTGAATGAAATAATAAAATCCTATATAATACATAAATAACATTTAAACGATGGGAGGTATACCCGCAAAATGAAGCTACAACAGCTACGTTTTTTTCAAGCTGCCTGCAAATATAACAGCATCACAAAAGCTGCACGGGAACTTCATATTTCTCAGCCATCTATCTCGGCGGCAATCCATAATCTTGAGGCAGAGTTCTCCGTAAAACTGATTGAGCGAAAATATCAAGGGTTTGAACTAACAAAAGAGGGGCAAGTCTTTCTGGATCTTGCAGATGGTATGATCAAACATGCTGATAAAGTCGAGCAGAGGATGCTAAGCATCAGTTCCAGCCGTGAACCAATTCTCATAGGTGTCTCCCCTATGGCTGGTATTACAATCCTGCCCGAGCTATATTCCTCTTTTTTGTCATCCCATACCACGATATTGCTCTCAACCGAGGAAAACGGGACTAAGCTAATGCTCCAAAAGTTAAGGGAAAACACATTGAATATTGCTTTTGTATCCCATTACGAGTCACTGCCTGCAGGGTTTGCATCTATCCCGGTTATGACAACAGAAACCATGTGGTGCACAATGTCAGATCATCCTTTAGCTAAACGGAAATTCTTACGTATAGAAGACTTGAAGGATGAAAAACTTGTCCTATTTAAAAACAGTTTTCTACTCCACGATGTTGTCTACAATCGTTTCAAAGAAGCAGGTATTCGCCCAAATGTGCTGCATGAAACTGGACACCTTACCATGATCTATGCGTTGCTAAAAAAACAGTTGGCTACTGGCTTCCTGATGCATTCTGTCGCTGGCTATTTCCCAGATCTCACTTTGGTCCCTATCAGGCCTCCCTTGCTTGCCACTATCAGTTTGGTATGGCTGCCGCAACACAATATGTCTTCAGATACAAAACTTTTGATCGACTATTATAAGAATAAAATGACTTTTGAATAATACAAAACCGGCTTGAGAATCAACGAATCTTTGTTCAAAATCTAAGAAGCTGTACCAGAATGTTAAGACTATTACAATGTGTTATTTACGCCTTTTTGGCTGTTATTCCATCGATTTCCCGCCTTCCCGTGGCAACGGTGGTCTTTACGCGTTGCGAATGAATTCTTCTCGCTTTTACACGCACCTGTTCCACCAACGATGCACGGATCTGCTCCGGATTACGGCATAATAAAAATTTGTCACAATGGTATACGGTAGAAAGTTGTGAGACAGATTTCTCCATTTGTAGCCGTTATCCACAAAATACAGTACCACATCTACCAATTCAATTTTTCCTATTTGCTCCCGTTTTCAGCCTGTGTAAATAACCGCCCGATGATAGCCCATTGTGTCGCTCGAATCACCTATATGCCAGCATCGCTCGTTTTTCTATATTGTGCTTACATTATGGCGCCCTTCTTATCTTATTGGTATAGGTTCTAAGTTCCTTTCAACCACTGTGCAAACTCCTCAATCACGATCGTTTCAGCTCCACACTCTGTTTTCCTCTTTGGTTTTCTCTCCCAAGCGTAGAACTCGTCTTTTGTAATCCTGCCAGTTCTGACCCGGGCGAGCTGTTTCTTGTATTCTTTTAGTGGTAGACCTTAAATCCCTCGTCTCATTGTCCGGAGGATGAGTCTACTCCTTACATGTGCGGTTCGGCCCCTCTCATCACAGACCCGGTCGCAGTACTCCGCTCTGGAAGGTCCATAATGGCAAAATACCGTCCGCAGTTTTGCAGACCTTCATACGGGTCTCCCGCTTGACACATTCCTTGAGATGGTAGTCGATCAGGTCATACACCATCTCCAGATACAAAATTTCCGCAGAGGTCTCTCGATATAGCAACCCATAACTTATCAGCCGCAGCCGAAATAAAAATAACTTCTTCCCCGTTTGCTCCGTTTTAGATAGCGTCTACACAAGAGGCGGGGGTTGTGATAGAATGGAACTATCTTAAGGAAGCACTGATTAAAGCAGGTAAAAGCCAGGCAAACAGACGAAGGTAATAAAAACGTCCAATAAAGGACCATATTGGGGGATAAATTCCTCATTTTTTCCAGTCCCAGCCTGGTCAAAGGGCGCAAAAACCTTAGGCGGGGCATAGGGAACCGCCCGCCCTGGCAAGCATGTACAGATTTGCGCTGGCGAAGAGAACGTGTAATCGGTTAAGATTTTTTCTCAGACCCCGGTAAACGGTCTTCCGAAAACCGAAAATGTTCTTCACAATCCTGTAGGGATGCTGTGGGGAGACACGCAAAACGTAATTGAAGAATCTTGAAAGACACGGTTTTATCTGCAATTAAACGATGTTTAAATGGGAATAACTGAACGCAAATCGAATAAGTATGCACAGCGGCCCACCTCCTTCATTCATGGAGATGGGCCGTTGCTGTGCTTTATTCAAGGTCTGCACTGGCTATTCGGGTACGGGCCTGATTGAGCACGTCCCTCAACTGCGCAGCCAAATCCGGATATTGCCGAACCTGGGCCAGCAAGTCCGCCTCCATCTGGTCAAAGGCAAGTTGCGCTTTTCGTTTGGTGGCGTAGTCCGTCCTTTTGCGGTCAGCCTCAGCCTTGGCCAGCTGAACGAATAACCGCCCCGCCTTCTCAATGGGCATATTGTTGAATTCTTCCTCAGCGGATGAAATTTTCTGCAACAGCCCGCTTTTAAGGATGGCACTGGTGGCCTCGGTGGTGTCCAGGTCAGGGTTTCTACCGATAACGTC
>OFEZ01001903.1_pt1 | contig 10002 bp, 9 predicted proteins | sample 1521241 | NCBI WGS metagenome assembly OFEZ01 (sample SAMEA3504099, study PRJEB24116) | mouse gut metagenome | biome: mouse gut; feature: mouse-associated habitat; material: faeces | place: Denmark | collected 2011
CACCACCTAAATTGACATAGAAATTCAAGGAGAGGATCCTCATCAGAGACAAATTTACTCAGGTCTGAAGAAATAAATGTTGATCTGAGTATGTTATTCTGAGCTCTAGAGAATTACTTGTTAATTACACTATTTTTATTTCCTTGTTTCCCTTGTTTCTTTGTTTCTTTGTTTGTTTGTTTGCTTGCTTGGTTAATTTTATTTGAGTTTCTGTATGTTTAGATTTGGCTGTCAGGAAACTCACTGTGTAGACCAGACTAGCCTTTATCTCACTAAGGTCTGCCTCACTCTGCCTCTTGAGTACTATGATTAAAGTTATGGGTCACCACCACTTCCTATTAACTTCTCCATTTGATTGTTTGTTTTGTTATTTTTTGTTTGAATTTCTCTTTTGTTTGTTTTTCGTTTGATTTTCTTCTGTTTTCTTTTACTTGTTGTTGTTGTTGTTGTTGTTGAGACAGGGTTCCTCTCTATAGCACTGGCTTCCCTGGAACTCACTTTGTAGACCAGGCTGGTCTCTAATTTAGAAATCTGCCTGTCCTTGCCTTCTGAGTTCTGGGATTAAATGCGTGTACCACCATGGCTGACTTATTAACTTCTTATTTTTATAAAATTAATTTTAGGAGCTCAAATCTGTTTAGCATAGTCTTCTTCACATGCTCAGAAGTTCTCGTAGAGAAGAGTCTTGGTCCAGCATTCACTCCCAACCCATAACCATTGCCCATCAGGAATTCATATATATGACAGAGGCAACAGCATTGTGTCTGGCGTAAACGGGCAAGATCTTCAGTCCCAGGCAATGGGCAAGTATGATATTTGAAGAGAATGGAAGCCACTTAGACAGTGTGATCTAGCACAACAGGTCTACAGCCAGGTAGAAGACAATACCTCTGAAGAGTCTGAGCATGACATCACTCAAGAAGAAGAGTAGGAGGAAGCCTTCTTCCCAGGCCCTGGGGAATATTGTTGGCTGCAGAATTTCTCACGGGTGGAAGGAAGGTAATGAGCCTGTCACCCATTGGAAGGCCATCATTCTAGGTCAACTGCCAACAAACCCTTCTCTTTATTTGGTGAAGTATGACGGAATTGACAGTGTCTACGGACAGGAGCTCCACAGCGATGAGAGGATTTTAAATCTTAAGGTCTTGCCTCACAAAGTAGTTTTTCTTCAGGTGAGGGATGTCCACCTCGCCAGCGCCCTGGTTTGCAGAGAGGTACAACACAAATTTGAGGGGAAAGATGGCTCTGAGGACAACTGGAGTGGGATGGTGCTAGCCCAGGTGCCATTCTTACAGGACTATTTTTACATTTCCTACAAGAAGGATCCGGTCCTCTACGTCTATCAGCTCCTGGATGACTACAAGGAAGGTAACCTCCACATCATTCCAGAGACCCCTCTGGCTGAGGCGAGATCAGGTGATGACAATGACTTCTTAATAGGTTCCTGGGTGCAGTACACCAGAGATGATGGATCCAAAAAGTTCGGAAAGGTTGTTTACAAAGTTCTAGCCAATCCTACTGTGTACTTTATCAAATTTCTCGGTGACCTCCATATCTATGTCTATACTCTGGTGTCAAATATCACTTAAATTGAAAAAAATCACAAAGTACAGAAATGTAAACTTATAGGATTGAAAAAAATGTTTATTTTCCTGTGTTGGGTACCTATGGGTCTTTGACAACCTCAGTATCTTTGTCAATAAAATTTGTTTTGTTCTAAAAATTAATACGTGTGACATGACATGCTTTTAGTGAACACTTTGTTGGAAGAGATGGACTATGGTGGAAAGAACATCAAAGCAAGATGAAAGTTGCAACTCAGGCTGTGAACAGTGCATACATCTAATATCACACAGGCTAAAATGGACAGGACTTAGATTCTGTGGTCTGCATAGTGAGCAAGGAATTGGAGATATGACTTAGAGGAGCAGGGATGGCAGCAAAAGATGGATTTTTAGGAAGAAGGGGAGAAAGACAGGACATAGATAGAATCTCTGGAATGAAGTCTGAGGGAGAAACAACAAGTTGGGGGAAAGAGTGATAGATAAAAGGAATGTGGCCTTGTTACACAAAGTGCAACCCAGAAAACTGATCCAAAGAGATTCAGAAATCAGACAAAATAAGGTTTCATTTGAATAATGAAACCAAATGAAACTTGTCTCTCATTTTAAGATTTATTATCTTTATTTATATGGGTGGGTAGTAGCTTGAGAGTATAGGTGACCACAGAGACATGAGTTGTCAGATCCCATGGAGCTGGCATTAAAGCTGATTGTTAACCATTGGATATGAATTCAAGAAAACAAATCCAGTTTTTTTGCGGTACAGTAGTGCTCTTGACAACATGGTCATCTCTCTATTCCCATTAAGATATCTTTTTAAGAAATCCAATATTAACATGCAGAAAAGAGACCAGGTAGAAGTTAAGAAAGATTAAATTGATGGTGACCTTTAAAAACAATAAAGGACACACAAAGGACTAGAGGACACTGAGGGACAAATGAATTCTAAGATGAAGTTCTCAAAATGTGAAGCAGGAGACCCAGGAAGAATAGAAATTTTCTGCAAATAGTTAAAATTGGGCATATCCACATTAGGTTCTTTGGTTTCTTAACAAATAGCCAGCTGATCAGATCAAAGAGTAATTTAAAAGAGAAAATGAATAAACTGTGAGATAATATATGGTGGGGCGTGGATCCTGAGTTCTTTCCCTGTGCAATCTTTGCCTGGGATGAATCCTGTGATCTTTTGGAGGTCTCTGTTGAGTGCCCCAGATGACCATCAAAAAGCTCACCACTGGCCTGTTCCCCTGGCTCTCCTCCAAACATCTGACTCCCAACATACCTATGTACCATTTCAGCCTGTCTATTCCCTGGAAATTCCAGTCTTAAATTTATGTGTGACCTCATTCTCATAAAACAGTGAAGGTGTACTCAATGCATATGTGCTGACCTCTTTTCTATGCCAGTTCTCATGGGTTTCAAACTCTATGAGGTTGCCCAATATGTTGGTCACTACTCCTGAGTAGCCCCTGTGCTTCATGGGGGTCTTAATGGGTCCCATATGCACTCTGAGTGTTTCTTTTGTTTGTTTGGTTGGTTGGTTTTATTGTTGTTGTAGGTTTTTTGTTTGTTTTTGTTTTGTTTGTTTGTTTGTTTTTTGTTTGTTTGTTTTTGTATTGTTTTTTGTTTTTGTTTTTAGTCAGGCTTGTCATGGACTCAATCATTTGTGTTTTTTCTCTAGAATAAGTTTGAATGCCAAATGACTTGAAAATACTCTCTATTGTTGATTAATTTTGATATCTGGGAGAGTTTCTATGCTAGCTGGATGTCTTAATTAGGGTTTCAATGCTGTGAAAAATCACTATGACTAAGACAACTCATTAGAAACATTTCATTAGGGCTTTTCAACATTTCATTGCAGTTTCAGAGGTTCAGTCCACTATCATCAAGGAAGTGAACATGCAAGTGTCTGGGCATATGTAGTGGTGGAGAGGAAGCTTAGAGTCTTCTGCATGCAGGGATGTTGTCTTCCACACTGAGCAGAGCTTTAAAGCCTCACAGTGATATGCTTCCTCCAAAAAGGCCACACCCACTCCTACAAGGCCACACCTCCTCATAGGCCAACTACATTCAGAGTGCCATACTGGTTTCATAGCAACTTGAAAAGATCTAGAGTCTTGCAAGAGGAGGAGCCTCAGTTGAGAAAATGCCTCATTAAGATCAAGCTTTTAGGAATTTTCTTAATTGGTGGGAGAGGACCCAGTTCATTGTGGGTGGGGACACCCTTGTGGTGGTAGTCTTGTGCTCCTTATGGAAGCAAGACTTAAGGAGCATGTCAATAAGCATCACCACTCCATGGCCTATGCATGAGCTTCTGGATCCAAGAACCTGTGTTGTTTCAGTTTCTTTCCCAACTACTTTGATGATGAACAGCAATGTGGAATATAAGCTGAATAAAACTTTTGCTATGGAATTAGCTCTTTGGACATGGTATGTTCTTACAACAATAGAAACCTTAAGTAAGACAATTTCTTAGAGGAACAAAATATCTAATACTACCACTGTCACTTATCCTATAAGGACAAATAATGTGTAGATATTTTATTTTAATTTAAAGGTAAGATATTCTCATGTATATAATGACATGCAATTGTTCTAGTTTGCTTCTTTCTCACACTGAAGAATACTAACATCAAACATAACTTGGGAATATAAGGGTTATTAGCTTACATGTTACAGACTATTACCAAGGAAGGCAAAACAGGAACTTGAAGCATTACCAGGAAAGAGTGCTTATTGCTTGACCCTATCTTAGTCATTGTTCTATTGCTGTGAAGAGACATCATGGATAAAACAACTATTATGAAACAAAGCATTAACTGGGGGCTTGAATACACTTACAGAAGTTTAGTCCAACATCAAGTTAGTGACCGCAGCACTGGAGCAATAGAACTATTGATCCTTAGACAGAGACAGATATTCTGCCATTACATTGGTTTCTTGAAAACTCAAAGACCACCCTTATTGACACTACCACTTCCTCCAATGAAGCCACATCTTCTCTCATTCCTTCTAATCCTTAAACACACTGCCAATCCCTGGTGACTAAATATCCATATATATGAATCTATAGGGGATATTCTTATTCAAACCACCAAAAATCATGTGGCTTGATCAAATATTTTATTTAAATACAGAGTAAAAGCCTCCCTTTTATAAATGACTACTGATGAGCTTACCCACAGTTGCCTACCCTCACACATCGACCATCAATGAAGAAAATGTCCCATAGACTTACCCAAAAACCAAGTGAATAGAGACAATTCTTCAATTGTTCTCTCTCCTAAGGTGACGCTAGATTGTCAAGTTGGAGATAAATAAAATCCCAGCACATTAAGGTTTATCCTGCTCCATAACCCACACAAACATTATTCATCCCAATCTCCTCCTTCTGACTAGGTATAGACCCACTTCCCTCCATGGCAGAAGTGAAGGGTAAGTACCTCCAACAGCAAGAATACTCAATAATAGGTGACAAGTAGTGAATATGTCTTATAGCCTCACAACACCTACATTCTAATGTGTGTTACACTTTCTGGGAGACACTCCAATCTGTCCAACTTCCTGCCAAGTCAGCTTTAACCAGAAAAAATTCTCATCAATTAATCCAATGACTTTTAATTGATTTCTTTCTCCTGAGGGAATGGAGTGTTACCCCTTCATGGATGTATTGGTGTCTGATTCATAAGTAATAAAACCCACTACTATTAACAGCTAAATCACAGGTGCTATGACAAATAACAACTCACATGAGAAGCATCACATTTGGTTAAGCCTTTTCAGAAGTTTTATTGGAGTTTGATTTATATACTAAATAAATCCATTGATTTATTTATTTTTAAGTGTGTAATTTAATGATTCTAAACACATTTCACCACTGTCATTTTTCACTCATTTTCTGGTACTTCATATGATATTGAAATCTACTAAAATACAATAGTGAATTCAGAAGAAAGACCAGTGGTGTGGGTAGCAGCAAAGTTCTTGAGTCTCAAAGACAACAGATACCATGGCTGAATATTCCAACTACAACAACTAGGTAACATTGGTTCTACACTTAGCATGCCGTTTCTAGAAAAAAAAATTAAAGAATTAAGCCATGTTTCCTCTGAACCTGACATGTTACTATCACAAATGAAAGAAGGATCCATGATCACATGAATATGAAAGGGGCATGAAGCAGCACAATTGTTCAAATTATTGGCAGCTAGTCAGCATTAACACAAGAAGGGACCAAAGACAATAAACAGCTTTGAAGACATGTCCAAATGACCACGTTCATTTACAAGTTTTTTACCCATTCCATGCACATCCATTGATTGATTAACTCATTGATTAAAGCCCTCAGGTTCCAATCACTTTTCAGAGAGCATATTGTACTACCTATGAACATTGTACTGTGGACCAAAGCCTTCATCAAAGACCCATGACTGACATTTCAAAACAATTTAACCACAGAATTCTTTATTTGAAACAAAGTGATAAGATCCATCTATCTCTTCAAGGATATCTCTGTTTTGTTCAAAAAGGAGAAAAATGCAATCCAAGTTCAGGATCTTGATCCCTTATCCATGCATCTTAAACCCATAGGGGCTAGCCAGAATGTAAGGTCAGAAGTCTAAACTTCACCTATACTACAACTAACTCTGAAGATATCTAGCAATCTCCAGTTCCTTTCTGGTACTTACCCACACCAAGTCTGCATTAAGGAATATGGTCTAGTGTGAGATAGTGCCAGCAGTTAATTGCAAAATCCCACTATGAGTTGAGTTGTATATATACTGAGACATCTGTAATATAGACACACATGCATATTCACAAATACTCACAGAAAGAGGCAAGAAGTAGAGGAGCTGAATCTTAGAAATCCTCAAGGAAGAGAATGAAAATCTTGTAAGGCACAGAGGTAAGAGAAAAACTGTGTCTTTCTGCACAAAATCAGGCCATTCTGTCTTCCATCACTGAACGGGAAGGCTCACTATCACTTATCACTATCTGATAAGGTATAGACAGTTGATGAAGGATGAATAGTCAGTTTTCATCAAAGGTATTGACTTTGAAGGTGATAGATTGTTCATTCTCTACTGGAAGCCAGATGTCCAAGAGTTTATGGGAAACACAAATGATTTGAATGGGTTGTAACAAAGGGGAGAAGACGAGATATGAAGTTGGCAGGAGGAGTTAGGTGGGAATGGGCCAGGTTTTGTTCTGGGAGGAGTTACTAAAAGAATTGGAAAGTAAATTCCATCAAAATATTTGTATGCAATTCTCAAGGTATTAAGGAAAGTAGTTCTTAATATACCATGTGTGTACTGAACACATACAGACCACTTATATTGCCATCTTCTAAATAACAACTTCTTATACAGCAGTTTCATTACATTGAGGGCAAAAGTAATCCAGAGGTTATTTAAAATAAAGAAGAATCTGGGGAGATGGCCCAGGGGTAAAGCCAAGTGTTTGGTCAAACATTCACCTACAACACCAGTGCTTAGGAATTGGAGTGGCAGAGACAGAAGGATGACTGTGGCTTCCTGAATGTCAGCCTCACTCCTAGCTCAGCAAGAAACCCTGTCACAAGGGGAAAATTAGGGAGTGAAGTAGCAGAAAACAGTATACCCTTCCCTATCCTCTGCACTTACCTGTATATTTCTGTATGCATACACACATCAATATGATTACTGTATAAAAGAGGTTACTTTGCATAAATTATAGGCAAAAGCAATGTTGTTTTAACCTAGAGACCTGAAGACTTTTATATATTAATGGTCCTGGAGAAACTCTCCATATATAGAGGATTGATATATCTTCTTCCTGTGCAAAGGAAACCTAAGTTAAGTGTGTGTGTCAGTGACTTTAAACACCTTTCTTCCTCTAGATTCCTATTTATACCACAGAATGGTCTGTAAATAATGAAAAGATGAAAATAAGACTTTTTCAGGGTGTTGCCTTCTTTTAAAATCATATTTATATTTTACTAAATCGATGGAAAATCTTCAGCTCCAAGGAACAATGGATTCAATATTGTTGACTTCTGTATTATCCCATTATGAATAGGAATTAATTATACATCAACATTTCCCACGATTTGAACTAAATCAGGAATAAGGGATATGTTTCCATAAAAATAAGTAATGCCAATATGGTTAATCAAGTAGAAATGTGTGTGTGGGTGTGGGGTGGGGTTAGGATGCCTTTGGATTATTTGAGAATGATTGCTGATCAGAAATATGTTATGCAAATAACCCTAACCTGAGAGAAATGAAAAGTAATGATATAAACTATACTACCAAGTGTCATGGCCACTTATTAGTTGATATCATTTTCTTTTTCATTCCTTTATTCGTTTGAATAATTGTGTGCCACAGATGATCACACGTTCAAATGTGTTAGTTTTCCGGGTGATGGGCTGTTTAGAATGAATTAGGAGTTGTTTTATTATTAAAGGAGATTTGTCACAGAGCCTTGAAATATCAAAAACCCATCAGACTCTCTCTATCTCTCTCTCTTTCTCTCTTTCTCTCTCTCTCTCTCTCTCTCTCTCTCTCTCTCTCTCTTTCTCTCTGTCTCTCCTTTTTAAGGCATTCATCCAGTAGTTGACATCTAAAATCACTCCATAGCATGTATGTTTCATACAGTGAGGCAATCAATATTGATGATATGGATATGTAGTGGTCCTTCTTAGATTTTTTTTTTTTGTGAACTTAAATCAACCTGGGAAGATAGAATCTCAGATAAAGATCCTCCATCACATTGGCCTGTGGCCACACCTTAAGGAATGATTTTTTTTTGATGACTGTTGTTGAAGGATCTAGCTCTCTATGGATAGTGTCATATTCTATGAAGATGATGTACAGGGTGTGGTGGGGACCGTGGAATGTACTGAAAACGATTTTTTTTGAAGAACTGAAGATCTATGTGGCATGAACAATTAAAGTGTCCTCTAATTTGTAAGTAAATTTTATACATACCTGTGTCCAGTATTCTGTCTACACATATTTCAAAAGTAAAATTACCTCATCTATTTCATCCTGTTTTACTGCATTTAATCTATGAAATTCCTTATAATCAGAAGTGCTGGTAAATTTTAAAAACCTTTAAAATATGACTGGGAGATATCAGGTTTGTTTTAATTTTATCACAACTTTGTAAGCATGCCCAAGATCTATGTTGTCCTCTTACTTTCCAAAGAATCCATAATTCATGATTGCCATTGGTTTCAATACATGTCATTTAACCCTGTCAAATTCCAGCTTTGTTTGCATAAAAATAGTCCTCCTCTAACTGTGGGTTTTCATAAAGTGAAAATTGGTGTGCTATCCAGTGTGCTGCCTCAAAGAGTCTGGCAATATTTATGATAAGAAGCACAGCTTAAAGATAACCAAGGGAAAGGTTGGAACATGAAAAATAACCACCATGGATGTTGTCAAGTCAGAAACCGAAGACTTTCTCAGAACGAAAATAAAAACAAAAATGAAACAAAACAAAACACAAACCAAACAAATAAATAAAAATCCAACAACCAAACAATAAAAACAATGCAAGGGTGAAATTCTTTGGCAGAATATTACTCAGATCATCAGGCCTTTCAGTTGGGATTTCATTTATTATTTCTAGGAGGCCATATGAAAAGGTAAATTCGAGATGCTGAATGTTTCTGAGTGTAACTAGGGAAGGAACCAGCCTGAGAGGGGTTCTATGATGTAAGCTGAACTAGGGTGATGTCACAGAGCACTGGCTGGAGGTTGCGCATCTATTCCACTTGGAGGCGCTAGAATCCATTGAAGGTGAGTTCACTATCTTCACAGTGGTGTGTCAAAGCCAGGTCATTTTTTCCCACAGGCTTTTGGTGCCTGGTCTGTATCAGGAGATCTTGACGACTAGGATATTTTTCTATGGGTAAGTACATTTATGAAGTAATTGGGACCCTCATAGCTACAGAAAGCTAAAAATTTTCTCTCCTACAGTGAGTTACTGTACATTCTACTTTCCCCATGTTTATTAGCAAGGGAGATGAATGGTCTAGGTTAGTTTATCTCCTGAATTTATTATCCTTGCTAACCATATCTAGATCACAATTCCACTAAAATGCCAAAGCTCCTGTTTGTCCATGTGCATGTTAGAAGTTATTAGTTCTAAAAGGCTGATATTGCCTCGACTTTTTGAGTTGTTCTTGAGTTCAGTGATGCAATGGCTTCATCGAATAATTCTGAAGCTGGGTCAGGAGAAACAATAAAGAAGGACAGTGGTGTGCTGTGTCCCTGGGAAGATATTTGTGAATGCAAGAACTTAGCTCAGAGCTTACGCGTACAAGAGAATCATGGTGACCCCTCTGGCCTTTTTTTTTTTTCTCTTCTTCTTGATCATTGGGGGTAATTGTCATAGCACCACCTAAATTGACATAGAAATTCAAGGAGAGGATCCTCATCAGAGACAAATT
>OFEZ01001906.1_pt1 | contig 9985 bp, 9 predicted proteins | sample 1521241 | NCBI WGS metagenome assembly OFEZ01 (sample SAMEA3504099, study PRJEB24116) | mouse gut metagenome | biome: mouse gut; feature: mouse-associated habitat; material: faeces | place: Denmark | collected 2011
AAAACGCCGGTCAAGGAATCGGTGGTAGGAGAATGGAGGAGATACCGAAGAAACTTTTCAGCTATGTGAAAGGAGATGAGGAAACCGAACCTCAAGCAGGGTTTACAGCTCAAGAATGCGGGACAGCAACAAAATTATTTACCCACATTGGGAATGAAGAAGAAAACGAAGAAGGCTTGGAAGGGGTTGTTCAAGGATTTTGCAATGCGAAATTTGAAGGTATGAAGCAGAAATTATTTGCGCATTTAGAGAGCGAGGAAGAGCACGGAAAGGTGAAAATGAAGGAAAGTCTTTTCGCACATATACAAGAGGAAGGAGCAGAAAATACAATTCCTTGCCGAGAAGATGTTAATCTGAATTATGCGTTGAATGAGTTAGAGAATACTTCAAGTATTTGTAACGAGCAGAATGCACAAACGGAGTCGCTAGAAAAAAAGAAAGAAAAAATGAGCTCGATTGTAACCGAAGCGACGGATGATTGGAAAAATTTCCACTTGCAGCTTATCGAAAAGATTGAGAAAATTTATGAGCTACCGGATGGCGAGGAGTCTCGAATTTTTTATCGTTTTAATATTGTCATTGGCACGAAGACATTTGAAAAAACGGTCAGCACCGACGATGTTTCGAGTTTCAAATGGGTGCAGTCGGGTTCTCAAGGGATAGCGTTCATCCGCAGAGGTGCAAAAATGATGGATTTTGGCGAATACGTCAGCAATGTAATTGCCGGGAGTAATCCAAGCGTGCGAATCGTTTATGCTGTGAATGGTTGGAAAAAAATCAATGGAATCCCGGCGTATGTATATTCTGGCGGGGCGATAGGAAGTGTTGTGCCGAATGTCAGTGGAAATGCAAAGTATGAGTTTGAATTCTCAGCAGAAAAGGTCGGGACAGAGGATGTTTTCCGGCAGTCAATCGGTATGCTGGATATTTGCCAAGACAAAAAAATTTCGTTGCCATTGTATCTTTTTGCACACATGGGCACCTTGTCAACATTATTTGATGAAGCGGGCTTTCCGATAAAATTTGTGGTATCTGTAATCGGGAAAACGAACAGTCGGAAAACGTGTCTGGCGTTGTGCATGACAAAAACACTGAACCGGAAGGAAATCACGAAGCCTGCAGTAAATTTCAATGCGACTGAAGCAGGGATTGAGAAGGCAATCGGATTACATCCGGACGCTGTGCTGGTCATTGATGATTTCATGCCTGCGTCTAACAAGGCAAAGCAAAATCTACTTGACACGAAGTTAGAGAAGGCATTGCGGATATATGGGGACCGGGAAGGGATTGAACGTATGACGGATTTTTCAAAGAATCCCGGTGCGGGATATTATCCGGTGCGGGGGATAGGTGTCATTACTGGGGAGCATATTCGGTGTTGGGCGGCGAATTGAGGGAGACGCAAACAGCAAATTATTTTTCCAACTTTTCTCCCGTAGACTGCGCAGTGCCTTCTGCAAATGCATAATGCTGTCGAAAATGTTGCACACTGCCGGTATTGATTTTTCCTTTGAAACGCAAAAGGCCATAGATCCTGTCGTAAGATCCACGGCCACAAGATGCATATAGGTGGTTCATTGTTTGTCAGCCAGAGTCGGGAGATAAGCCAAGCCAGAGGCAACCGTAACTGCATCTACCTTCCGCATCAGACTGCTGAGCCGCCCCTCATTCCAAAAAATATCAGAAAAATCAGACAGTTCACATCCTACATCATGGTTCGGGATACAAAGGTAATTCCCATATTTATGCTGCCCGGCCAGGATGTGGAAGTAAGTCCCCCGCCCATTGATCTCTGCTTCATACCACCCAGGCCGCCACCGTAATAAGAGGATCTTTCCTGTCCAGATTTCCCTGCGGGGACCATCCCTGAGGATACAGTTATATTCCATAAGCAGCACCTCCCTACCCAAGATTCTGGCTGCTGACGGAGGCTAGTATCACTTCTGTGTCGATCATCTTCTTCTCCATCTGTGCGCCAAGGGTGAGAGCGTTAGTCATGAGGTTGTCCACCAGCCTGGGACTTCCCTGGGAGTGGCTGTGGACCGCGGAAAGGGCGGCCTGCTCTATGATGGAGGAAGAGCCTCCCGCACAGGTGATCTTATGGAGCACGTACTGCGCCACCTCCGAATCAGAGAGACCGGAGAAGTTGTAGTGCACAGTGATCCTCTGCCGCAGGGCTTCATGAACGGGCTTGCGCAGGGTATTGTTAAGATGGGGTTCCCCGCACAGGATGAGCGTGAAGCAGTTCAGGGAGTCATAGCCGTAGTTCATGAGCATTTTGATGTCCTCCAGGATGCCTGTGGATAGGTACTGGGCCTCATCAACGGCCAGGAGGAGGGGCTGCTTCTTATCCTTGTAAAGGTAGAGGATCTGCTCCTGTATGGCGCGGAACATCCCGGGCTTACCGCCCCTTGGCTCCACCCCCAGGACGGAGCAGAGCTGGCGGTAGAACTCCATGACGCTTACGGTGGAGAGGCAGATGTACTCCATGTGGTAGAGGTTGGGGTTGAGTCCTTTTGCAAAACAGCGCAGGGCGAAGGACTTGCCCATGCCGGGGCGTGCCGTGAACAGGCCGATGCCCCTGGTATCTTTTAAGTAGTCCAGCCGGGAGAGCATCTCAGAAATGTCCTTAGAAAGGAAACGGTCTTTCTCCCGGGCCATTTGTTTATCAAAAGAATTGAAAGATAATCCATAGTAAGAACGGAACATCAACAGCCACCCCCTAACTTTGAGTAGTCAATGCCTGGTGCGTTATTGCGCTTGGTCCTGCAGTTTTCGTTCTTATCCGTAGGCCGGATGGGGTAATGCTCCCCTTCGTAAAGGATGAAGGCGGAGGACATGTCATCCGGAAGGAACCGGATCTCCACTTTTGATGAGATGAACTGCATGGGGACGTCGTAGGCCACCCTGTCGATGGAGACGGTAGAATCCTTGTTCACCTTCCTTGTAATACGGTTCAGGAAGCATTCCTCCAGCCATTCCCTGGACTTAGGCCTGCGGATGGAAGAACGGGTCTGCTGGTAGCGCGCAAGGGGTGTAGTGCCGATGCCGGAATGGACGGAAGTGTTGTAGGAGCGCATGTAATCCTTAAGGAGCCCGTTGAACTGCGCCAGGGAGGTGATGGAATCCATATCCAGGGTATAGAGCCAGGTTTCCTTGAGTGTCCTGAACTGGCGTTCTATCTTGGCTTTGGAGGCACCGTCCCGTACTTTTGTATGTAAAAGGACGGTGCCGATGGAACCGCAGATCAGGGAGAGCTGCGCACCCACGTAGCTGCAACCGTTGTCGACATAGAGCTTAGACGGGATCCCGTGAGCGGCCACGGCATCCTTGAGCACCTTCTGGAAGTTGTAGGCCGTATCATTATAGAAGAGTCCGCCGCCCACCAGGAAACGGGAATGGTCATCAATGACCAGGATGCAGTAGACCCTCCTGCGCTGGCCGTTTTCCGTGATATAAGGAAGGTAACAGGTATCCGCCTGCCACATTTTCCCAAAGGCATCTTCCTCGAAGGCCTTCCTGTCCCTCAGGTTTGGGTTGGATGCCGATTTCAGGTCATGCTTCTTCACAAAACGCTGGACTGCGCAGACGCTGACGGAAGCAGGGATGAAGGCTTCTTCCACAAGATGTTTGTGGATCTGGGTGGAATTCAGTCTTGGGAAAGCCGCCTTGAGCCGGCAGATTTCTTCGATGGCGGTATCTGGCAGCACCCGGGTGGCACCCTTATCGGAGCGCTCCCGGGGCATAAGTGCGTCGATGCCGCCGTTCTGGTAAAGGGATACCCACTTGCTGATGGTTTTGGGGCTATAGCGGAACACAGAACCATCCGGCAGGGTGAGAGGGTTCTCGGTGATACGCTGGTAGTAGGCGTTCCTGGACGCATCTGGGTAAAGGTCATGGATGACCGGTGCAATGAGCGCGAGCCGGAACTGTGCCATGGCGGCTGCATCCGAAAGGTTCTTTTGATTGTTGTCCATAAAAATATCCTCCTTAGGTTGTTTTGCACCATTATGAGGGAGGTGGGGAAAGGAAGCCATACCTATGGCGTGTGGTTGAGGGAAAGCATTTCACGGGCCGAATACCTGCTGGCAGTAAGGCGCCGGATTCCTATGGGACTGGAGGAAGGATTTCGCAAAGCGGCGGACAAAGGCGGAAGCAAAATCAGAATAGGCGGGTTGGATGGACAGAGCCTTCAGGAAAGAAAGGGCGGATATCTCCACGGAAGAGAGGATGCCCAGCCATTCCACCTTCTGCACACGGAAAAGATCCAGCCATCGGCGCAGCTGGGAAAGAGAGATGGAGAAGCGCTCGCAGAGTCTCTCCACGGTAGACAGGTGCAGGAAATACTCCGCCAGGACACGCAGGAGAAAGAACAGGCCATAGCCGGAGTAGGGGATGATGAAGTCCGGAAGGATGGCATGGGTATGGCCGCAGGTACAGATAAGGCGCAGAATGCAGAGGCTGTGGCGGACAGGGGTGCCACCCACGAAGTCCACCAGAGAACGGCCATAGTAGGCATGGATCCGGCAGCTTCCCTTAGCCCCACAACAGGGACAGGTCTGCAGCTCAGGGCAGAATCCCTCCATGAAAGAATCAAACAGGACTTTAGATGAAGTTTTTAAACGAATCAGCTTGCAAAACAGGGAGTTTTCTCTTATCATAGGGTCGCACAGCGATCTGTTCGGAAAATGTTTTTTACCCGCTGCCGTATGGGGTGTTTCCCTGTACGGCGTTGCAAGATAAATGATATATCAGTTGTAAAACAACAATATGCGACTGCAAATAACTTATTCATTAATTTGTGCTTGTTCCAAGATAATACTTTCTGATTTTTCAGAAGGAATGGTTGCAACGACAAAAGATAATATAGGGAGGTTATGGGATGCAATATATGAAGTTAGGAAATGCAGACCTGACGGTTTCACGGATCTGCATGGGCTGTATGGGATTTGGCGATGCAAAAGGCGGCCAGCACTCTTGGACGGTTGACGAGGAACATTCCCGTGAGATTATAAGGAGGGGGCTGGAGCTTGGCATCAACTTCTTTGATACGGCGATTGCTTATCAGAGCGGAACCAGCGAGCAGTATCTTGGCAGAGCATTAAAGGATTATGCAAAGCGGGACGAGGTTGTGGCGGCAACGAAATTTCTTCCCCGGACGCAGGATGAGATAGACGAAGGAATCTCCGGACCGGAACATATCCGGCGGATGCTGGATAAAAGCCTTGAGAATCTGGGGATGGATTACGTGGATCTGTACATTTATCACATGTGGGACTACCAGACGCCGCTCTATGATATCATGGAGGGCTTACATCAGGCAGTAAAAGCGGGAAAGACCCGTTATATCGGTATTTCCAACTGTTTTGCATGGCAGCTTGCAAAGGCAAATGCGCTGGCAGAAAAAGAGGGATTTACCAAATTCGTTTCCGTGCAGGGGCATTATAACCTGATCTTCCGGGAGGAAGAGCGGGAGATGGCAGCTCTTTGCGCAGAGGACAATATCGCCATGACGCCTTACAGCGCTCTGGCGGGCGGAAGACTCTCGAAACATCCGGGGGAGTCTTCCAAGCGTCTCCGGGAAGATGATTACGCAAGATCAAAATACGATGCCTTTGCAGGACAGGACGAAGCGATTATATCTCGGGTAACAGAGCTTTCCAAGAAACGGGGAGTCAGCATGACGGAAATCTCTCTGGCATGGCTCCTTACCAAAGTAACGGCTCCGGTGGTGGGAGCGACAAGACTCTCTCATGTGGAAGGCATGGCAAAAGCAGCGGATTTGAGTTTAAGCGACGAGGAGGTCCGGTATCTGGAAGAGCCTTACGTTCCCCATGCACTGGTTGGCGTTATGGCACAGAATACAAGGAAAGTGGCGAAGGATGCCCATGTATGGCAGTAGGACGGGTATATCAACCGATGGCTTGCAGCAAACTGCTTTGGGGATTATTATACAAGAGGCGGCCTTGATTTAAAGCAGCGGGAGATGATCACTTTCTGCTTTCTGACGGCTCAGGGCGGCTGTGAGCCGCAGCTTACTGCCCATGCAAAGGGGAATATGAATCTTGGAAATGATAGGGATTTCCTGCTCCGGGTGGTATCCCAGTGCCTTCTTGGGTATCCGCGTAGCCTTAATGCGATAGGATGTGTCAATAGAGCGGCAGAGTAAAGAGAGGGAAAGGGCGGCAGAATAGAAAGATTATACACCCTGTTTTAGAGAAACAAAAATCTGCCGGGAATCTCATTCCCCGGCAGACCATCCAACTTACACAATTAATGAATTGCTGTAACCGCTCGCTCTCTAATCTCATCCGACCCTAGGATAGGAACAATATCCGATTTACTGCTAGACTTTTTATAATCTGAATACCCCAAACGGCTAAATCGTTTCTTGTCACACTCTAAGTCAAAAAAGTCTTTCAATTTCTTCTCCATATCGTCAGACTCCGCAATTCTGGATATCAAATCATGACAAGCCTCCTGACAATTCATATAAGTCTTAATATTATGTTTTTTTCCTCTTTCACCATCGTACACAACCCAGCTTGCGGCATTCTTTACAAGACAGATGGCCTCCTCCGCAAACTCTCCAAAAGACCAAAAATCGTCCCGTATATCAAATGCTTTGAAAGTTCTTTTCAATATTTCATAGAAATCAAGATTCTCTTTTTGTATGTGTGAAGGTTCACGTAATGTTTTTCCCATAACTACATCCTTTCTAACATGCCTTTTCTGACGGCTTCCCTGATTGTAATGGGATGGTAATACTGGACTGCACCGCCTTCGCTGTCAAACCCCGGAGCCACAATCCCTTTTTCTACGATGCATTTAATACAAACATTGTCAGAAATTACTTTATATTCATTATATTCCATGGTTTCCGGAATATATGGCAAAGATAATTTCTCATATGCAGTTCCCTTGGGAGCTGTAAAACGGCCAATCTCATTTCCGTATCTAATTATTATGCTTCCATAAGGTAAAATAAATTCAATCGTATATTTTCCATTACTTTCTATATTTCTGGTATCAAATCCATTGTCATCTGCATGTTTTGATAAATAACTCCAATTTATTACTGGCTGACCATGCCGATCTTTTTTTCCTGTACCATATTCCTTCTTTTTCAGTTGGCGTATTCCGCTGATTGATTCACCGTTATAGTTTTTCATTCGTCGTACTTTCTTTCTGAAATTGTTTCTTTTATTGAAGTATAGCACTGAACATAGTGGATTGATAGATGTAAGTTATAAACCTGTAGTAAATACAACTGTATTATAATATAGTATAATAAAATCACGATGAAATCGAGACCATTGGACAAGATCTGATCATTGCAAAGCAAGATTTATGAATGTGTAATAGGGTGTAATTGTGTGGGGAAGAGGGGAAGGGAGTGTAGAAAATGTGTATGATACAGAAAAGAGTGTTCATCGCAGCAGAACGCATCGTGCGAAGGAGAAGAAAAGGAGCCGTATCTAAGTTGCTATACCAACTTAGATACGGCGGCCCGTTTAAGAACCTATATCGGTTCATGAAAATACTGAATTCAGGAATTAGCAAGTAGCTCCTCCGACTACATTTTTCTCAAGAATCTGCTTCTTATCAATCTTGCTGTTCAAAAGCTTGTCCTGCACATAATCGAACCCAAGCCTTGCAATGGTATCCGCGAACCGTTCCCCGGAGTTCCCTTCATCACGGAAGAACAGAATCGCCCGTTCCACCACGTCGATGACTTCTTCTTCCGAGGTAAAAATCCGGTCAAACGCACGTCCTTCCGCAACCTTCTTGCCCCAACGTCCGCCAATATAGACCTTGTAGCCTGTCACAGATTCCGTCACTGCTCCGAACGGACATTTATCAATACACCGCCCGCAGTGGTTGCAGCTCTCCTCAGGAATCCGAATCTTCCCGTCCGCGAGCTTCGCGACTTTGATAGGGCAGCTATTTTCAACCTGACAGACCTTGCAGCCCTTACACTTGGACAAATCAATCTCCGGCTGACGCTGTCCGATAATCCCCAAATCATTCAAATCCGGCTTCACGCAGTTATTCGGGCATCCGCCTACCGCAATCTTGAATTTGTGCGGCAAAGACACATCATGGTAGCCCGTATAGTAGAGGTCATGCAGCTTTTCCGAGAGTGCAAACGTATCAATCAGCCCATACTGGCAGGTCGTTCCCTTACAGGATACTACCGGGCGCACCTTAGAGCCGGTTCCGCCGGTCTTTAGCCCTGCGTCCTCAAGAAAGGCAAAGAGAGGTTCCAGATTATCGTAATTCACCCCTTGGATTTCCAGCGTCAGGCGGGTCGTCATGGTGATTTCCCCGGAACCGAACTTTTCAGCGGCCTCGGCAATCTTAATCTGTTCTTCGGTGGTGAGCTTCCCGTTCCTGGTAATCACACGTACATTGAATACATCGCCGTACCGCTTATCCTGCAGGCATCCAAGCCCCTTGACCCGTTTGATTTCTTCGGCAGAAAGCTTCTTCCCGTCCCGGGGAACTTTTACTTTATTGAAAAATGCGCCTCCCTCCAGAACTTTGGTGTTCGTGTATCCTAAGGCTTTCAGGCGGTTCTGTAAGAAATATCCCCGTTTGCCCTTTGCGCATACCAGCAGCAGTTTGGCGTCTTTGTCAAATCCCTCCAGCGGTCCATTTACTTTGGACAGGTCAATCCATGTTGCTCCCGGGATGGCCGGGGCAGGCTGTACGTCCAGTACCGTATATCCTCTGGCGTCCCCTTTCGCATATTCCGCCGGGCTTATGGAGTCCAGCAGACCTTCCATCTTATTTTCCAGAATATAACATGCTGTGACGAAGGGATGGATTGCCGTGGAAAAAGGAGGCGCATAGGCGAAGTCAAGGGTATCGAAGTCATGAAGCTTCATCCCTTGGGAAATGCCTACCGCAGCAATATCCGCCATCTTATCTACGGCTCCTGCACCCAACACCTGTAAGCCCAGTAATTTTCCGGTTTCCGTCTCAGCGGTGAGTTTGACGATAAATGAGGATGCGCCCGGATAGTAATGAGCCTTATCGTCCAACACGCAGATAACAGAAGTCGCGGCGTAACCGGCTGCATTTGCCTGGGCTTCCGTAAGTCCCGTACGTCCGCCGTTCAGGGTTGGAAGCAGGCGTACCACGCCGGTGCCGAGGCAGCCTTTATATCCCTCGCCCGCATTGTTTAAGGATTTTGCCATGGCGCGCGCCGCAAGGTTGGCGGTGGAACCCATGGCAGACCACTGTCCTTGCCCGGTCAGCGCATTCTTGACCATGGCGCAGTCGCCTGCGGCATAGATATCCGGCAGGTTGGTCTGCAAATGCTCGTCCACGAGAATCGTTCCTTTGAACATCTCAAGGCCGGAATCTGCCAGAAATCCTGTGGCAGGACGGACTCCGATTGCAAGGATTACCATATCGGCGTCAAATGTGCCGTTGTCAGTCACCACCTTCTCGGCTTTGGAATCGCCTTCGATTCCTGTCAGGCTGGTGGAGGTCAGCACGCGCATGCCGGCGGAGAGGAGCTGTTTCTTCGCATAGTCAGCCATTTCCTCGTCGTAGGCGTTAGGCATAATCTGGGGCGCAGCGTCAATGACCGTTACCTGCATGCCCTGTGCCATCAGGTTCTCCGCCACCTCAAGGCCGATGAACCCGGCGCCGCAAACCACTGCCTTCCGGCATTTCTGTTCTTCTATGTAAGAGCGTGCCGCCACGGCATCGTCCGGGGTGCGCACGCAGAACACGCCGGGAAGCCCTACGCCGTCTACGGGAGGAACGAAGGGGACAGCCCCTGTTGCAATGATGAGTTTGTCATAGGTTTCCGTAAATGTCTCGCCGGAGGATTTTTTCAGGGAAACGGTCTTAGCGGCGCTGTCGATGCCCGTCGCCTCACAGCCGGGGAAGACCTCTGCGCCGGTAAGACCGCTGTAACGTGCCGGAGTGTTGACAATCAGGCTTTCACGGTCTGGGATGTCGCCGCCGA
>OFEZ01001912.1_pt1 | contig 9961 bp, 6 predicted proteins | sample 1521241 | NCBI WGS metagenome assembly OFEZ01 (sample SAMEA3504099, study PRJEB24116) | mouse gut metagenome | biome: mouse gut; feature: mouse-associated habitat; material: faeces | place: Denmark | collected 2011
CGTCGTCTGCAATTTCCAGACATTTGAGATCCATGATATGAACCGGCCCAACGACGAGCCGGAGATCATCCGGCTGGCCGACCTGGAGAAGGAATACTCCCGGCTGGACTTCCTGGTGGACACCGGCAAGGAGCATATCAAAAAAGAAATGGAAATCTCCCTCCAGGCTGGCGAGCTGGTGGGGGTACTCTACGATGCCCTCCTGAAACAGTACAAAGACCCCAGCGCCCCCGAAACGCTGAAAAGCCTGAACAAGCTCTGCGTCCGGCTGGTGTTCTGCCTCTACGCCGAGGACGCTGGGATTTTCGGCGGCAAGAGCATGTTCCATGATTACCTCAAGGATGTTCCTGTCACTGGCATCCGCAGGGCGTTGGTGGAGCTGTTCAAGATACTGGACCAAAAGCCGGAGCTGCGGGACAAGTATCTGGAGGATGACAACCCGGCGCTGGCGGCATTCCCCTATGTCAACGGAGGGCTGTTCAGTGACGAGGACATCGAGATACCGCCTTTCACCGAAGAATTGAAATCTCTTCTGCTGGAAAATGCCAGCGAGGATTTCAACTGGAGCGAAATCAGCCCCACCATCTTCGGGGCCGTGTTCGAGAGTACTCTGAACCCGGAAACCCGGCGCTCCGGCGGGATGCACTACACCAGCATTGAGAACATTCACAAGCTGATTGACCCGCTGTTTCTGGACGGGTTGAAAGCGGAGTTTGCGGAGATTGAGGCCGTCACGGTGGAGCGGACCCGCAAGGCCAAACTGGAAGCCTTTCAGCGCAAGCTGGCGGGGCTGAAATTTCTTGACCCGGCCTGTGGCTCCGGCAACTTCCTGACGGAGACTTACATCTCCCTTCGGCGGCTGGAAAATGAAACCCTGTCCCTTCTCCACAAGGGACAAATCATGCTGGACATCGGCAATCCGATTCAAGTCTCTATCAGCCAGTTTTACGGTATCGAAATCAACGACTTTGCCGTGACCGTGGCAAAGACGGCGCTGTGGATCGCTGAAAGCCAGATGATGAAGGAAACCGAGGACGTGGTGCACATGACCTTGGATTTCCTGCCACTGAAATCCTATGCCAATATCGTAGAGGGGAACGCCCTGCGGACGGAGTGGACGGACGTGATCCCCAAGTACGAGTTAGACTACATCATGGGCAACCCGCCCTTTGTCGGCGCACGGATGATGGGCGCAGAGCAGAAGGATGATGTAAACGCCATTTTCCCCGGATGGAAGAACGCCGGAAATCTGGACTATGTTTCCTGCTGGTATAAGAAAGCTGCGGACTTGATGGTGGGAACGTCTATCCGGGCCGCTCTGGTGTCCACCAACTCCGTGACCCAGGGTGAAGCTGTGGCGAATCTGTGGAAGCCGCTGTTTGAATCAGGCGTTCATATTGACTTCGCTCACAGGACATTCCGCTGGGACAGTGAGGCCAAGATCAAGGCCCACGTTCATTGTGTGATTGTCGGATTCAGCACGGCCCCCAGCACCACGCCTAAGACGCTGTTCACATCAGAGCGGGCGCAGGTGGTTCAGAACATCAACGGGTATTTGCTGGACGCTGACAATGTGTTTGTGGAGAGCCGCAGTAAGCCTCTTTGTGATGTACCAGAAATCGGGATTGGCAACAAACCGATTGACGGCGGCAACTATCTTTTCACCAAAGAGGAAATGGACGAATTTCTGAAAATTGAACCAGCGGCGGCAAAGTGGTTCAAGCCCTGGTACGGCTCCCAGGAGTTTATCAACCGTTGCCCTCGCTACTGTCTGTGGCTGGGGGACTGTCCGCCGAATGAGCTGCGTAAAATGCCGGAGTGCATGAAGCGGGTGGAAGCGGTGCGCCAGCTTCGCCTTGCCAGCAAGAGCGCCGGAACGGTAAAGCTGGCCGACACGCCGACCCGGTTCCATGTTGAGAATATGCCGGAAGGACATTTTATTGTTGTTCCCGAGGTATCGTCCGAGCGGCGGCGTTATGTTCCAATGGGCTTTATGGATGATTCTGTGCTGTGTAGCAATAAGGTTCGGCTGATGCCGAACGCAACACTTTACCATCTTGGCATTTTGACCTCAAATGTTCATATGGCTTGGATGCGGGCTGTCTGCGGACGGCTCAAGAGTGACTACGATTATTCCATCAAAATTGTTTATAACAACTTCCCATGGCCTGCCCCTACGGATCAACAGAGGGCTAAGATCGAACAGACCGCCCAAGCCATTCTGGATGCCCGCGCCCTCTACCCGGACGCCAGCCTTGCCGATCTCTACGATGAAACCACCATGCCCCCGGAACTGCGGAAGGCCCACCAGAACAATGACCGGGCTGTGATGATAGGCTATGGATTCAAGGTTGGGGAGATGACCGAGAGTAAATGCGTGGCAGAACTGATGCGGATGTATCAGGAATTAGCGGGGGTGTAATAAAGTGGTTTGTAGCGGCTTTGAAAATCAAAGCCGCTACTTTCCTAATCGGGCCTATCCGCTACAATAGACAGGACAAAATCTATTGTGGAGGTACAGCCCATGACCTACGCCTATATCCGCGTTTCCACCCGCGACCAGAACGAGGACCGCCAGCTTGCGGCCTTGACCAACCTCGGCATATCGGAGGTGAATCTGTTCTTGGACAAGCAGAGCGGCAAGGACTTCAACCGTCCGGCCTACCGAAAGTTAATCAAAAAATTAAAGCCGGGCGACCTTTTGATTATCAAAAGCATCGACCGGCTGGGACGAAATTATGAGGAAATCCTGGAACAGTGGAGGTATATCACCAAGGAGATACAAGCGGACATCCGGGTGCTGGATATGCCCCTGCTGGACACCAGCAATCACCGGGACCTGACCGGGACGCTGATCGCGGACATTGTCCTCCAGCTTCTCAGCTATGTGGCCCAGACGGAGCGGGAAAATATCCGCCAGCGTCAGGCGGAGGGCATCGCGGCGGCAAAGGCGAGGGGGGTGCGGTTCGGCCCGCCGCCCAAGGCGTTGCCGGACAACTTTGAGCAGCTGCGGCAGGCGTGGCGCAGCAAGCAGATGTCGCTGCGGGCGGCGGCGGAAACCTGCGGCCTCCCCAGGTCCACCTTCTACGACGCGGCCCTCCGCGCGGAGCTGGCGGAGGGGTGCGCCAGGGCAAAATAAAACCCTGTCCGGGATTTCATACTTCTCCGGTCAGGATTTTTTAGGGAACTTTATCGCCGCTCTGTACTACATATCGGCGTGATTGTGTGGAAATTAAGGCTCTATAGAAAAATTTTTTCAGTCCGGGGTTGTATACAACCTCGGACTTATTTTGCTGCTTCACGGCCGGAAAGCGGGGCGTTTTAAGGCCGCAGATCGCACGATCGAAACATGGCGGAAGGAGGCGGGCCGGGATGCCGGGAGCACCAAAAAAGCGGGCCGGGGAAGGGAAAACGGTTCAGTACACCACCCTCAAGGTCCGGCTCTACCCCACGGAGGCCCAGGCGGAGCTGTTTGAAAAGACCTTCGGCTGCTGGAACCGTATGCTGGCGGACCAGCAGCGGTTCTATCTGGAGACGGATCGGCACTTCATCCCCACCCCCGCCAAGTACAAAAAGGACGCGCCCTTTTTGAAAGAGGTGGACAATCAGGCCCTCACCCAGGAATATAACAGGCTTTCCCAGGCGTTCCGGGTATTTTTCAAGGACCCTGGACACTTCGGCTATCCCAACTTCAAAAAGAAAAAGACGGATCGGGATTCCTTCACCGCCTGCAACCACGTGTTCCAGTCCGGTCCCACCATCTACACCACCAGGGACGGCGTCCGCATGACCAAGGCCGGGATCGTCAAGGCCAAATTCTCCCGCCGCCCCCAGGCGTGGTGGAGGCTCCGCCGGGTGACAGTGGAGAAAACCAGGAGCGGAAAATTTTACTGCTCCATTCTCTACGAGCACGAGGAGAAAACGCCGGAGCCGAAAACCCCCGTCCCCCAGGCCACGCTGGGCCTGAAATACTCCATGGGCCATTTCTACGTGGCGGACAGCGGCCACAGGGCCGATCCTCCCCGCTGGCTGAAGCAGTCCCGGGAAAAGCTGGTCAAGCTCCAGCGAAGGCTGAAGCGGATGGAACCCGGCTCCAAAAACTACTGGGAGGCCGTCCGGAAATACCGCCTGCTCCATGAGCACATCGCCAACCAGCGGCGCGACTTCATCCATCAGGAATCCAGCCGGATAAGAAGCCGCGCCCAACCCTCCCCCCACAGGGGGGCGATGCTTGCCAGTGGCAAGCGTATATCGCCGACCGAGCCGAAGGCGAGACGGGTGCCCCGAAGGGGCGGGTGAGGGGGCGTCCGTCAGGTGCGCCGCCCTCCCGCACCCTCATCCGTCACGGCTTCGCCGTGCCACCGGAAGGCCGGGGATTGTTCTTACAAAGCGCATAGACCCAACAGCGGGGGCGGGCTTCGGCCCGCTCCCGCCTGCCTTTGCCCTGCACCCACCGAAAGGAATTGACATCATGACTGCAATCGAAATTGCCCGCCGCATGGCGGAGCTGGGGGAGCCCGCGAAGGCCCGCGAGGCGTACTCCCTGGCCATCCATGAGAACGCCGGGGCCGACCCGGCCCAGGACATGGAGGCCGCCCTCTACATCCTCCAGGCCGGGGGGAATTACAAAACCTCCTACACCTGCTTTGGTGGACCTCTACAACCGGGGACATTTTCAGGAGGACTGCCTGGGCATTCTGACGGAGGCGTTTTACGCCCCCAACGTGAAGGAACAGCAGAGCCGCTATGAGCGCAACTGCAAGCTGCTGGGCAAGTATCCCTACCTGTTCCGCCGGGATTTCCCGGAGTTTGACGGGCTGCCCATCAAGTTTTTCCCCTTTGACGACGAGAGCTACGTGCCCTTTGACACGCGGGAGGGCCGTTTCGGCGGGCACATCGCGCCCAGGAGGCAGATTGTCAGCCGCAATTTCTTCAAGGATCTGGAAAAGCCCATTCTCGCGGAGAACGTGTTTTCCCAGTATGAGCTGGAGTACCTCAACGACAACGTGCGGAAAAGTGAGCACATCGGACGGGAAAACCACATCTACCTGCACTATTCGGATTGGCTGGAGTTCTGCTCCTACCTGCAATGCCTCAACCTGCGCCCCCTGCTGGAGCAGGAGAAAATCGTTTTCCTGATCGGCGGCGAGCTTGCCCAGTACCCCATTGACTTCAAGGCCCGCTTTGGCGTTGACTATGGCGGGTATCCGGTGAAGCCCCTGTCGATCCGGGATTTCAGCCGCTTGGTCTGGCACACCCAACTGGCCACCCACAACGGCGGCGACTTCTTCAACGAGATTTTCGACGGGCATCCCAACCTGCTGGCGGCCCCCTCGGTGATGTTCGACAGCATTGAGGAGACAGTGGGCAAGATTGAGGCCGCGCTGAAATCCAGTGCCAGCGCGCGGGAGGCGGTGAAGAACCTGCCCGACTGGAGCGTCAAGACGGTGGAGGAGCTGTACCTGCTCCGGGACCGCACCGGGAAGGACATTCTGGTAGCCATGTTCCTCAACGAAAAGGGGGGCGCGGATTTTCTGGACAAGTCCGCCCGTATCGCGCCCGCCGTGTTTTTCCAGCCCCACTTCTCCAACATTCTCTACACCATGACGGCGGCTTCGGAGACCGACCGCCGTGTCACGCTCTACTCCGAGCAGTATGAGCAGATCCGGAATTCCCCCCTGTTCCGGAACTTCAAGTACATCAAAACCTTTACCCCCATGCGCCGCCCCACCACCAGCCACGGGGCCACGGTGAAGTTCATGTATGCCAACACCATGGAGCCCAGGGAGGACGGCAAAAAGGGCGTGGTGTCCGACGCCCTCTCCCAGCGTATCCTGAACCGCAGCTTCATGATCGATTGGCAGGACCGGCTGTATATGGACAGCGTTCTGGTCCGCTTTGAGGACGGAAAGCTGAACCCCAAGGCCACCTTCACCGCGCTGGCGGCGTTCCTGGACCTGCCCTACACCCAGAGCATGACCTACTGCTCCCTGAAGGGAGAGATTGACCCCGAGTCCCTGGAGGGCAATGACCTGGGCTTTTCCACCGCCGCCATTTACCGCACCTACGACGACTACGCCAACGACGCGGAGCGGTACTGTTTGGAATATTTCCTCCGGGACGCCTACGAGTATTACGGGTATGAGTTCCAGTATTATGACCAGGCCCCGGTGGACGAGGAACGCCTGCGTGATCTGGCGGGGCGGTTCACCGCGATTGACCACTACATCGGGGAGAGCTGGCGGCGCAACGTGTTCAGCACCGTGGAGATCCGGCGGGACGGGCAGGGCATTTCCGCCGGACAGCGGGAGCTGACCATTGAGGAGATGGTGAAAAACCAGCTCAGGGAGATCCGGGAAAACCGTCTGCGGACGGCCATGTTTCTGCTGAACAACCGCTATTTCATCAACAAGGACGGCCAGCCCCTGCACATGATGCCCAAGCTGGAGCTGGACCCGGAGCTGCTGGAGCAGCCGCTGTACCACTGAGGGAGGGATCGGGATGAGCCAACAGGGAACCGTATACTTTTTCACCGGACTGTCCGGAGCGGGCAAGACGACCCTCGGCGGGCTGTTCCACCAGCGGCTGAAGGCCGCCAAGCCCAACGTGGTATTGCTGGACGGGGACGAGATCCGGGGGGCCTTTGGCGAGGACGTGGGCTACACCCAGGAGGAGCGTCTGCGCTGGGCACAGCGCATTTTCCGGGTGTGCCGGCTGCTGTCCGGACAGGGGATCGACGTGGTGGTGTGCTCCATTGCCATGTACGGGAGCGTCCGGCAGTGGAACCGGGCAAATATCCCAAACTACAAGGAGATCTACGTCAAGGCCAGCCGGGACACCCTGCTCCAGCGCAACCAGAAGGGGCTTTATACGGCGGGGAAAAACGTGGTGGGCATCGACCTCCCCTTCGAGGAGCCGCAGACGCCCGATATTGTGCTCCCCAACGACGGCGACCGCACGCCGCTGGAGCTGGTGGAGCAGCTGGAGGGGATACTGTGCCCGAATATTGTGGAGGATACCGTGGACAACTCCGCCTATTGGAACCAGTATTATAAAAACCGGGTATGCCCGGAGGAGCCTTCGGCCTTTGCCCGGTACGTGTCCACGCTGGTGGAGCCGGGGAAGCGGATGGTGGAGCTGGGGTGCGGCAACGGGCGGGACGCGGTGTTTTTCGCCGCCCGGGGGCTGGACGTCACGGCGGTGGATATGTCCCGGGAGGCGGTCGCCCAGCTGCGAAGCCGGGGGATTGCCAACGCTGCGTTTTTGTGCGGGGATTTCGTCAACTCGGAGATTCACCGTCCCGAGAGCTATGACTACGCCTACAGCCGGTTTACCATCCACTCCATCAACCGGGGCCAGGAGCAGGTGCTGCTGAACAACCTGTTCCGGGGGCTGCGCCCGGGAGGGAAGCTGTTTATTGAGGTGCGGGGGGTAAACGACCCCCTGTTCGGCAAGGGAAAGCAGGTGGAGCGCAACGCCTATTTCTATGACAACCACTACCGCCGCTTCATCGTGCTGGACGAGCTGACGGACTCCCTGGAGCAACGGGGGTTCCGGGTGGAGTACGCCCAGGAGCGAACGGGCTTCGCGCCCTACGGCAACGACGATCCCCCGGTGATCCGCGTTGTGGCGGCAAAGCCGGAGGGAGAATGATGGGACCGCCAATCCCCCAAAAACCTGTATTCACAGCCAAAGATGCCGTCTGGCGGGAAAAGACCCGGCCAGACGGCATTCTAAGTCTGCAAATACAGGGTTTGACGCGCCCTCTAACGGGCGATGAGGTCGGACATATCGTACATACCCGGCGCGTCCACGCCCGCCAGGAACTTGGCTGCCCGCACCGCGCCCGCGGCGAACACCTCCCGGCTGGCGGCGTGGTGGCTGAACTCGATCACCTCGTCCCGGCCCGCGAATACCACGGAGTGGTCCCCCACAATGGTGCCCCCCCGGAGGGAGGAGATACCGATCTCCCGGCTGTCCCGGGGCTTGCGGACGCTGTAGCGGTCATAGACGTATTCCGGCTCGTAGGGCAGGGCGGAGGCCGCCGCGTCCGCCAGCATCAGGGCGGTGCCGCTGGGGGCGTCCAGCTTCCGGCGGTGGTGGCGTTCGGTGATCTCCACGTCGAAGCCGTCCCCAAGGAGGGCCGCGGCCTGCCTGACCAGCTCCAGCAGCACGTTGATGCCGATGGACATATTGGCGGAGCGGAAGATGGGGACGGCCCCGGACGCCGCCTCAATTTTGGCGAGCTGCTCCTCCGAGTACCCGGTGGTGGCCAGGACGGCGGGCAGCTTCCGCTGGGCGCAGAACTCCAGCAGCCCCTCCAGGGCGGCGGGGTGGGAGAAGTCGATCAGCACGTCCCCCGGAGCGGCGCAGGCGGCGGGGCTGGAAAACACGGGGAAGCCCTCCATGGGCTGGGCCAGCAGGTCGATCCCGGCGGACACCTCCACCTCCGGGTCGCCGGCGCAGATATCCGCCACCACCCGGCCCATGTGGCCGCAGCAGCCGGAGAGGATAATCTTTTGCATACAAATGGCTCCTTTTGGGCCGCGCCATCCCCCAGGAGGGCACGGCAAACTCTTGAGGAAGCACTGATTCCATGCGCCTGCGGCACTTCGCGGGCCTTTTTCGCCACAGCTGCGCTGCAATTTCTTGAAATCAAACAATGATTCTTGCGAAATCGCGCCTTGCTGTGACAAAAAATTCCTCGCGAATTGCTCTTGCCGATGGAATCAGTCCTTCCTTATTTCAGCAATCCCGCCCGATCCATGGCGCGGCGGAGGGTGTCCAGGTTCTTGTCCGAGATGTCGCACAGGGGCAGGCGCAGGGAGCCCGCGTCCATGCCCAGCAGGTTCATGGCGGCCTTGATGGGGATGGGGTTCACCTCGGTGAACAGGGCGTCGATCAGATCCATGTACCGGATCTGGAGCCGGGAGGCGGCGGCGAAGTCGTTGTCCAGACACAGGTGGGTCATTTCCGCCATCACCTCCGGGACGATGTTGGAGGCCACCGAGATCACGCCCTTGGCCCCCAGGGCCATCATGGGCACCACCTGGTCGTCGTTGCCGGACCAGATGTAGAAGTCGTCCCCGCAGAGGAACCGGGTGTGGGCCAGCAGGGAGAAGTTGCCGCTGGCCTCTTTGACGCCGTTGATCTTGGGGTTCTCGGAGAGGATCTTGTAGGTCTCGGCGGTGAAGGACACCCCGGTGCGCCCGGGCACGTTGTAGAGGATGATGGGCAGCTCCACCCGGTCGGCTATGTACTCGTAGTGCTTGATCAGCCCGGTCTGGCTGGCCTTGTTGTAGTAGGGGGTGACGTGGAGCAGGGCGTCCGCCCCGGAGTCCTGGGCGTGCTGGGACAGGTAGACGGCGGCGGAGGTGTCGTTGGACCCCGCCCCCGCAATGACCTTCACCCGGTGGTTCACCCGCTTCACGCAGAACTCCACGGCGGCGATGTGCTCCCGGATGGACATGGTGGCCGACTCGCCGGTGGTGCCGCAGACGCACACCGCGTCCACGCCGGATTCAATCTGAGCGTCAATCAGCTTGCCGAAGGCGTCGTAGTTGATGGTGCCGTGGCTGTCAAAGGGGGTCACCAGGGCGGGGCAGGAGCCGGTGAAGACTGGAGTTCTCATAAAAATACATCCTTTCTGGTGAGCTCAAGATTATTGAAACATGATTGGTCTGTTTTTTTCCATGGCTAAATTGCACAACTCAATCAATCTGTCAATTAAAAATTCACAGTCTGAATCTACAAAACACTCAAACAGATTTTTGGGTGTTATTCCGAAAAACTGAAAAATGTCTTGCTTGGAAGCAATTATTTTAGCGGAGGGAGGTTCTTCACAAAAAACCTGCTTGATTTCTTCCAATTCCGCTTTCAGAAGCTTGCAGTCCTGGACGCTCCAACTGCCGTCACAGTCAGAATGGTTCAATAAAGTGGACATTGGGGATGAAAATATCTT